>Ga0315544_1000468_pt1 | contig 37888 bp, 16 predicted proteins | sample SalMarSW160130MG_2_FD_202543 | JGI IMG/M metagenome (GOLD analysis project Ga0315544, IMG submission 202543) | Salt marsh sediment microbial communities from the Plum Island Ecosystem LTER, Massachusetts, United States - Salt Marsh Sediment SW1601-130 ... | reverse complement strand
CGGCATGAATGGTGGGTGAAGTCCTGCCGTAATTAATAAGCTCCGCGTTAGCTTCATAAATGCCCTCGCCCATAGCGGTATTGCCATCAGCTGTCAAGCTACCTATGGAGCTGTTTGTCGCTGACTGGTCAAAAGTCAAATTTTGGTCAAGTCTTGCCTCCCAGTACCCAAACCACCACCACGTCGGGTGCCAGTATGAGAAAGACACCAGCCCTGAGCGGTCGCTGGTGGAGTTGAGCGCCCCCACGAAAGTCTGGGCGGCAGCTTTAGCATCAGCCAGCTTCTGCCCTTCCATCGACCCTGAGCGGTCGATGACGAGCATGACGTCCAGGGGAACGTGTTGGACACTTGCACTGCCGGCGCCGGTAACTGTGAGGGTTATCGTTGCCTGGTCATCTATGCAGACAGGCTCTGGAGATACGGTTTTGTTGACCTCCAGGTGGGGTGGCTCAGAACCGCCACCTACCGGTGGCGTTGACTCACCTTCCGTGGTTGTACTTGGTGCGCCGGCCGAAGCAGGGCCACCTCCAGGAGGAGCAGGGTCACCCCCGGGATATTCCGGGGTTTCCAGGACGTGTAAGCCAGCCGTATCGTTCTTACCGGAGGTATGAGTGCCTGTTACCACCCAGTCTCCTATGTGCTCTGAAGTATATGTACACCCTTCCCAGCTTCCGCCAGCCTCGGGCTCGATGGTGAAGCTTGTATTCTGGGTAACATCGCCCAGACTATTTTCTTGAGCATCGAAAGCTTCAGCGGTGTAAGCCTGTGTCTCTGCACCACCACCATCTATGAAGGCATTCTCAGGTGAGATTACAATGTAATCGACGTCACCCCCGCCAGCCAGCACTGCTCCGCTCGAAGCGGGCAGTGCCATGGCGACAAGAATGAGAATGCTAAGTAGCGAAAACGCTATTCGTTTCACATTGAAACCCCCCGCGCCTATAGTACCACCATGGTACTTTAGTCGTAGTACCTTTGTTTATTGTACGTCCCCGTGTCAGAAATTGCAAGTTCAATTTAGTTACCTTTAGTTATATTTAGCTCCAAATCGTTACTTCTTTTTCGACTTTTTTAGCTTTCAGTAGAAAGAATCATCGCTTCATGAGATTGCTTCGTCGCTAGCGCTCCTCGCAATGACAAAGTGGGGCGTGCCTCGCAATGACAGCGGGACTCAAGGCCCCCTTTTTCACCCTCACCTTATTCCTCTCCCGTCAAGGGAGAGGCTAATGGTTCTCCCGGGCAAATATAGCGGGAGGGAGTTAGAGGGAGAGGGAGGAATTTTACAGGCTAACGGTTTTGAATTTAGATATTAGGATTTGTTTAGGGTTTAGTGCTTTGAGCTTAGGATTTCCTTCAGCGAAGGGGAAGCGTGGCAATCCTTGTTGCGAGCGTAGCGAAGCAATCTCGCAAAAGTCAAAAATCAAAACGCAAAATGACAGAGCAAAAATAAAAAAACAGTCAGTATAAAGCTGAAGGCTGATAGCTGAAGGCTGATAGCTGAAAGCTGATGGCCACTAACTTCGGGATTGCTTCGTCGCTAGCGCTCCTCGCAATGACAGGAGGGGTTGTCATTGCGAGCGAAGCGTGGCAATCCTTGTTGCGAGCGTAGCGAAGCAATCTCGCAAAACTCAAAAATCAAAGAGCAATGAGCAGTCAGCGGTTACCTAATGGCTGATAGCTGATGGCTGATGGCTGAAATCTGCCAAACAATCTAGTAGGCTGCTCTTTTTCGCCGCAGGAAGTAAGCCAAAAGCACAACAGCAGCGACCCCGACTACTATCACTATCATCCACCAGTATCGGCTGAGCCATGATGAAGCGGCAGCGGCAACAGTAAACTCTTTAGTCAAGTCCCCCATTGATACGGTGTAACTGCCGGGCGCTTCCTTAGTCACGGTGAAGGTTACCGTCTCCATCGCCTCAGCAGCCAGGGTTACCGTCTTTGTCTGCTCTACCTGCCCGTTTACGGTAAGGTTCACAGTACAGCTAGCCTCGCTATCACCAATATTGGTGACCTGGGCGCTGACGGTTACTGGCTGTCCTGGCGGTACTCGCTTAGGAGTAACATCAAGACCAGTTATGGTAAATTGTGCGGGTGACGGTGGGCTTATTCCCACATACAGAGCAACCGGAACTGTCTGCGGACTATTGCTCGCCCCGGGGGCGGTTATGGTGATACCGGTGGAATAAGCCCCGTCAGACATTCCCGCTATATCAACCGATAGCACTACTGTATCACGCTCGCCTGTGGAGCTGCCGCTTGTGGGATTCTCGCTGAGCCACGCAGCATCATCAGTCAGCGTCCAGTGAAGTGTATCAACGCCTGAGTTCCAAATCTCCAGCGTCTCGTTTGCCGGGTTTGAACCTTCTTCACCAGCAGTGAAGCTGAGACTTTTAGGGGTGAAGGATATCTCCGGCGCTGCCGCTGCTGTGCTAATATGCAGGCTAACAGGAACTTTCTGCGGGCTGTTGCCTGCTCCGGTAGCGTTTATGGTAATGTCAGCGGAATAATCCCCGTCAGACATCCCTGCTATATCAACAAATACAGATACTGTATCATGCTCCCCTGTAGAGCTGCCGCCTGTGGGATTCTCGCTGAGCCAGGCAGCATCATCGCTCAGCGACCAGTCGAGCCTATCAACGCCTGAGTTCCAAATATCCAGCGTCTCGGGTGCCGGTTTTGAACCTCCTTCAGCAGCAGTGAAGCTAAGGCTCTCAGGGTCGAACGATATCTGTGGCGTCGATGAGCCAATATGCAGGCTAACCGGGACGGTCCACGGGCTGTTGTCTGCCCCGGGGTCCGTTATGGTGATGTTGGCAGGATAATTCCCGGCAGACATTCCCGTTATATCAACCGATACGTCTACTGTATCACGCTCGCCCGTGGAACTGCCGCTTGTGGGATTCTCGCCGAGCCACCCAGCGTCATCACTCAGCAACCAGTCGAGCATATCAACGCCTGAGTTCGAAATCTCCAGCGTCTGGCTTGCCGGGTTCGAACCTCCCTCGGTAGCACTGAAGCTGAAGCTTCTCGGGTTACAGCAGATAAGTGGCGAGTTGTATACAGGGACGTCTACTTCAGAATCACCTGTTACGTTTTCCAAATAAGGTCCTTCAGAGCCAACCCAATATTCCAGAGAGCCACTAAAGGTATGACTTCCCGCACAGGCATAATCAGGCACGGTTACCTTATATAACGCACTAAATAAAGTACCTTTGTCAAAGCCCTTACCAATCTCCCCAAACCAGCCAATCTGCGCTCTATTGCCCGTAGCTAAAACAGCATCGGCAGTCGGGGTGCACCATGTTGCATTAACGGTCACATCCCAACCATCAGGGCAAAGGTCGGCCAGACCGATGGCATTGAACTTATCTTCGGGGGCGGTGAAGGTTACAATGACATCAAATGTTTCCTCTCTTTCCACGGTGGGAGGCAAAGTCCTGTCTGGATTGACTTCCTGCCCCAGAGCCATGTCCACAGGAATGAGCGCAACCGCCATCAATGCCACTATGGTAACGAACGCTACAAGCAATCTCATTTTCTCCATTATAACAGCTACCCCCTTCCAATGGAAGGGATAAACAATATTAAAAATCAAAATGCAAAATGGCAGAGCAGTCAGTATAAAGCTGATAACTGAAAGCTACTAAACTGAGTTTTGAGTTTAGATATTCGGGTTTGTTTAGGATTTAGTGCTTCGGATTTAGGATTTCCATTCAGGGCAGGGGATTGCTTCGGCACAGGCGTGCCTCGCAATGACGAAAACTCAAAAGTCAAAATGCTGCTCTTCTTCGCCGCAGAAAGTAAGCCAAAATCACAACACCAACTATCCCGGCCACTATCGTCCACCAGTATCGGTTGAGCCACGGTTGTGGTGGCGGGCCTATTTCTCCCATATATAAACTAACCGGAACTGTCCGCGGACTGTTGCTCACCCCATCAGCCATTATGGTAATGCTGGCGGAATAATTCCCAGCAGACATTCCTGTTGTATTCACCGATACAGTTACTACTGTCGTATCGTCTGTACCTGTGGAGCTGCCGCTTGTCGGATTCTGGCTGAGCCACTCAGCATCATCACTGAGCGTCCAGTTAAGTATATCAACACCTGAGTTCCAGATCTGCAGTGTCTCGTCTGCAGGGTTTGAACCTTCTTCACCGGCAGTGAAGCTAAGGTTTTCCGGGCTGAATGATATCTGTGGCGTCGATGAGCCAATATGCAGGCTAACGGGGACTTTCTGCGGGCTGTTGCCTGCTCCATCAGCAGTTATGGTAATCTTGGCGGAATAGTCCCCGGCAGACATTCCCGTTATATCAACCGATACAGCCACTGTATCATGCTCACCTGTGGAGCTGCCTCCTGTCGGATTCTCGCTGAGCCACGCAGCATTATCGCTCAGCGTCCAGTTAAGTGTATCAACGCCTGAGTTCCAGATATCCAGCGTCTGATCTGCCGGGTTTGAACCTCCCCGGGCGACACTGAAGATGAGGCTTGCCGGACTAAAGAAGATAATCGGCGTGGCGGCTAAAACAACTTCCACTTCAGAATCACCTGTTACGTTTTCAAAAATATGCTCTGAAGGACCGACATAATACCCCAGAAAGCCGCTGAAGGTATGAATCCCCATCGAGGCATCAACAGGAACAGCTACCTTGTACAACACACTAAATGAAGTACCGTTATCAAAGCCCACACCAACCTCACCGTACCAGGCGATCTCTGCTTTATTGCCCGTAGCTAAAACAACATCGGCAGTCGGGGTGCACCATGCTGTACTAACGGTGACATTCCAGCCTTCGGGAGCAAGGTCGGTGACGGAGATAGCATTGAACTTATCTTCAGGGGCGGTGAAGGTCACGGTGACATCAAATGTTTCCCCTCTTTCCACGGTGTGAGGCAAAGTCCTGGCTGGATTGACTTCTTTGCCCAGAGCCATGTCCACGGGCATGAGCGCAACCGTCATCAATGCCACTATGGTAACGAACGCTACAAGCAATCTCATTTTCTCAATTACAACAGCTAGCCCTCATCCAATGGAAGAGGGTGTATTCATTCATATTCTCAATCATATCATCTACCCCTCATCCAATGGAAGAGAGTATACTCGTTCATACTATTGCTATTGATGACACATTAGCCTCCTCTTTCTGTCATTGCGGTGAGCTGAAACCCCGAGCGCAGCGAAGGGGCCAAGGCGTGGCAATCTCGGAAAAACAAAACTCGAAATACTAAATCCGAAATACTAAACAATATCAAATGACCAAAATCGCAATGACCAAAACGGTTTTGAGCTTTGAATTTAGATATTGGGATTTGTTTAGGATTTAGTGCTTTGAGCTTAGGATTTCACTTGGGGATTGCTTCGTCGTCCGTCAGCTGACGGACTTCCTCGCAATGACACTCGCTCTTACGTCATTGCGAGGCACGTGAGTGCCGAAGCAATCTCCAAGTTAGTAGCTATCAGCCTTCAGCCATTAGGTAACCGCTGACCACTGACCGCTTTTTTAATTTTGCTATGTCGTTTTGATTTTTGAGTTTTGACTTTCTTCCAGGTGTCCACCCTTTATCTAAACTAGGTCAGGGGGTTAGGTGAATCCACCTGACTACCCAACTCTAGGAGGGGCTAGTCACAGGGGGTGGGGAAACTGCCAGGAGTGAACCGACTCCATAGCTTTCCAGTTAGAAAGCTGCCACTCAGGATGCGGGTTCTCATCTTCATCGATCGGTGTGTATAGCCAGTGGTTGACGCTTTCCATGGCATAGGACATGGTGCAGCACTTGGGGACAAGCCCGTAGTCACCTGAGAAGTTAAGGGTGTATCCCGCGGCTAATAGTTCTGGTGTTGTCAGGTTTATGTAGTCCGGGTGATACGGATTTCTAGGTGCGGACGGCATGTCATTTGTAAGTATATCAAAATAGCTGTATTTGCTACCGCTCAGCCAGTAGTCCCCGGTCGCATTGACCGTCATGGTGTAATTCGGCGTGCTTGTATCGCTTGTTAGCACTGAAGCATCTTCATACAGCGTGACGTTGACATCGGATAGCTCGTCGGCATTAACATCACGCGTCTCTCCCATTATATCACCGCCGACTGTTAGCAACACCTCAGTATCTCCTATTGTGCACGATGCATATGGTCCCCACGCACCAAAGCTGTATTCAAGCCAGCTGAGCAAACAGTTATCATAAGGGAAGTAATAATTTCCTGGTGCGGCAGTCACGGGGACAGTCACCTTATACATTACAGTAAAGTTAATTCCCTTAGCATAGGGGCCGTACCAGGCAATTTCCACCTTATTATCTGACACATTAGTTGCATCCGCTGTGGGGGAACACCACGTTTTATTAGCCTCAACCGCAAAAAAAACGGGGGCAAGGTCAGTGAAACCGATAGCACAGAAGTTATTTAGAGGTGCGGTCCAATTAACGGAGACCTCAAATGTATCGCCGGGATACAGCATATTCGGGCTTTTCAATGTTTCATTGATATGTCTAATAACATCGAATTCAGGTGGGAAAAGCACTTGATAATCACCAGCTATATTTTCAAGGTAAGGGCCTACAGCACCAAAGTAATATTTCAGGAATCCATAAAAGGTATGAAGTCCCGCGTCGGCGTCTTCAGGCACAGTCACCTTATACACCGCGGTGAAGAAAGTGCCATTGCTAAACGGCCCACTCCAGACAATCTGTATACTATTCCCTGTACCCATAACTGTGGCCGCCGCCGGGGTGCACCACGCCGTATTGACGGTCACATTCCAACCCACGGGAGCATTGTCATAAAGGGAGACAAGAAAGAAATTATCCGCAGGGGCAGTGAAGTTCACGGTGACATTGAACGTTTCCCCCCTTTCCACATCAACAGGCAGACTCCTGCTTGGATTGGCTTCTTGCGCCAGAGCCGTACCCACAGGGACGACAGCAGCAAACATCAGAACCGCCAGGGCAACAAGCACCCCTGCTACTCTCATTCTGTTAGTACCAAACCGCTAGCTTCCTACCTTCGCCTATCTTCAGCAAGCAAACTAAAGTCAATCGTAGTAATGTTACCTGCGCTGAACGTCTCACCTAATGCCATCTTACTCAGGCCAGTCCAGTTCTTAACCCAACATCATAGCAGAGCTTGTGACAATATCCAGGACTTTAGCCCTGGTGCTTTTCTACATTCTACATTGCCATGTGGAAAACATCAAGTCTTGTTGGTTAACTTTAGTTACATTTAGTTGTATTTAGTTATATTTTCTCCACTCTTTCGGTTTTGGTCACTAAAGGGGGCTGGTTGCATCCACCTGACTACCCAACTTTAGCCAGGATATTCCCAAGAGCAAAAACATCCCTTAAAAATATCCGTACGCATCACCCCACTGGTTGTAGTAGAAGCTGAGCAAGGAGAAATCAGTGCTACCTACATAGTCATCACGAGTGAAGTCGCAGTAGGGATCCCACAACGGCTGGCCTGGCCAGGTGTTGTAGGCAAAGCTCAGCAGTGAGAAGTCACTACTGTCTATTAAATCGTCGTCGTTGGCATCGCCCTCACGTATCACACCAAAATCAACCACAGTGGTATTACCACCAATCAATGTCACATTAGTCTCCAGCTCACTCAGGCAGGTCCAGTTCTTAATTCCGATATCATAGGTGCCTGGAATAAGACGAGTGATGGTGAAAACACCGGTAGTGTTGGTGGTGGCAGTGCCGTTCCACGTTACATTGTCGAGATTACCAGGCTCGAACGCCCTCACCACAAACGGCTCTATCCACCTAGCATCAGTAGCGCTGCCCCTTCCGACAAAAGTAACATTCCCCACCAGGGTAGCGCCAGATACGTCAATTTCAGAATCACCTATCACATTTTCATAATAAGGTCCTTCAGCGGCAATATGATATACGAGAACACCGTAAAAGGTATAAATTCCTAACGGGGCGTAATCAGGCACAGTTACCTTATATAACGCACTAAATGAAGTACCGTTGTCAAAACCCACACCAATCTCCCCAAACCAGGCAATCTGCGCTCTATTGTCCGTAGCTAAAACAGCATCGGCAGTCGGGGTGCACCATGTTTCATTAACGGTCACATTCCAGCCATCAGGGCAAAAATCGGTCAGACCGATGGCATTGAACTTATCTTCAGGAGCGGTGAAGGTCACGGTAACATTGAACGTCTCCCCTCTTTGCACCGTGTCAGGCAGATTTCTAATAACATCGATGAGGGCAGGAGTCGTTAATGGCAGATAATCTTTGTTTGCACCCCCGGCGATATTGTAAGGCGTATCTCCAATGCCATCTTTGTCGGTATCATTGCCACTATAGTCCGACCAGTAGTTGCCACCGAGGTAATGACCACCGATGATATTAATTCCGGGTGTCTTTGTGATGTTCCAGGTGTTGTTCCCGTCGTCGTAGGCGTTGTCCGAGTTGCCGAAGTAGTTGTTGTAGATGGTGTTGTTACTCGAGGAATGCAGGTAGATGCCGACGTTGTTGCTTGAGCAGGTGCTGTTGGTGAGCGTGTTGTTGCTGGAAGAATACAGCAAGATGCCGTCATAGTCGTTGTCTGAGGCGGTGTTGTTGGTGAGCGTGTTGTTGCTCGACTCATCCAACCAGACGCCGTGGTAGTCGTTGTTTGAGGCAGTGTTGTTGGTGAGCGTGTTGTTGCTCGAATAATACAGGTAGATGCCGCAGTGGTAGTTGTTCGTTGCGGTGTTGTTGGTGAATGTGTTGTTGTTCGAGTGCCACAGGTAGATGCCATCGCTGTTATTTGAGGCGGAGTTGTTGGTGAGCGCGTTGTTGCTCGAATAATACAGGTAGATGCCACGGTAGTTATTCATAACATTGTTATTAGACACGTTACAATGCGCTGCGGTAGAAAGGTATATGCCAGCGTTATACGCTTCCGTGGCGTTTTCCACCGTGAACCCGGTGATGTTGACCCAGTCTGCAGTTACATGGAACACATGGTCATCTGGATTTGATGCATTCACCACACAGTTCGCAGTGCCATTCTCAGATTGGATGGTTATATTAGATATGCCCACATCCACGTTTTCGTTATATGTACCGTCCTTAACGCAAATCGTCTCTCCCCCGATGGCACTATTGACCGCATCCTGAATGGGGGTACTGCTGGCGTTGAAAGTACCTCCATCACGCCACCAGCCAGTGGTATTGACACAGATATCGCCACAGGCACAGGGTGGGCCGCTTGCCTCCGTTGTGCCTTGCGGCATTGCCACTATCCCAAAAGACAGCACCAATGTCAGTACCACCAGAATTGAAAGAGGTTTCTCTGCTCTAATCATTTCAGCTTCCTTACATCACCTATGGCGATTTTCAGGGTTTAGACATATTATACCACCGAACTATGAGGAAAGGCGATATTTGTCAGCGCCCCGCCGGGATTGCCAAACAAATCCAAAAATCAAAGATAAAAAATCAAAATTACAATTCAAAGTTCAGTAGCTATCAGTTTTCTGTTATCAGCCTTCAGTCATTAACTAGCCGCTGATTGCTGACTGCTGATTACTGACCGCTTTTTTATTTTTGCTCTGTCATTTTGCCTTTTGATTTTTAAGTTTTGCTTTGCTGAGATTGCTTCGGCGCTAGCGCTCCTCGCAATGACAGGAGGGCGTCGTCCCTCGCAATGACGTAAGATGTTTAGAAATGTAGTGCGAGGCTTTAGCCTCGTGCGCACGACCCTGAAGGGTCGCACCACAAAAGGGGGGCATGCCTCGCAATGACAGGAGGGCGTCGTTGCGGGCCCTCTTTTGCTGTTTTTTAATAACAACCAACCCCCTCCCACTGGAAGGGGGTTGGTTACATCCACCTGACTACCCAGCTTCAGCCAGGATATTCCCAGAAGCGAACCAAAGACATCTCTTAAAAATATCCGTACGCATCACCCCACTGGTTGTAGTAGCAGAAGCTGAGCACGGAGTAATCACTGCTACCTATATAGTCATCACGATTGAAGTCGCAGTAGGGATTCCACTTCGGCTGGCCTGGCCAGGTGTTGTAGGCAAAGTTCTGCAGTGAGAAGTCACTACTGCCTACGTAGTCGTCGTCGTTGGCATCTCCCTGCCTAACAGTGCCAAAATCAACCACAGTGGTCATACCGGCAGTCAACGTCACGTTAGTCACGACCTCACTCAAGCAGGTCCAGTTCTTAATTCCAATGTCATAGGTGCCCGGAGTAAGACCGCTGATGTTGAATACCCCGGTATTGTTGGTGGTGGCATTACCTATCCATAGCACATTGCTGAGATTACCAGGCTCAAACAGCGTTACATTAAACGGTTCTGCCCACTTAGTATTATTGCTGCCCCTTCCTGTGAAGTTAACATGTCCCTCCAGGGTTGCAGCAGTACCCGGCGGGAAAATATGCAAGCTGGCGGGAACTGTGCGTGGAGTATTATTTGCCCCAGCAGCGGTTATGTTAATGCTGGCCGGGTAATCTCCAGCAGACATACCGGTTACATTAACCGATACCGTCACGCTGTCACTCTCCTCCGTGGAATTGCCGCTGGTGGGATTCTCACCAAGCCAACCAGCACCATCATCTAAAGACCAGTTGAGCGTCCCTCCCCCGGAATTCCATATCTGGAGTGTCCGGCTTGCCGGGTTTGAACTACCTTCAACAGCATTGAAGTTAAAGCTTGACGGGCTGAACGAGATCTCAGGCACTAGCAGTATCGCTTCAAAGTTGGCCATGATGGAGTAATTGCCATTCATGGTTATGTTCGTGGTTGTTGAGTTGACATCGGCAATGGCGCCCACGTCTCCGGTCCAGTTGGCAAAGGTATAGTTGGTATCAGCTGCGGCTACAAGGTTTACTACCTCACTGTCATTACAGGTGAATGTCCCCTCTCCAGGCGTCGTTACAATCCCTCCAGATGCGCTTGAGATAGTGAGGTTATAAGTCACTGCCGGTGCTTGCTGGGTGGTGAAATCCCAAACAGGTCCAGTTGTGGAGGCTCCATGGTTATCTTGGGCAGCTATCTGCCAATAGTAGGTGCTATTGCAGCTTAATGTCCCTGGACTATAGCTTATGGAAGTCTGGTTGGCAGGGTGAGGGCCGATGGTTTCCCTGAAGGGCGGCGTCGAGTTAGTGCCAAAGTAAACAGTATAGTTCACTGTATCACCGGCATCAGGGTCTCCGCCACTCCAGTTCAAATCAGTATCCACAGAAACGCCGGTGGTGTGATTTCCCGGGGATGGAGCAGACGGCATATTTGGTGCCGGACCAGGGTCATAGACAATGTAGTTGGCAGAGTATCCCACATTAGAGACCCCATATCCGATGCGCATATAGCCGGATTCGCCCCAGCCTGTGCCCCAGGAATTTCTTAGAATCCATACGCCGTTCGTCCCCTGGCTGTCGTCCCAGCCGACCAGGGCGACAGCGTGATTTACACCGAAGGTACATGTCTCATCGGTTTCAAAAATGCCGCCTCCATAGCTCCCAAAAGCCGACCCGGCGCAAATCGCTGCCGAGATGGGTCCATAGGTGTAAATGGCCTGCTTCAGGTCCTCAACGGATGGAACACCTGACCCTTCCCCTACCCAGCTCCAGGAATCGAGCTCATATGGGTGATTGAACGGGCAGGAGCCGCAGCAAGGCACGTCGTTAGCCTGATATGGAAACTCCTCTTCAAGCACTGCCCCGGCCTCGGACTCACTTGGCGGTATCTTCCACCAATGATAATCGTGGGCCCACCAGCCACCATCGCAGCCCCAGCCATCTGTGTTACAGGAAACGAGATATTGCTCTGCAAGATTCTCCTCAACCCCATTCTTGATCTTGATATTGGATTCCAATGGAGCCACCGTAGCAAAGGCCCAGCAGCTCCCACAGCCACCTTGGTTCTTTACCGGAGTACATCCCCCGTTGTCGCACCAGTTGAAAGCCTCCGGAAGACCCAGGTTGGGGGAAGCGATTGGATGCTCTCCTGCTGCGGGAGTAGCTATATCCCCCTGGCATTCACACTCCGGGGGCGAACTGGGCGTGCGGTCCGGAGTTAGACTATCGAGGTGCGCAAGCAAGTCTGGCAGGTCTATTCCACCTGCCTGGATACGCATTTCCCTGGTTGGTTCCGTATCTTTTTCCCAGGGACGGTGATATATCAACTCGAGATTCGTCTCGCCCGTGCCTATGCCCTCAAAGTGCACAATCTGCTTGCCCGGGGCACCAAGCAGTCCGGACTCCTGCCTGAACTCAACATCTCCGGTTTGACGCAGGATTTCCCCATCCATTTCCGCTGTTTCCCACAAGTAGCCGGTAGACGGGTTGTTGTCCAGGCTAAAGACCAGCGCCTGCCCTTCGCTGACTTTCCCGGTCAGGTACAAGGAAGCCGGACTTCCCAGCAGCTCAGCCGGGCAAATCCTGCTAAAGACTACCTGGCTAAACTCGTCCAGGCCTTCCCCTTCCATGGCAATAATGTACTTAGCACCTCCATCCCTCTGGCTCTCTTTTTCCCAGGTGTAGCGGATATTTTTGCCCTCCAGCATCGCAGCTGTCTCCTCCTGCAGCTCTGCTTCCAAAGCCTGTCCTCCGCCGCACAGCGTAAGCTGTTGAGGCGTGAGCGAAAGGGAAATTTCAGCCTTCCACTCGTCGTTGGGATAGAAGGTACCGTGACCTTCTAGATAGCCACAACAGACGGTTGAGCTTACGAGGGCGAATATGCTGATGACCAGAAAGAGGCTTTTACGCCAGGTTTGCCATCCTGAACGAAGTATCCTGCCTGTCACTGCTTTTCTTATCACTGAGTCCTCATTTTCAGCAGTTTACCCCAATCCATACCCTGCGTAAATTCCCCCGTATAAATCACCGGGGTGAACTTTGTGGCAGGCAGAACAGAACCCTGCCTGCCAATTTTCACTATAGCCGTGCAGCCTGGTTTCCTCAATAGGAAAATAGTCCTGCTTTCTGGCTGGTCGGGGAGTCTCTCCCAATGCCCCCCCCTTGTCATTGCGAGGCACAACGTGCCGAAGCAATCCCCAGGTTAAATCCTGATCTCGAAGCACTAAATCCTAAACAAATCCCAATATCTAAATTCAACGTTCAAAACCTCTTTGGTCATTGGGATTTTGGTCATTTGATATTGTTTAGCATTTCGGATTTAGGATTTAGGATTTGGTTTTCCGGGATTGCCACGCCTTGGCCCCTTCACGGAGACCTGTCCTGAGCGGTGAGATTCTTCGCTTCGGCTCAGAATGACAACAAGCGAAGGGCTCGCAATGACGGGCAAAGAGTGCTCGGAACAGCCGATACAATCCGAATTTCTTGATTATAACAACCAACCCCCTCCCACTGGAAGGGGGTTGGTTACATCCACCTGACTACCCAGCTTCAGCCAGGATATTCCCAGAAGCGAACCAAAGACATCTCTTAAAAATATCCGTACGCATCACCCCACTGGTTGTAGTAGCAGAAGCTGAGCACGGAGTAATCACTGCTACCTATATAGTCATCACGATTGAAGTCGCAGTAGGGATTCCACTTCGGCTGGCCTGGCCAGGTGTTGTAGGCAAAGTTCTGCAGTGAGAAGTCACTACTGCCTACGTAGTCGTCGTCGTTGGCATCTCCCTGCCTAACAGTGCCAAAATCAACCACAGTGGTCATACCGGCAGTCAACGTCACGTTAGTCACGACCTCACTCAAGCAGGTCCAGTTCTTAATTCCAATGTCATAGGTGCCCGGAGTAAGACCGCTGATGTTGAATACCCCGGTATTGTTGGTGGTGGCATTACCTATCCATAGCACATTGCTGAGATTACCAGGCTCGAAGCCCTTCACCACAAACAGCTCTATCCACTTAGGGTCAGGAGCGATGCCCCTCGATTCAAAGGTAACGTTCCCTTCCAGGGTAGCGCCGATTACCTCAGCGAAGTTAGCCGTTACCGTCTTGTTCTCATCCACGGTTACCGTAGTCGATGCCGCGGTAGCATTGGCTATCTCACTCATATTAGCGGTGGTCCAGTTCACAAACTGCCATCCGGAATCCGGTGTGGCGTTGATGTTTACCACCGTCCCCGCTGCGTAGGCATGACCTCCCACCACCGGGGTTGTTGTTCCATTGCCATTCACTGCCATAGTCAGGGTGTAGGAGGGTACAACTTGTGAGGTGCGCAGGCGAATAGCGACATCGTCGTTTTTATTCAGTCCCAGGTCGGTCCATGAGCCGCTGGCACCACTGGGGCTGATGTATGTCCGTCCCGTTACACTCGGTCCGTTCGGGTCAGCCGTGACAGGATACTGGGAAGCGCTATTGGTGAACTTCACCACCACGATAACGTGGTCACCACTGGTTAACGGCAGGGGCAAGTTTAATGCCACCGAGTGGTACCCCGCCTCAGTGAAATTGTAATTCAACTGGCTACGCAGCAGGTTGCTCAGCGATGACCCATCGAAGTCATCATAGATGTATATATCGACATCCGTGGTGGCATCCCAGGTCCAGAACTCCACGCGGGTAGCAGCGGTATCGTTGGACGGGGTGAAATTGCACAGTCCCCAGGCGGTGGTGGATGAATATCCCCAGGCAGCATCCCCACAGTCATCATCGTAATACATGATTCCGCCGTTATTATCGTAGTCCTGCCAGGAGTGCACAAAGGAGGAATACATACCGATATTTGCCGCACCGTAGTGCATATAGAAATATCCATTATCACCCCAACCAGCACCCCAGGAATTCTTCACAATCCAGCCATCTCCAGGCAGGCCGGTCACCTGGTCAGGGGGAAGACTGTTGCCCCAGCCCACAATCAACACGGCGTGGTTTGTACCCGCCGCTGGAGATTTGGTGTAGTTGAAGGTGTACGAGCCGTCATAGCCGCCATCGAACCCCTGGGATGAATCCGTACATAGCGTGGTATAGACCGGCCCATAGGTCATAATATAGTTCTTCAGCACGTTGGTATCGGGCACCGAACCGGTCGATATGATTCTCCAGTCCAGCAGCATCTTGTTGTACGGACAGCCAGAGTTGCAGGCGACATCACCGGCCACATACCCGTCATCGGACTCCAGCACCACACCTTTCTGGGAGAACAGGCTGGCGAGCATCCTGTAGTTTCCACCGTCGCAGCTGCCCCAGCACTGCGCAGGACACCCATAGCTGTTTAGCTCGCGCCAGTTGCATTCCTTGGCATTGTTCTCGGAGTAGTTGACAGGGGCAGTGGTGTTAGTGTCGATTAGTATCTTCGATTCGATATTGGCAAGTGCGGCAAAGGCGTAGCAGGAACCACAGGCACCCTGGTTCTTCACCGAGGTGACCCTATTTTGTGTGCGCCAGTCAAACGAAGCCGGCGGCTGTCCCACCTGTGACCCTCCCACCAGAGACCCGTCAGGCATTCTCTGCCCGGTGATATGGGAGAGGTCCACCGCTGGTGCTATGAACCCCGTTCCGTGCCCGTCTATCACCGGGGGCGGCTGCGGCGGCAGCAGCCTCGGCGCTTCCTGTGGTACAGGTGACTCAGCAGCCTGAGCCGGTAAATTATCACTGACCGGCATTACAGCGACGAGAAGGACGATAATGCCAATAATAAACCCCAGCTTTCTCATTTCAAGCTCCCTTACATCACCTATGGCGATTTTCAGGTTTAGGCATATTATACCACCGAACTATGGGGAAAGGCGATATTTGTCACTGCCCCCCAAGGGAAATCCTAAGCTCTAAGCACTAAACTCTAAACAAATCCTAATATCCAAATTCAAAGCTCAAAACCGTTTTAGTCATTGGGATTTTGGTCATTTGATATTGTTTAGTATTTCGGATTTAGTATTTAGAATTTCATCAAGGGATTGCCGCGCTTCGCTCGCAATGACAGGTAAAGAGTGCTCGGAACAGCCGATACAATCCAAAATTCTTGGTTATAACAACCAGCCTCCTCCCGGTGGAAGGGGGCTGGTTACATCCGCCTGACTACTCAACTTCAGCCAGTCGACTCCCAGGAGGGAACCACCTCCATGGCTTTCCATGAAGAAAGCTGCCACTCCTCATGTGGTACCTCTTAATATCCATACAAGTCCCCCCAATCGTTGTAGTTGAAGCTGAGCAAGGAGTAATCACTGCTACCTACATAGTCATCACGATTGAAGTCGCAGTTGGGATTCCACAACGGCGGACCAGCAGGCCAGGTGTTATAGGCAAAGCTCAGCAGTGAGTAGTCACTACTGCCTATTATATCGTCGTTATTGGCATCACCCTCCGTAGTAGTGCCAAAATCAGCCGCAGTGATTCCACCACCGGTCAATGTTACATTAGTCACCACCGTGCTCAAGCAGGTCCAGTTCTTAATCCCGATATCATAGGTCTCGGGGAGAAGCCCGGAACTGCTGAAAACCCCGGTATTGTTGGTGCTATTAGTCGTTGCCCATACCTGGAAGTTAAGATTGCCGGGCTCGAAGCCTCTCACATCAAGCCCCTCTACCCATGCACTATCAGGAGGAGATACCCTTCCTGGAAAGTCGACGCTCCCATTCAACGTAGCTCCTTGCGTGACAACGTTGAAGACACCATGCCCGGACAAGTAAGGCGTATTAGCGGTACCGTTCTTGTAGCCAAAGCAAGAAGTCACATTGACAACTCTTGCACCAGGAGTGGCGTTACCGGCAATGGCGATGCTCGCCGTTATCGAATTGGCTATCGGGTTGTTGGTGTTTATAGTGTAGCCGAGGACCGTTATGTTAGGACCAAAGTCCACGTCACCACTATTGGGAACCCATCCCGACTTTTGACCCGCTGCCCTCAGGAAGTATTTCCCGTAGATGTTCACATCCATCGTAGCACCAGGAAAGCCATTGCTGGGGAAGACCGATTCCACCTTGGGGTGGGGATATAACCCGTATGACTGGTCAATTGACTGCTGGTGGGCAGTACCCGCGGTAGCCTCAATTTGGATAAAGGCATCGGCATAGTTCTCCCTCCCGGAATACCAGTCAGTGGACGCATTAGTCAGTCCAAACGGTGTGAAGGTATATCCCGTCTGGTTGAAGAAGTTATAGGGAAAGTCTATCATCTGCAGATACTGAAAGGGGATGTCAAGGAGCAACAGATACCACGTGTCGCCATAGATGCTACCATCGTCCCCCGTTTGCGCATAAGTATCGTCAATGTGCAGATTGCAGACAGACGTCCCCTGAATACCAACCCAGGTCTCGAATTCATGAGTCGTAGTATCAATGTGCAGGTACAGGAGATTGTTCCTGCTCAGGTCCAGTAGCCCACCTGCACCTATGGGACCGGGGGTTACATTCTTGAATGGCTCCCTGCCCCAGGTAATTTCCTCAAAATCCGTGGTGTGGTTGACGGTTTGAGTGGGCTGAGCACCATCTGAGTCGAAGCTCAGCAAGTCCAGCCCAAAGCGAATCTGGTCTTTCGGCTCTCGGAGAACCTGGCCTGTGATGTTCACTATACCCACATAAAACACCTCGCTGGGGTCATAGTTTCTCAGGTGCAAATCCCAGGTATAAACAGCACCGCTCTTTAAAACATCAAAATCTCCAATTATCTTGTGACCCGCGAAAGCGCCATTCTCCTCCACGCTCAGCAGGAAGCCTTTTCCGTCGGCATTGGTAATATCGGCATTACTATCGAAATCGAGGACAAACACGAAGGTGAAGTTATCGGGCTCAGTTTTGTTAAAATGCCCTCTCCCCGCCATCCAGCCGAAATGAGCACCGGCATAATTATGATACAGCGGAGTGCGAGAATATTTCTGGCTGAAATTAACCGTGAGCCACGCTATATCCATCGTTCCAGGCAGGCTCGGTCCTACAGTTCCCGACCCGGTAGTATAATTGCGGAATCCACAGCCGGCGAGCACTGAAGTTCTCACCACATTCTCCCTGGAGTACTGCGCCAGACAAAGACCGGCTGGATCGATTCCTTGAGATCCTGCCGTAAACGGCCACCACTCACCAGGACCGGTTTCACTGTAGGTGAAAGTTGCTCCGACTTCCGTTACCACACCCGCGGCTTGGGCAACGTTTCCCGGAGGGGCCAACATCACCGCAGGAGCAAGAATGAATATCAATGCTACAACGGCAAAAATAGAAAATGGCTTCCACGCTCTAATCATCTCTGCACCTCTTCATTATTATAGTTTTTGAGGATATCATCCACGACGTTCGGCCTGATACCATTGTTTATTCTACATCGCCGTGTGGAAAACATCAAGTTGCGGTTAGTTAACTTTAGTTATATTTAGTTACATTTTTCTCCACTCCTTCGGTTTTGGTCACTAAGCTGAAGGCTGATAGCTGAAAGCTACTGAATTGTCATTGCGAGCCCTTTTTCATTGTCTTTTAATAACAACCAGCCCCCTCCCGGTGGAAGGGGGCTGGTTACATCCACCTGACTACCCAACTTTAGCCAGGATATTCCCAGGAGCGAAAACACCCCTTAAAAATATCCGTACGCATCACCCCACTTGTTGTAGTTGAAGCTGAGCAAGGAGTAATCACTGCTACCTATATAGTCATCACGAGTGAAGTCGCAGTAGGGATTCCAGTTCGGCTGGCCTGGCCAGGTGTTGTAGGCAAAGCTCAGCAGTGAGTAGTCACTACTGCCTATTACATCGTCGTCGTTGGCATCGCCCTCTAACACGATGCCAAAATCAACAACAGTGGTCATGCCGGCAGTCAACGTCACGTTAGTCACGACCTTGCTCAAGCAGGTCCAGTTCTTAATCCCGACATCATAAGTCCCCGGTGTAACACCACTGATGGTGAAAAATCCGGTATTGTTGGTGGTGACATTCTCCGACCATAGCTCGTTGGTGAGATTGCCAGGCTCGAAGCCCTTCACCACAAGCGGCTCTATCCAGGTATTATTGGGGGGAGACGGCCTTCCAACGAAAGTAACGTTCCCCACCAGGGTAGCGTTTACAGCAAGCGGTGAGACGGCAACGGCGTACTCTATCTCAACATGGAGGGGAAACATGGGACCGAGATAGGGCCCCACGGGCAAGGGGTTGGGATTCGCGTTCTGACCTATGAAGTTGGCGATCCCGGGGTTCCCAGCGGCATAGTTTTCCAAAGCCCACCAGCCACCGGGGGTGAAGGAGAGATTAACATTATAGGTATCGTGGGAGACATACTGAGTATCGTTATGCACACTGGCATTATGGGGATAAGGATGAGCCACCGGTACCCGTCCCGGTCCGCCCGCCCCGGCGTTATCAAAAAACGGGTCGCTGATGGCAAGCTGCATACCGCTGGAGTTCACTCCAGCGCAGGTGACATAGTGCCCGCCGACGCGCCACCACATCTCAGGAGGCATGTAATCATCTTCAGCCGTCCAGAAACCGAGAAGCAGGATTACATCCTGACACCTCTCCACCTCCTCCGCAATCCAGTAGAAGTCCGGCATTAGCTCTGTATGCTCATAGTAACTGTCATTGTAGCCGGTGGCATTGAGGTAGTCCCGTATCCCCTTTTCCATGTCCAAGACATCGGTGCCGTTATGGGGAAAGCCAGTTCTCTGGCCATCGGTGTCCATATACCATGCCAGGTCGTTAACCAGCGGCTCCACGTTACTGACGCTGTGGTCGTCCCACGGACCGTAGGCTGTCACCAGACCGTAGTTATCGTTGATGGTGGGTGGCAGGACAGGGGAAGGCTCCTCCCTGGAATCGAAATACCACAGGGAATTGGCAACCGCCACCGGTCCGCAATAGGACCACCCACCGCCCCCCACGGGATCAAACCAGGCATCCTGCTTCTGGTCGAAGTCGGGCACTCCGCTCGGAGCATAGTCAGTCCAGTTACCAGGCTTCCAGTACCATCCCTCTTCCTCTTCTTCTATGGTTATGTTCCAGTCCTCGGTTTCACCGCAGTCGAACAGCCCTGTGCCGTTCCACGGGGCGGTAACCGGGGTCCTGGTCAGCGTAAGTCTTAGCCATGTTGGACCAGTCATTGCCCCCACGGTTGAGAATGTATTGGACACAAAGGTGGCCTCGGCAGGACCAGGCAGGGGTATTGCCTGATTTTGAACCACGTGCTCTCCAGCGTCAGTCCAGTCGCCATCTATATTCAGGTCAATCAGGATATTAACAATGAGGTTGTCCAGCGTAATGTTGTTGGTCACCTCAAACGTGACCGTTGCCGCCGGGTCATTTGCAGCTATGAAAGTGGTTACCAGGCCATCGCAGCAGGTATCATTATCAATGACCCGGGCATCAAGCTCGAAGTCCTTGCAGTCCTGCCCGGACAAGCCCAGCCCAAGTAGTTCGGTGTCAGTAGGGCAGTGCCGCGAGCCATCACTGGCAAGGAGAGACGGGTATGTTGGGTCAGGAGCATCGCCGAACTCCAGCGGCTGCTCCATCTCGTTCTCGTAATAGTTGTTCTCCTCATCCTCCTCGACAACATCATTGTAGTTGTCGGCTTCGACCCCAATCCACACAGTGGTGTTGCCCGGGCACTCTAACGGCCCGACATATGTGGTGTTGCTCCCGCCGGCTGGCAGTGCCGGGCAGGGGGCAGTTGCCACCTGCTTACCGTCAGCGTAAATGCACGTCGTGCTTGCACCAGCAGGTGCGTTACCAACGTTTTGCACCATGAAGTTTACCCAGTACATGCAGCCTTCAACCTCCTCCCACTTCTCTACCACTACCAGGTCAGGGAGGTCCCCAGACGGCTCTATCAATATCTCGTGGTCCTCGGTCTCACCGCACTCGAACGGCGACAGCACCGTGCCATTCCACGGTACGGTAACCGGCACCCTGGTCAGCGTAAGTCTCAGCCACGTTGGACCAGGGGTTGCCCCCACGGTTGAGAATGGCAGGGACACAAAGGGGGCCTCGGCAACAGGCTGTAGGAATATTGGCTGATTTTGAACCACGTGGTCTGAAGGCTGATTCCAGGTGCCATCCCCATCCAGGTCAATCAGGATATTAACAAAGAGGTCGGGATAGCCCATCAGCCAGTTGGTCACCTCAAACGTGACCGTTGCCGCCGGATTACCGGCCGCTATTATAAAGGTGTTCAGGCCATCGTCGAAGGCATCCAGATCAGGGACCCAGGCATCAGGCTCCCAGTCCTTCCATTCGCCCATACTCAGGCCCAGACCAAGGATTTCGTTGGTAGTAGGCCAATGCCGCGCGCCATTGCTGGCAAGGAGAGACGGGTATGTTCCCCATGCGCCATCAGGGGCATCGCCATACTCCAGTGGGTCTTGCGCCTGAACAACTAAACCATCGCTCATCGGCATCACCGCCATCAGGAGCACGATAATACCGATAATAAATCCCGACTTTTTCATAAATTCCAGTTTTCTCATTTCAACCTCCTTAAATCATCCAAGCAATTTTGCTTTTGTAAAAATAACAGAGGTACCATACCTTCATATTATTAATGAAATTCCGCTTCCTTTATTATCATTTATAATGTCCACCTCCTTCTCTGTCATTGGGCGCACCCCCCACCGGGATTGCCACGCCTTCGGCTCGCAATGACACCCCTCCTGTCATTGCGAGGCACTCCCCCTTTTTGTCATTGCGAGGCACTCCTGTGCCGAAGCAATCCCCAGGTTAAATCCTAAACAAATCCCAATATCTAAATTCAAAACTCAAAAACTGTTTTGGTCATTGGGATTTTGGTCATTTGATATTGTTTAGTATTTCGGATTTAGGATTTGGAATTTTGCCTTTTGCTCTGTCATTTTGCCTTTTAATTTTTAAGCTTTGCCTTTTCGAGACTGCTCCGCAACCCCAACTAAAAAAGGGGGCAATCTGCTCCCTTCTACCATCATACCAAACCAATCTTATGCCTTGCGGCGCCTGACCAGCAGAACCGCAGCCACGATGACTGCTATAGCAACGACGATGCCAACTATCCACCACACACCTATAACACTTCCGGCAACGACCTCTACTTGAGAGCCGCCCGTCACGTCTTCCATGAAAGGCCCTTCAGCGGCAACCCAATATTCCAGAAGGCCAACGAAGGTATAAACTCCCAGCTCGGCATCGTCAGGCACAGTTACTTTATATAACGCAGTAAATGAACTATCTTTGTCAAAGCCGACACCTGCCTCGCCATACCAGGCAATTTCCGCTTTATTGCTGTTAGCTGTAAACGCATCAGCATTCGGAGTGCACCATACTTCATCAACGAGCACGTTCCAGCCGTCGGGGCAAATGTCGGTGAGACCGATGGAATTGAACTTATCGACAGGGGCGGTGAAGTTCACGGTGACATCAAATGTCTCACCCCTGTGCACCGCGTCCGGCAGGACTCTGCCAGGACTGGCTTCCTGCCCCAGGGCTATCGCCAGGGGCATGAGGGCAACAGCCAACAGCACCACGGCAATAACAACGGTCACACGCAGTCCCATTTTCTTCTCACCAAACCAAACAGTATTCACTCACATTTACCAGGAAATTTCCTGCAACAAGGCAATAAAGAACATCCCCTTAGTAGTTTTAACTAAACTCAATATAAAGCCCCCCACTTGTTATAATTCAAGCTCAATATGGAGTAATCACTGCTACCTACATAGTCATCACGATTGAAGTCGCAGTTGGGATCCCACTTCGGCGGACCAGCAGGCCAGGTGTTGTAGGCAAAGCTCAGCAGTGAGTAGTCACTACTGCCTATTATATCGTCGTTATTGGCATCGCCCTCAAGAACTTCGCCAAAATCAACCACGGTGACATTAGCGACAGTGAACGCTACGCTAGTATTCAGCACACTCAAACAAGTCCAGTTCTTAATTCCAATATCATAGATGCCAGGGTAAACATCCTCAATGGTGAAAATGCCGGTATTGTTGGTGGTGGCATTCTTTGACCATAGCTCATTGGTGAGATTGCCAGGCTCGAAGCCCTTCACCACAAGCCCGGTTTCCCAGGTAGGGTCACCTTTAGGCTCCACCCGGGGAAAGCTAACCTGCCCCTTCAGGATACCAGTCGTTGTGATCTGCAAGGTAACGGGAACTATCCGGGGAGAATTGTTCGCGTCAGGAGACTGGATGGTTATATTAGCGGTATAATTCCCGAAAGGCATACCTGATGAATTGACCGACAGTACTACAGGACTAGGCACATCGGTGCAGTTGCCGTTTTTGGGGGTTTCGTTGAGCCACGCAGCATCATCGCTCAGCGACCAGTTAAGCATGCAGGGTGTTGAACTCCGCAGCTCGAGAGTCTGGTTTGGGGGGTTTGTCTCGTTATAAGCAGCATAGAAGGAAATGCTCGGCGCAGAGCAAATGGCCGGCCGAACAACCGTCACATTAGAATCACCCGTTATATTTTCCCAAATCTGGCTTGAGTTTCCAAGATAATATGCCAGAAATGCGGCATTACCGCCGTCAAAAGTATAATTTGTCAGATCAGCATCACAGGGAACGGTAACTTTGTACAGCGCAGTAAAGTTCTTACCACTAGGCCAGAGTTGCGTCCACCAGCTGAACTGTACCTCATTGCCGCTAACATTCACCGTTGCTGATGGCGTGGACCACGATCCACTAGCGGTCACATCCCAACCATCGGGGGCAAAATCAGTAAGGGCGATAGAATTGAACTCATCGCCAGGGGCGGTGAAGTTCACGGTAACTTCGAACTGCTCTCCCCTCTCCACCGTGTCAGGCAAAGCCCTGACTGCATTGGCCGGTGGCTGCCCCAGAGCAATGCCAGCAGCGAATACAATGATGGCCACCGCTGTCAATGAAATAACCAATCTGAATAATCTCACTGTACTATCTCCCTACTACCTTTTTTACATATTATAACACCTAGCCCCCTCCCGATGGAAGGGGGCTAAGTAAAACCAGCTGACTAACTGATGTTAGCAGTTGCAGCCGCAGGGGAATTGCCAGGAGTGTACCGACTCCATGGCTTTCCAGTTAGAAAGCTGCCAATCAGGCTCCGGAGTTATACCGTCGTCGCCAAGCGGTACAAACAGCATGTGATTGACACTTTCCATAGCGTAGGACATCGAGGCTGCCTTGCAAACAAGTCCGTAGTCACCCACGAAGTTCAGAACGTTTCCTGCAGCCAGTTTTTCTGGCGTTGACCAGTCAATGTAGTCAGGGTAAGCCGGATTTCTGCTTACTGGCATGCTACCACCGTCTAACTGAGGCCTCGTGTTTACAGAATAGTAGCAGTATTTTGAGGCAATCTTGTAGTAGGTTCCCGTGTCATCCGCGCAATCCTCATACATGGCAATGGTGTAGTTGCCTACTACTACCAGACTGCTGGAATCATTGTCCTCCCAGACATCATCGTCCTCGTACAGGTTGACCATTACAGTATCCAGCACGTCCCCGTTAACATCACGGGTCTCTCCAATTTCACAGCCAGGGACTGTTACTACCTTCTCACGCTCGCCCATTATGCACGATTCGAATGGTCCATCAGCATCAAACCAGTATTCAACCCAGACTGGTAAACTGCCGAGGGGACTACCCGAGCATGGAGGGCATGGAATAGGAGTACAATCGGGCCAGTAATTGGATCCCGGGCTAGCAGTCGCCGGAATGGTTACCTGGTACTTAGCGACAAAGGTTTGGCCCATGCTAAAAGGCCCAGCCCAGGCATACTCTGCCTTGTTGAAGGGACTCATGGTCCAATCTGCTACCGGGGTGCACCAGCTCACATTGGTCTCAACTTCCCAACCAGCGGGAGCAAAGTCGGTCATACCGACAGCGTTGAAGTCATCCACCGGTGCGGTGAAGTTCACGTAGACGAAGAACGAGTCTCCAGGATATTCGGCGTCATAGTCCAGTGCATCAGCAGGCAGGTCTCTGAAAACGTCGATGGTGGTTGCCGGCGTAACCGTCAGGGTAACGTTGACAACCTCAGAGTCAACACTTGCGCAGCAGCCACTGATACAGAAGCTGCCGTTATGCACGCCAACAGCCAGTCCTGACGTATTAGCCGTCACGGTTAGCACGTCACTTCCACCTATACCACAGTCGCCAGCCATCTGGTCAAAGCTAAGCCAGCTAGGTGGTACACAAGCTGCTGGAGGAGGCAGAGCCGCAATAGAAGCACTTAACAGGATCCTCTGGTCCAGAGGAGGAGCCACAAACGTGCCACCATCCCACTGGTACACAAAGTTCCTTGCCGTGTCCGACCAGTACTGCTGCATGAATATAGTCCCACCCAGGTTCGGAGAGCCATGGGTTATTTCCATGACGTCAATGAAGCCCCCCATCGATAGAGGACCAGCGGTCACCGCAGCCTGGGCCGGGGTAACGGTCGTGCCCAATGCGTCAGTTATCGTCATGTTGTAGTTCCAGGCCTTGCCCAGAGTGTAAGGCCAGCCGTGGCAACTATCGTATGACCAGCTCACCAGGGCCTGCCCGGGAGTAGGGCCTGGCAGGTATAGCGTCAGGTTCGCGAGCTGCTGGACGTAATCCAGCGTACATTTGTCAATCACTACAGTCGCGTCCTGCAAGCAGCAAGGGATGAACATGCCGGGCTTTGCGGTACGCTGAGGATCCGCTAGAGGCCAGTCGGCAACACCGTAATAATAGTCAGCATCCGCACCCACCACACTCAGGTTTAACAGTGTGTTATTCAAAGGGCAGGGAAGCGTCGGGTTGTAGTACGGATTTGGAAAGGGATTCCCTGGAGGAGCTTCATCATAGGTATTCATATAGCTCCAGGTGTCGCCTACCGACCAGCTTGGCGGTGTGCCTACCTGCCAGCATAGGGTGCCTCCGCCATCGTTCGATATTGTAACGGTGTCATTGGCCTCGAAGCCTCCCCACCTGGCCATTAAGTTAAGGTCGTTAGGGTCAACATCCAGGTCGCATGGGAGCTCACTGAAGTAAGCGGTTACGCTCTTGGCGTCAGTCATGGTTACATCGGTGGGATTTACACCGTCGTTGTTCGTGCCACTCCAGTTGTCGAAGGCCCAGCCAGCAGCTGGATTCGCTAGCAGAGATACCACCTCATCCCAGCTCCAGCTAGTGGTGTTGGGATAGACGGTTGGAGTTATTGAGCCGTCCATGGTGACAGTCCCGCTGCCAACCACATCTACCGTCAATTGCGGAGAACCGCATTTCACCGTGGCGTTCAACATCAAGGCCATGTTGCCCATCTCAAGATAGTCAGTTGGGCCATATTCAACTGCGGTCTTTCGCGGTGGCGGCCCGCCAGTATACACAAAGTCCACCATACTAGTTCCAGTAGCACACGTAGACAGACAGTTTATGGTGCACACAAGGATGGAAGTACTGGTAGTGTTGACGCCCATGGGCATACCAGCATCATAGTCAATAGTCCCGGCACCATTGCTATACTGGTTCAACACCACATTGGGAAGGGTCGTGCCAGGAGTAATACTGGTCACGTTAAAGCACGTGGTACCGAAGTCCAGTCGAGCAGCAACTATAGAAATTGGCATCGCATCCGGGTTGTCAACCTCCACAGTGAGGCTAAACGCTTCAGCACAGCCGACTTTCGTCAGCGAGGGCTGAACTGAAATGGTCATATTATTACTAGCTGCAACCATTCCTACTTGTCCGGGCAATGCTGCGGGCACCAACATCAGGCCCAAAATCACTGCCATGGACAAAACTAAACTTACTAATTTACTTTTCAAAATATTTCAACCTCCTTTTCTAAATTCCTCATCATCATCACCTCTTCAAAATCCTTTCTCAATAATCACCTCCTTTCACAAAATCTATCTACCATCGTTCTCCCCAATAACCACCTCCTTTGTTAACAATCTCAATATCCATACAAGTCACCCCACTCGTTGTAGTTGAAGCTGAGCAAGGAGTAATCAGTGCTACCTACATAGTCATCATCATTGAAGTCGCAGTCGGGATTCCAGTTCGGCGGACCACCAGGCGTCCAGGAGTTGTAGGCAAAGCTCAGCTGTGAGTAGTCACTACTGCCTATTAAATCATCGTTATTGGCATCACCCTCCTTAACAGTGCCAAAATCAACCTCAGCAGTACTACTAAGCGTTACATTGGTCACCACAATGCTCAAGCAGGTCCAGTTCTTAATCCCGATATCATAGGTCTCGGGGAGAAGCCCGCTCATGGTGAAAACACCGGACTGGTTAGTCGTGGCAGTCCCTGACCATACCTCGAAGTTAAGATTGCCCGGCTCGAAGGCTCTCACATTAATCCCCTCTACCCATGCAGGATCAGGAGGAGATGCCCTTGATGGAAAGTCGACGCTCCCATTCAATGTACTCCCTGTCGCGACAACGTTGAAGTCACCAGTCCCGGACAAGTAAGGCGCAACACCGTTTCCACTTGTATAGTTAAAGCACGAAGTCACATTGACAACTCTTGCACCAGGAGTGGCGCCACCGGCAATGGTGATGTTCGCCGTTATCGAATTGTCTATCGGGTTGTTGGTGTTTATGGTGTAGCTGTTGACTGTTATGCCAGCACCAAAGTCCACGTCACCACTATTGGGAACCCATCCCGACTTTTGACCCGCTGCCCTCAGGAAGTATTTCCCGTAGATCTTCACATCCATCGTAGCACCAGGAAAGCCATTGCTGGGGAAGACCGATTCCACCTTGGGGTGGGGAAATAACCCGTATGAATCGTCAGTTGACTGCTGGTGGGCAGTACCCGCCGTAGCCTCAATTTGGATAAAGGCATCGGCATAGTTCTCCCTCCCGGAATACCAGTCAGTGGACGCATTAGTCAGTCCAAACGGTGTGAAGGTATATCCCGTTTGGTTGAAGAAGTTATAGGGAGCGTCTACCATCTCCAAATACTGATTGGGGAGGTCAAGGAGCAACAGATACCACATGTCGCCATAGGTGCTACCATCGTCCCCCGTTTGCGCATAAGTATCGTCAATGTGCAGATTGCAGACAGGCGTCCCCTGAATACCAATCCAGGTCTCGAGTGGATGAGACGTAGTATCAATATACAGGTACAGGAGATTGTTCCTGCTCAGGTCCATTAGCCCACCTGCACCCAAGGGACCGCCGGTTACATTCTTGAATGGCTCCCTGCCCCAGGTAATTTCCTCAAAATCCGTGGTGTGGTTGATGGTTTGAGTGGGCTGAGCACCATCTGAGTCGAAGCTCAGCAAGTCCAGCCCATAGCGAATGACGTCTGTCGGCTCCTGGAGAACCTGGCCTGTGACGTCCACTATACCCAGATAGTAAACCTCGCTGGGGTCATAGTTTCTCAGGTGCAAATCCCAGGTATAAACAGCACCGCTCTTTAAAACATCAAAATCTCCAATTATCTTGTGACCCGCGAAAGCGCCATTCTCCTCAATGCTCAGCAGGAAGCCTTTTCCGTCGGCATTGGTAATATCGGCATCACTATCGAAATCGAAGACAAAATCAAAGGTGAAGTTATCGCCCCCACCTCCATCGAAGCGCCCTCTCCCCGCCATCCAGCCGAAATGAGCACCGCCATAATTATGATACAGTGGAGTGCGAGAATATTTCTGGCTGAAATTAACCGTGAGCCACGATACCCACATCGTTCCGCTCAGGTCTCCGGTTGCAGTTCCCGTCCCGTCGGTATAATTGCGGAATCCACAGCCGGGGAGCGTTGAAGTTCTCACCACATTCTCCCTGGAGTACTGCGACAGACAAAGACCGGCTGGATCGATACCTTGAGAACCTGCCGTAAACGGCCACCACTCACCAGGATTAGCTTCATTGTAGGTGAAAGTTGCTTCGACTTCCGCCACGACACCCGCGGCTTGAGCAACGTTTCCCACAGGGGCCAACATCACCGCAGGAGTAAGAAGTATTAGAAGCGTGAGAACAACAAAGATAGAAAAGGTCTTACCTAGTTTGACCACAGGTCACCTCCCGTATTTATTATTTTTTTATTGGGTATCTCAGTACTAAACATTAGTACTGGTACTTTAGTTACATGTTACCACCCCCACTCAATCCTGTCAACTTTCATTTAGTTACCATTAGTTACATTTAGTTACAAAAATTTCGTTTTTGATTTTGGGCAATACAGGGAAGCAAAACTCTAAATCCTAAATCCGAAATACTAAACAATATCAAATGACCAAAATCCCAATGACCAAAACGCAAAGCTCTTTAACAGTTCTCCCTCCCCTGGCGGGAGGGAGTTAGAGGGAGGGGGAGGAGTTTTACAGGACAAAGGTTTTGAATTTAGATATTGGAATTTGTTCAGGGTTTAGTGCTTGGGTTCAGGATTTAACCTGCAGGGTATCGGTCCAGGTTGCTTGGCCTCCGGATTTTGTAGTTGCCTGATTCATCAGGCACAATTGCCCAATAAATTGGGCAACTACATTTTTAAACTACGCCTCGCAATGACAGCAGGACTCAAGGCCCCTTTTCACCCTCACCTTATTCCTCTCCCGTCAAGGGAGAGGACAATGGTTCTCCCGGGCAAATATGGTGGGAGGGAGTTAGAGGGAGGGGGAGGGATTTTACAGGATAACAGTTTTGAACTTTGAATTTAGATATTGGGATTTGTTTAGGACTTAGTGCTTTGAGCTTAGGATTTCCCTGCGGGGTGTCATTGCGGTGAGCTGAAACCCCGAGCGCAGCGAAGGGGCCAAGGCGTGGCAATCTCACAACTCCTCATACAGGTCTCGCCATTCCTTGTTAACACCGTTAACTAATTCAATCTTCCTTTGCCTGGAGTCAGCCTTCAGCTGCTTCTCCCTCGAAATGGCGCTTTGTATTTCCTCACAAACGTCGTAGTAGACGAGCTTGGTAATATTGTATTTTTTGGTGAATCCGTCAGCCATCTTCTCTTTGTGCTCATACACCCTTCTTTTCAGGTCATTGGTGACACCAATATAGAGGACGGTGTTTCTTTTATTGGTCATGATGTAAACATAGTATTGGTCGGCCATTGCCCCATTTTAGCACGAGTTTGCGGAGCCTGTTCCGAGCTCTCTTAACCTGTCATTGCGAGCAAAGCGTGGCAATCTCGGCCTTCCTCCCTTGTCATTGCGAGCGTAGCGTGGCAATCCCGGCCTTCCTCCCTTGTCATTGCGAGCGTAGCGTGGCAATCCCGGCCTTCCTCCCTTGTCATTGCGAGCGTAGCGTGGCAATCCCGGTGGGGCATGAGATTGCTTCGTCGTCCATCAAGTGACGGACTTCCTCGCAATGACGGGTGGGGGTGTCATTGCCAGCCATTTTTCTATTGTCATTGCGAGCAAAGCGTGGCAATCTCGGCCTTCCTCCCTTGTCATTGCGAGCGTAGCGTGGCAATCCCGGTGGGGCATGAGATTGCTTCATAGTCCATCAAGTGACGGACTTCCTCGCAATGATAAGGGGGGGCGGGCCTCGCAATGACAGAAAGATTTAAAAAGTAGTGCGAGGCCTTAGCCTCGTGCTGCACGACCCTGAAGGGTCGCACTACAAGAAAGGAGGGATGTGTCTCGCAATCCCAAAAAGGAAAGGGCGGCTGCAAAGCCGCCCTTTGTACTACATAACAGTTTAATTTATTCCGGTCTCGCCGTGCCCCTGAGTATGAATATCACGGCCACGATAAGCACTATAACGACCACCACAATGGCTATTATGCCGCCGGTGCCCAGTCCACCGCCAAACCAGCCGCCGCCACCCACCACCTCAAACTGCCCGTTTTGTCCGGCAATGGAAACGTCATAAACGCCTGCTTTCGTTTTGCTCACCGTGAATATCACGTTCTTGCTTGTCCCCCCGGGAACAGACACCGACTGGCTATCCTCAACCACACCGTTGATGTACAGAATGGCATTATAGCTGCCAGTCTCCCCACCGGTGTTAGCCACACTAATGGAGATTGTCACTTCCCGTCCAGGCTTAACCTGCTGCGGCGTGATACTGAGGCCTGAGGCAGATACGCTCGCCGGCCCCACCGGCACTTCCGGCATTGCCGACACTATATGCAAGGTAACCGGGACCGTCTCCTCATCAGACCCGGTAATGGTGATTGTAGCAGTATAATCCCCGACTTCCATGCCGCTGACATCAACCGATACCGTTACGTCCTCACACTCATCTTCAGTGAGGCTGCCGCTCTTGGGACTTTCACTGAGCCAGCCAGCATTATCAGCCATCTCCCAGTCCAGTGTGCCAGCCCCCGAGTTGCATACATCAAGCGTCTTGCTGGGAGGATTCACTCCTACACTGGTGGTGAAGGTGAGGGATCTCGGGCTAACCGAGATTGCCGGAACGCCAAGGTGCAAGGTGACCGGCACTACGACAGGAGCAACCCCATCGATCATAGGGGCTCCAGCTCCTTCCGGAGGACTTACAGGCGCAATGAACGCTTCGCTAATGGTGATATTGGCGTGGTAAGTTCCCGCTGTCAGGCCAGTTACGTTAACCGCCACCTGGGTAGAATTGCAGTCAGCGGCAGTGAGGTTGATGCCCATCGTCGGGCTCATACTGAGCCAGCTCACGTTACCATCTGTTATATTCGCCGACCAGTTCAGTATCCCTCCACCGCCGTTGCATATATCCAGCGTCTGGTTCGCGGGATTCGCCCCTCCTACACTGGCTCTGAAGGTAAGGCTGGTGGGGTCGGGCGAAATAACTGGCCCCAGTGGGGTGAAGTTCGCCGTTACATTTTTAGCGGAATCCATGATTACGTAGTTGGGATTGGCAGTGGGGGCGCCATCAACGCCACTCCAGTTTGAGAACATCCAGCCAGCGTCTGGAAACGCTTCCAGAGTCACATTATAACCCGTGGTCCAGTTGGTGGAGTTGGGATAGGAGGATGGAGTTATTGTATTATTTATCGTCACATTTCCGCTGCCAACCACGTCTACCGTCAATACCGGCATACCACTCACAATCACCGTGCCGCTATACATCAAGCTCATGTTGCCCATCTCAAGATAGTCAGTTGGGCCATATTCGACTGCAGTCTTTCGCGGTGGCGGCCCAGCAGCATACACAAAGTCCACTGTACTACTTCCAGCAACACCCTTAGACAAACAGTTTAGGGTGCACACAAGGATGGAAGTACTGGTAGTGTTGACGCCCATGGGCATACCAGCATCATAGTCAATAGTCCCGGCAGCATTGCTATACTGGTTCAACACCACATTGGGAAAGGTCGGGCCGGCAGTAATACTGGTCACGTTAAAGTAAGTGTTATCGAAGTTCAGTCGAGCAGCAACTATAGCAATTGGCATCGCATCCGGGTTGTCAACCTCCACGGTGAGGCTAAACGCTTCACTGAAGCCCACATTCGTTGTAGCATTCTGAACTGAAATGGTCATATTACTACTGGCTGAAACCACTCCTCCTGGCAATGCTATGGGCACCAGCGTTAACCCTAAACACACAGCAAGCACAACCACAATTGATACAAACTTCCAAACTTTAATCATTTCTACCTCCGTAATAAACGTTTACCTTATTATACATACCACATTAACCTTGTCAATAGGTTCGGTTACATGGGGGAAATTTCCAGGCTTTGACCATTTTTACCTTCGTGACAAACGTCTATTCATTATTATATCACTACACTAACTTTGTCAATAGACCATAATAGGTTACATGGTTGGTGGCCCGGATTTCCCTTCTTGTCATTGCCAGCCTCTTCGCCCGTCATTGCACCATTATAGCATGAGATTGCTTCGGCACGAAGTGCCTCGCAATGACAGGGAGGGCATCATTGCGCCCTTCTTTGTTGTCATTGCCAGCCCTTTTTTACCTGTCATTGCGAGCATAGCGCGGCAATCTCAGGAAAACCAAATTCTAAATCCTAAATCCGAAATACTAAACAATGTCAAATGACCAAAATCCCAATGACCAAAACGGTTTTGAGCTTTGAATTTAGATATTGGAATTTGTTTAGGATTTAGTGCTTCGAGCTTAGGATTTAACCTGGGGATTGCTTCGGCACTGGCGTGCCTCGCAATGACATAAGGGAGGCGTCATTGCGAGGAATCCCGAGCCCAAGTGAGGGATGACGAAGCAATCTCAAACAAAAGGAAAGGGAGGCGTTACGCCCCTCTTTTTCACCCTCACCCTAGCCCTCTCCCTTCAAGGCGAGGAATTTTACAGGATAAAGATTTTTACATTTTAATTTGTCATTTTGACTTTTTATCTTTAATTTTTGACCTTGTTCAGGGTTTAGTGCTTTGAGTTCAGGATTTAACCTGGGGGGTATCAGTCCAGGTTGCTTGGCCTCCGCATTTTGTAGTTGCCTGATTCATCAGGCACAATTGCCCAATAAATTGGGCAACTACATTTTTAACCTAGGGATTGCGGAGCTTATTCCGAGTAAAACGAGGAAGCTCGCCCCGAGATTGCTTCGTCGCTTGCTGCTCCTCGCAATGACATAATAACAAAAGGAAAGGGGGGCTTTGAGCCCCCCTTCTTATCTACTAACCAGGGTTATTACACTCTTCGTGTTCGGAAGATAAGCACCAGAATCACCAGCCACACCACAGCACCAAGGGCAATAATAGCCCACAACCATGATGCAGTAGCAGGTGCAGGCGGTACAACTCCCTCCGCACCGGTGGTGAAGCTCGCTGTAGCGTCACCAAACACCGTAGTATCCTTCATCGCCTTTACCGTCCAGTAGTAAGAAGTGCTGTAGTCAAGCGTGCCGGTATAGGTGTAAGTCGTCCCTGATACTGAAGTGGCTGACACTACCTCAGCATCGGTCGCAGCGTTCATCAGGCTGAACTCATAGCCAGTGGAATCGGCAACGGCATCCCAGGTGAACGGAATATTGCTCACCGATACGCCAGTGGCGCCATTGTCGGGATTGGTCAGCGTTACCTGAGCCATGGGACCAATAGCAACGGTGAAGCTGCGTACCTCAGACCACGGACTGTGAATTATCTCATCAGTCTCAGCATCGGCAGACCTCACCCTCCAGTAGAACTTGGTGCCGCAGCTGCCAGTTCCCAGTGCCCCGTTCTCAACAACATAGCTGGGTGCAGAGCCCTTGGATGGCTCGTAGTCTATCTCCCGGCAAACGTCATCCTTCCCACTGATGTCGAGTACCACCTCGGTGAAGTCCTCATCCAGCGATATCTGCAGGTTGTAGGAGCAGGCATCGCACTGCCTGTCCCACTTCAAAGTGAAGGCATCGTTCCAGCAGTAGCACGGGTCGGCATCTACCAGAGTATTGTCTGCCGGCGAAAGAAGCGCTGGACCTGCCTTGGCATAGCAGTCCTCATAGCTCCACAACCGACCCAGTGTAGAGTCATAGTCAGGATGCTCCTCAACCACAATGCCGTTGTAGTACGGGACATCATCAATAGCCCACAGCTTGCTGTTGGTATCCGGGCTAAGACAGCCGCATATCCTCAAGCTGGAAGGCTCCAGCGTGAATGCTCCACGGTACACATTTACATCCTCAATGAGGTAATCCCACATTGCCTCGCCGCAGGCTACCTCTTCAGCGGGATTGAGACAGCGAGCCACGCCGGTGACATTGCGGTCCTCATCGAAGAAGGTGGCGTACAGAACACCACCGGTAGTAGCATCGGTCTCGGGATTGCCCTCAGCGTTGCTGAGGACTATGCCGTAGTAGCCGACCTCAACCGGAGTACACGAATCACGTGAGTAACCCAGTTGAGTCTCGGTTGGTGTAGCACTACCGGCACACTCACCAAGGTCGGTAAACGCAGTGCTCTCGCCAATCACCCAGCGGTAAATGCCGTTGTCATCGTCGTTGATGGGATATTCGCAGTCGGACCCATCAACATCGACATTGCTCACCGCGGCATAAACGACGCTGTTGGAGTCAAAGTAGCTGTCAAAGGCAACATGCACTCGTCCGTCACCGATGTCATCCAGCTCGGTGAAGCTGGCCTCGCCATCAAGGAAGGTGTCCAGGTCATCGTCGGAGTAGCTTACCTTACCGGCAGCGCCGCCAACGAGGACATTCCCCTCGCCGAGCACGGCAATGGTATGACCCTCATCAACCTTGCTGTCCATCGTGTTGCTCCAAGAAGCGGCATATCCGTGGTCATCGGACACTGCTACATCAGCATCTTTGCCCAGGGCATAGATGGTAGCCTCGTCCTGGACAGCCAGATCGGATATCTCGTCAACGGTCGCACTTCCTTTTTCCCAGCAGCCCAGACCTTTGTTGCCATCGTAGTAAACGGTGTCGCTGCCGCGGTCAACGAGGTAAACGGTTTCTATGTCCCCCGTTTCCTCAGGAGCCAGCCTGATGAGGCCAATCTGGGGAGTATCGGCACCGTTAAGGGGCGTGTTATTTGTGAGCTCGCGGTTCCACACCCGGAACCACTTGTCGTCGTAGTGTTTAGCAAAAGGAATCGCCTCGGCAAGATTCTTCGACTTGAAGAAAACGCTATCGCACTCGCCGCATTCGACGTATTGCCCTTTAGGAGTTTGGCCTAGTCGTACTGTTCGCTCTCCGGTTAGATTGCTGTTGATACTGGCGAGATAGGTGGTGTTGCAGTCGGGCGACTGAGCAACATCGGTAAGGTAATCCATATCGGTATCAATTAACCCGATCTGATTCCAGGTATCGCCCTCATCGAAGCTCACCGAAAAGGCACCTTCATCATACTTATCAACATTATGGAGATTATCGACCCCAGAGAGCATATCTGGATCCATGCCAGTCGTGAGCCCCGTGGTGACGCAATAAACCTTGGTACCAGCGGGGGGGACGATGATAGCCGCGGCGCCGCCATGTCCTGTGGGCGGCTTGCACGCCGACTTCCACGCCTGACAGCAGATGTCCATATCGGAGATACCATCGTTGCGGTAAACCTGCACACCTTCACAACACTTGGTCCTAAGCCATAAGGCGATGGTTGGAACTGAAGCAAGATACTTCATTTGCACACCACCTGACGCCCCGCCATTACCCAATAGCCCGGCAACAGCCTTACCATGGTCTATACTTCCTATGTAGAAAACCATCGCCAGCCACGGCTGTCCTGGGACTTGCTGCGCAACCGGCTCAGCATTACCATTAACCACCCGGTAAATAGTGCCTAGAGCGGTTTCATCTGGTTCTTCAGCAACGTTTACATATACCCAGGCATACCTCGAATTCTTGTCCCTGCCATCATAGTCAAGGGGCAGAGATACCCCCGCGGTTGAAGCTTTAGTGGCCCACCAGGTCGCCTGCTCAGTGGTCAAGAGCGCTGCCTCCCCACGCGAAGCCTCCTCATTCCAGTTCACATTACTCCCACTCCAGGTCCCGGTCTGGAGATAGGTGTTATTGTCAGGAGCACAACGACGTCCAAGGGTATTAAGATTGTGGGTAATAGCCACCAGAGTATTGTCATCGTTGAACATACCCGAGAAATACACCCAGGTAACTGCGGTACCGTTAATCCAGCCAGGCTTGCCGGTGGCGGCATCCTTCCATGACCCACCAACAAGGCCGCCAGTCCGGAAGCGATAAACGCGACCTCTCTCGTCGCCATTTGGCCCCTCGGTCGCAGCAGTAACGCTGCGGTCAGGGTCTTCGAAGCCGGCCACAGCGATTTCGCGCACTCCATCAATCTCATCGGGGCTGATGTTTATATTCAAAATATCGGTAAGATTGGTGCCCGCCGAGGTATCCTGTATAGGATAAGGCAGGAGCTCGAACTCTTCACCGCCGTCCTCGGAAATAAGCACCACCTGTATCCAGTTATCCGGGTCTGTGATATTACCCAGGTAGGCGCCAATGGCTATAAAGGTGGAATCGTACATGGCCGCGGTAACGAAGTTGAACCAGGCAACCATGTCGGTCCACTTAAGCGACGGATTAGAACCGTAAACTTCGTCGCGAATTTCCTTCATGACGTTCTCGGTTATATCATCCCAGATAGCCCCACCGTCCTCAGATTTCCACAGTCGGGCCGTTTCCTCGTCATAATCTAGCAACCCATCCCCATCCTCATCCACCCACATCGTCCCGATAACATAGAGCCTCTGACCATCAGCGCCCAGGGCAGGTATGTAGATATCGGAGCCAGGGGCAATCTTCCAATCATCCATACTGGGGGTTTCCACCTTGTCCCATTCGGCATTCACCTCAGCGGCGCTAACCGGCGGAGCGCTAGCTGGCGTCAGAAGCAAGCCGAAAGTCATTACCACCGCAATAACGACGTAAAATAGTCTTCCAGTCCACCCTTTTATTCTTTTGTCCATCGGAAATCCCTCCTTTTCATCTTTGCTGTCGATTATTCATTCTAATTATTTGAACGAGATTATCAACCTGCATCAAGAATAGCAATATATGATATAGAAATTCATAAGTCAATAGGCAACCCCTGAGATTGCTTCGTCGCTACCGCTTCTCGCAATGACAAGGAGGGGCATTGTCAACCCTTTCGCTGTCATTGCGCGCCCCTTTTTCCACTGTCATTGCGGTGAGCCGAAGCCCCGAGCGTAGCGAAGGGGGAAGCGCGGCAATCCCGGAAAAGCAAAACCCAAAATACTAAATCCGCAATACTAAATAATGTAAAAGAGCAGTCAGCGGTCAGCAGTCAGCAGTCAGCGGTCAGCAGTCAGCGGCTAGCAGTCAGTAGTCAGCAATCAGCGGTCAGTAATCAGCATTCAGTGGTCAGTGGTTACCTAATGACCGATAGCTGATGGCTGAAAGCTGATAGCTACTAACAGGAAACCAAAACTCAAAAATCAAAGGGCAAAATGACAGAGCAAAGTTCAAAAATGCAGCGCGAGGCTTTAGCCTCGTGCTGCACGACCCTGAAGGGTCACACTACAAGATTTGGAGGTGAAGGGTTTCCCGGATAATCAAGACAAGCCTGGATCCAAAGCTAGAACAAATGTAAGCAGCCTAAAATGACAAACCAAAGTTTAGGAATGAAGCTTTTTTGCTTTTTGAATTGTAATTTTGATTTTTTATCTTTGATTTTTGACGTTAATCGTAGTAGTAATAGCCCATCCGTCTCCTGATGAAGATGCCCACCCCCAGGATGACAACCAGAATCAGCCCCACGGTAATGGTAATCATTGCCCATTGCGGCAGAACTCCAGCGTGGAAG
>Ga0315544_1000467_pt1 | contig 37913 bp, 30 predicted proteins | sample SalMarSW160130MG_2_FD_202543 | JGI IMG/M metagenome (GOLD analysis project Ga0315544, IMG submission 202543) | Salt marsh sediment microbial communities from the Plum Island Ecosystem LTER, Massachusetts, United States - Salt Marsh Sediment SW1601-130 ... | reverse complement strand
CCGCTGCCGAATATAGCGGCGTTGGCTGCGCTGCAGCCGTAGAGCCATGCCGTTGCGGCATCGACCAGGACTTTGTGAAAATCATTGTGGCCGTGCCATTCGAGCTGTTCGGGGGGAACTCCGATTTTTCGAAGCCCGTGTATGAGCTTCGGGATGCTCCGCGGCAGGGCAACGCCGGCCCAGGGCACACCGAAGCCGAGCGTATCGCAAAGGCGAATCTTGACGGGTTTGCCGTATTCTTCGGAAAGCTTCATCAATTCAGAGGCGAAAGGCAGGACGAAACCGTCGTAATCGGCGCGCGTGATATCTTCGAAATGGCAGCGGGGAAGAACGCCGCTATCTAATGCGGCCCGTGCGATATCGAGATAAGCATTCATTGCCTGCGCCCGGGTCTTTCGCAGTTTCAGGAATATGTGATAGTCGCTTGCCGAAGTTAAAATGCCGGTTTCCGCAAGTCCCATTTGCGAGACCAGCTTAAAGTCCGCCGCTACTGCACGTATCCAGCCGGTTATCTCCGGATATTTGTAATTGCGCTGTTTGCACAATTCGACCGCTTCTCTGTCGCGCTTTGAATATAAAAAGAACTCGCATTGTCGAATCAATCCGGTGTCGCCGTCGATCTCGTGTAACAGGTCGTACACCCTTAAAATTTGCTCTGGTCTATAGGGCGGGCGGGCCTGCTGGCCGTCACGAAACGTCGTATCGGTTATCCAGATATTATCCGGGATCTCGTAGTCCACTTTCTTATTATCGAATATTACTCTTGGGAACTCGGAATAGGGGAAAATCTCGCGGTATAGATTCGGTTTTCCCACATCCACAAGTTTAAGATTCTTATTTGCCATTATCTATCTCCAAAAAACCATTAGCTGATACGAACTTAGCAGAGTTTTTTACACCTGATTTTCCACTTTTGTTCGGAATCATCATAAAAAAACAATAGCCGAGGTGGGAGTCGAACCCACACACCCATAACGGGCAGGGGATTTTAAGTCCCCAGCGTCTGCCATTCCGCCACTCGGCCAAACACAGTAAGCTAACGCATTTAATCAAATTTTGCAAATTCTTTCCCGAAAAACGCGTTATCAAACGAGTTTTGCATATTTGTAATAATTATATAGGCCGTTTTTGCAAGGGTATTTTACGAAAAATAATTGCAAATTTAAGCCTCGGCGGATGCAGCAAGCATCGGTATCGGCGATGTATTTAAACCCCATTTGGGAGATTTAATTCGAAATACGTTGAATCAGTTCGGCCGGGGCCTCAATCGAGACAGCAGGAGTTTGATTCGCACTTTTTGTTTTGCTAAGCGTATTCGCCGTTCTATCGTTTTTAGCTGCGGGTCATCACCCGATAATGAACGAGCCTTTTTGATTCTGTTTGCCGCATCGTCTAATTTGCCCATTGACAGATAAACGAAGGCCGAATCCCGCAAAGTGGGAATGTGCTCGTTTCGAATATCGAGCGTGTGGGAGAAAAGTTCCGCAGCTTCCTCGAACTCGCCTTTTAATGCGCTGGCAAGGCCCAGGAAATAATAGGCATCTGCATTGGCCGAGTCTATCTCGATAGCCCGCAGCAGACAGTGTGTCGCACAGCCGATATCATCTAACTCCAGAAACATCGAGCCCATTGATACAAGGATATCGGCCTCCTCCGAAGCCAGTCTCATTTCGGAAACAAGATAAGTCCTTGCTTCGCTCTTTCGTTCTGTCATTAACGCATACTGTGCCATTCTGTATCGCGGGCCCTGAAGGGAGCCGTCTTTATCGAGGGCCAGGCTGAACAGTTCTTCTGCCTGTTCGTAATCGCCGTTGCTGAAAGCGATTTCTCCGAGGTAGAACAAAGCGGGGGCAAAGTCCTGGTCGAATTCGAGAATCCGGTTGAATTTTTCTTTTGCCGATTCTATTTCTCCGATTTCGAGCAGCAGCATTCCGAAATCGAAAATAACTTCTATATCACCCGGGCTGAGCCGAATCTCGGATAAAAAATACTCCTGAGCCAGTTCTTTGTCGCCTGCGGACCAGTGGGCCTGGGCGATTCGGAAATTGATTTGTGGGTGGTTTGGTTCGAGCTCAGCCGTCCGAAGCCAGCAGCGGATAGCTTTTTCATATAGTCCACGCGCGAACAGACTATTGCCGATGTTATAGTAACACAGGCCGCAGGATGGTTTTATCTGCTGGGCGAGATAAAACATCTGTTCCGCCAGATCGTGCAGGCCCATTTCGGTATAAGTAATAATTCTGTTGCAGTAAGACGGTTCGAATTCCGGATCGTGCTCCTGGATATGCTCGAAGGTACTGATGGCCAAATCGTATTGGCCGGTGCGCGTGTAATCGACCGCCAGTGAATTTAATATCTCCAGGTCGGCCGGATTGAACTGCAGGGCAATCTCGTATTCGTTGATCGCTTCTTCGAAACGGTCTATCGAATCCAGCGTAAGGGCCTTATTGAAGTGCCACGAACCGTTGGAAGGATTTATCTCAAGGGCCGTATCCAGTGCGTTAAGTGCCTGCGTCATTTTGCCGTCTTCGTAAAGCTCGTAAGCCTTGCGGGCCTTGCGTTCGGCCTTGTCGTAGGAGCCAAATTCCATATCGTCGAAAATCATGACCTTACCCTGATTTAGTCTGTTCGTTCGGTATATACAGAGTTACTAACGGCCTTATCGCCCACAAAACAACATGGCCTTACCTGTTTTACGGTCTGCGACCGGCTTTTTATCTTCGCCAAATTTTTGCTGGAAATCGAAAATATAAGCTCTTATAATTGCAATGGTTAACAGCAGGAGTCTTAAGCGAGTCGATAAGACGCATTTAAGTGCTGAGTTGTTTTTCTGGAAAGCCGCCGATAATAGTCTTATAATGTGCGACTAAGAAACGCTGGCTGGTGAAGAAAATATATCTTGTATTGACTGTAAAAAAGAAGTGTATAAAAGAGAGAAGTAATTAATAAGTGTATAAGTTATAAGTGACTAAAGTTGTAAAAATTTTAGCTCACTTTAGACACTTTAGTTCACTTGAGCTCACTTTCGACTACCTGGAGATATTAAGATATGATTAAAGAAATAAAGGGACATATAAATGCCGGCAAGGGCGGTTACGCCATTGTAGTGAGCAGGTTTAACGAATTTATAACTTCGAAACTGCTCGGAGGTGCAATCGACTGTCTGCAGCGGCACGGTGCCGCCGATGAGCAGATATCCGTGGTCTGGGTCCCGGGTTCCTGTGAGATTACTCAGGCCGCCAGGAAACTTGCCGACAGCGGCAAATATGTCGCGGTCATTTGCCTCGGCGCCGTAATTCGGGGACAGACCGCCCATTATGATTATGTCTGCCAGCAGGTGGTAAGGGGCATCGGGCAAATCAACTACGATTCGAAGACACCGGCGATTTTCGGCGTGCTGACCTGCGAGACATTCGAGCAGGCGGTCGAAAGAGCGGGAACGAAAATGGGCAATGCCGGCGCAGACGCAGCACGGACGGCCATGGAAATGGCCAACGTCCTGGAACAGATATAATTATTTGTAGTCGCGCGGTCGTAGTTCATAGACTGCGAATTACGAGCCACGGACTATCGTCATGGATAAAAGAACAAAGGCCAGAGAACTTGCAATGCAGGCGTTATATCAGCTTGATGTCCAGGGCCCGGACATACTTGAGCCTCTGAGCCGGTTCTTCATGGAATCGGACACCGATAATTTTATCAGGAATCTTGCCTCGGACTGGACAAAGGGAGCGTGGGACAATCTGAAACAGTGCGACGAGCTTATAGGAGATGCGACGATTAAATGGGAATTTTCAAGGCTCTCGCCCGTCGATAAAAGCATTCTAAGACTGGCGGTGTATCAATTGAAATTCTGCCCCGATATTCCGCCGAAAGTCATAATTAACGAGGCCATCGAGCTTGCGAAGAAATTCAGCAGCGACAAATCGCCCGCTTTTGTCAACGGAGTTCTTGACGCCGTCCTGAAAAAAATAACAAATGAGAAAAGTACCGGCCGATAGACGGTCTTGCTTGACATGGTGTGCCGAATGCCTGTAATATGAACATTAAGGATTGAGGATCGAAATGAAAACGATCGCAGTATTAAATCAAAAGGGAGGTGTGGGGAAAACCACAACGGTAACCAATATAGCGGCGGCCCTTGCCGGTTTTGGTGCGAAAGTGGTTGTTATTGACCTTGATCCTCAGGCGCATCTGACGATTCATCTCGGCCTTGAGCCGCAATCGATCGAATCCGGTTCGTACAGGGTACTGACCCAGTCGGCGAAATTCGAATCCGAAATTATGATGGTGCGCCCGAATCTGTGGCTGTTGCCGGCGAATATTAATCTTGTCGGCGCTGAAAGCGAGCTGGTCAGCGTCGTCGGCAGGGAGATTATCCTTCGGGAAGCTCTGCAGGCGAGCGAGGAAGAGTTCGATTATTGCCTGATAGATTGTGCCCCTTCGCTCGGACTGCTTACTCTCAACGCACTTGCCGCCGCCGAGGAGGTTCTGATTCCGCTGCAACCTCATTTCCTTGCATTGCAGGGTTTTGGAAAACTGCTGCAGACCATCGAGCTTGTCAACAGAAGAATCAATCCAGATTTGACGGTTAAATGGATTTTACTTTGTATGTATGACAGTCGGGCCTCACTACCGAATGAGGTCAAAGCAGATATCGAGCGGTTTCTCCACAGCGCGCGCGGGACCAACAGCGCCTGGGCACAGGCCCAGGTGTTATCTTCTTTTATACGAAGGAATATCAAGCTTGCCGAGGCGCCAAGTTACGGCAAAACAATTTTCGAGTACGAGCAGAATTGCCATGGCGCCGAGGACTACAGGAAAGTCGCTGAATATTTACACTCGCAGTACCAGAAACAAGCAGAGACTGGCTTGTCGGAAGCTCCATCTGAGGGCCAAACTCAGGAACAGCCTGAAGACGCTGCCGGGCCTCGTGAAAAACCGCCCATAGAAATCCAGGAAATCCGCCCGTCCGCTTCCGATGCGCCTGCCGAATTTACTGAAACTCCAACCGACCAGAGCCGCCCCGAATCCGACCAGCAGCAATATTAAAGTCCCCCGGCGTCGAATCGGGGTAAGTCAATAACCGTTTAGTTATCTTTTTTGTCCAGCAGTCCGCGGACTTTCATCCAGTCGGCGCATCGTTCGGGCCAGGTTGAGATAAGGCCGAATTTTTTCTCTATCGCCGAGCCGTGCGAGCCTTTCAGGTAGATATGCATCTCCGCAGGCACGCCCGCCTTGCGAAGCGCGAGATAGAAATAAATGCTGTTTTCGACCGGGACGGCTTTGTCTTCGTTCGAGTGTACAAGAAACGTAGGCGGTGTTTCGGGAGTGACCTGTTTTTCATTTGAAAGATTCTCGACGAGTTCCTTGTCGGGATTTTCGCCTAATAAACCTCGCTTCGAGCCGCTGTGTGTGAACGAATCGTCCATCGTAATGACCGGGTAGAGCAGTATCATAAAATCGGGTCGGCAGCTTTTTTTATCTATTGCATCTTTTGCATCGTAATAGTTGTTCTGAAAATGTGTCCCTGCGCTCGAAGCCAGATGCCCCCCTGCCGAAAAACCCATAATCCCGATTCGTTCCGGGTCGATGTCCCATTCTTTCGCCCTGCTCCTGACAATTCTCATTGCCCGCTGTGCATCCTGTAAGGGAGCCGGGTGGCGGTAGCCGTTGCCGCCGTGGCGGTATTTTAGGATAAAACCGGCGACGCCGATCGAGTTGAGCCAGTCTGCGATTTGTTGTCCCTCGCGGTCCATAGACAGATGCCCGTAGCCGCCGCCGGGACAAATCACCACGGCCGTACCGGTTGCAGTCTCTTTAGACGGCAGGCAAATCGTCAGCGAGGGTTTGTCAACGTCATCATTGCCTTTTGCGCCCGGGGCGCCGTTCGGCCAGAGTAGCTCTGTTTTTTGCGGAGCCGTTGTTTCCGCCGACCGGACCGCTGTGGCTGAGGCCGCTATAACTAAAATGCAGATAAATATGATTCCTAAATACCTTTTCATTTTTTTACTCCCTGATATTTCAATCCAGATTTTCCGGGTTCTGTAAAAGTTCTTTAATGAAATGCAGAAACCGGGCCGCATAAAAGTCGTTAATGTCCTTATTATCGACCGCTATCGACAGACTTACCATTTTGCGGACCGCTGCTTTTCCATTTTGTGGAACGATTGTTCTGATTATATTTCCTACGGCCAGAATAGTGCTGGCCGGCGGCGGCACGATGCCGTAAAACGAATCGATACCGTAAACGCCGAGATTGCTCATTGCCACCGTTTCGCCTTCTATGTCTTCAAGTGTCAGTTGATTGTCACGTGCTTTATCGATCAGCAGTTTTTCCTCGCAGGCTATTTCAGGCAGCGTTTTCTTCCCGGCGTCCCTGATTACCGGCACAACGAGGCCCTGCGGAGCGTTGACGGCGAAACCGATATTGACATGGTCCGCAATCTCGATATTATCGCCGCTCATCTTTCCCGCCATAAGTGGATATTCCTGAACAGCAAGGGCCAGAGCGTGAATATAAAACGTGTTCGTTGTAATTTTAACACCCAGAGATTTCCTGAGTCTGGGGCGAATTGCCATCAGCTCGGTCACATCGGTTTTTGTTTCGAGGTAACAGCAGGGTTTGCTCAGCTTGGATAGCAGCATCCTTTCCCCGACGAGTTTCTGGATTCTTGTTAGCGGTATATACATTTGAGATTTTATACAAATAATAAAATATTCAGGACATCCATTGTGATCTGAATAAAAGGCAAAGTATTTTATCATAACTTATCGGTCTTGCAAGCATTGAAAACTAATAGTTTTTGGGACGGCTTATTACCGGGAAGCTGATGATTTTCTTGTCTTTGACGCCGGTTTACACCGGCGGGCATCGAAAAATCGTCTCATGGTGGTAAAAAATGCTGCGGAGAGAATCGCATATATATGATCAACGAGTTACCTAAGTGACGGATACGGGTGCTGAGATGTCAGCTTTACACCTGTAGTGCATATAAAAACCGGCAGAGAGCAAGACAATAAGGGACTTATAAAATCCGTCGTATGACCGACTATAGGTGGATTAACACAGGTTTCCGAATGTAGATATCAGGACCATTATTTTTTTAACTTAATCCGTTCGAGATTTATTCCGATAGTATCTTTTAACGGTTGAGCGAGAGGATTTTACGGCAATTAGGAAGGACTTGGAAATGGGAATTCATGAGCAGTTAGAAAATCTTATTTACGTTGAATTGCCCTCCGGCGGACAGCAGATATCCGACGAACTCAAAACAGTGAATGAGACAGTCAGTAAAAGAGATGACTGCGATGTCATTGTCGATTTTACAAAAGTCGAGATAATCAATTCATGGAACATCAGTAATCTTTTGATATTGCGCAATCTCCTGGAGGAGAACAGCCGTCAATTGATTCTCTGCGATGTCTGTACTATAACCAAGTGTATATTTGTGGTCGCCGGCCTTGCCGGGATTTTCGTATTTGTCGATGACAAGGCTTCCGCTTTAGCGACTGTTAAAAGCGCCGAGAATTCAGTCCCCGGCAATCCTTCTGATCATTAGAATTTGCAGAGCCGCGAATCCGAACAACATGAGTGATGACAATTCCGGAATCGCCTTGGTTTCCATATTTGTACAGCGTCTCGGAAGAATGCATACCGGTATGTCACGCATACGCGCAGGCGGATATCCCGGCCCGATCCCGCCGAAGGGAATTGTTTGTGTCACTGTATCGTATGGCCCGCGTGGTTTTACATAAATAGTTGAAATATAAGCTGTTACATTTGTCACATAAAAGATGTTCCCGCCCGGGTATTTGAGACGGTAATAATATCGAAAACCGTGCTGGCCCGGATAATACACCGGCCTTAACAAATAATTGCCGCCTGGTATTCCGTAAAAAGTGCAATCGAGGAATGAGTATTGATTTTCAAGGTCGTTATATATCCATTCGATGTTGTCGGCTTGTATAAAATTACCGTATGCCCGCCGGGGACAGGTTAAATCGACGCAGTTATATTCGTATAAATCTCTGCACGCCCCGCCACTTTGAACACTGTACCAGAGGAGGTCAAAATGTTTTTGATAGACAGGGACGGCTTGAACTTTACCCGACGGACAGACCAGTATCAAAACGGCAAAGAATATTATTCGGTGCCTTGCGAAAAGCAGCGGCACGACAAATCGGATTGCCCGCAGGATTTTTTCGAACAGGTGATTATAAAAAAAACGAACTGCGAACAGACTTGGCGCCACAGGGATGAAATGTCTCTCGCCAAGCCTGTTTCGCAGCGATTTTCGTGACGCTATTCCAAACCTTCCTGTCCCCGTTAACCGGGAACCGACATCCTTGCCTAAACCCTCCATGGTTGATATCCTTAATTATGCCATCCGGCATTCGGTTATATAGGCGGCAAAACAAACGGCGTATCCTTATCATCTCTATTATCGGACTATTGCCGGAATAAATCAATCCCCTTTTTTCTATTTTTTTTATGACCAGAAAAGCAATCTAATCCCCACAAGTGCCAGAAAGACGGTTACAAAGATACGGAAGAATCTCTGCGGCAGCCTGTCAATAAATTTCCTTGCTATATAGGCGCCAAGAAAAGAGACCGGGATACAGACAATAAGTGCGTACAACAGGTTCTCCTCCAGGCGTGTTCCTCCCCAAACGTAGCTCGATATGCGGGTCACGTCGATAAAAAGTGCAATTAGGCCGGACGTGAAGATATACACTTCCTTGGGCAGATTGAACGCCGCCAGGAACGCCGCCCGAATTGCACCGCCGACGCCGAAGAAGCCGGCGAACAATCCGGAGAGAACACCACCGCAGACGGCTGTGCCCGATGTCTTTGGTAATGCCCACTTTCGATTGACAAAAAGGAAAATGACGTAAACAATAAGAAACGCTCCCAGGATTTTTTTCAAAGGCACACCTTCAGCATGGAACGACAGCGATGCCCCAAGGAAACTTGCGACGACGCCGGAGAGGCCGAAGCACAGAATCAGTTTCCAGTCAAGGCCCTTCTTGAACAGCAGCATCTTCCAGAGGTCACCGCATAAATGAATTGCTCCCACGAAGAGCAGTGAGACCGGCAACGGCATAAAAAGGCTCAGAACCGGGATCATAATAGTCGAGGTCCCGAATCCCGTTGCCGTCCCTACCCCGGCGGCGATTAACGTCAGCAGACAAAGTAACAATCCTTCAACCATATCGGGTATCAATCCATCAAGTTCAGGTTATTTTGGTAGTTGGCCGTCGGGGACTGGTTCGCCGAAATCGGGAGTGCCGTCGGTTTTCCAGCCGAACACCTGTACCCGCCGAACGAATGGCCCACCAAAACATAGGGGCCGGGAATTCCGGCATTCTCCGGCAGAGTATGCAGCTCGCGAACGATTCTCATACTGGTCCGCGGCAAAGGGCCGGCGTCACTCCAGCCAATGCCCGCACGATCGTATGAACAGACACGGGTGAATTTGTCGACTTCAGATTGAAACAGACACCAATTCAACGAGCAATCGCACACGCCCGCATCAAGGACAACCGTCGGCGTTCCGTCACCGGTACAGTTTATATGAAGCCGGTGGCCGCCCACGTCAATTAGTCTGCCCGGGGGCGGATACCGCCGGAGATCACGTGCCGAAGCGACGGCCTGATAAATTACACCGGCCGATATAAGAAGCAACACCAGAGCTATCACACCGATTGCCGGACGTTTAATACGGCGCCATGAGGTCACTCGGCTTGCTTGCTTTTGTTTAACGTTGTTTTCCTGTTCGGACATTTTCTCTTATATAAGATTGTTCACAATACCGGTCATTATGCGAATTCGACCAGGACCTGTCAATGCCAATCAAACCGGCGGGAACCTTGTTTATTGAAATAAAACTACCGGCTTGTTTGTTCGGCGCCGCATACCAACCAATATTGGCATAACGAAATAAAAGAACGCACTTGATATATTGGCGGGAATTTATTATTATAATTTACCATAAAGAAGAGGGGTTTTTTGTGGCGATTGAGTCGGTATATTTCGTTCGTGTTATACCTGCGAAAAACCTTTTTTGTGCATTGCATTTCGAGGAGAACAGGATGCGCAGGACAGGATTCACACTCATAGAGCTGTTGGTGGTCATCGCTATCATCGCCTTATTGTTGTCTATTTTAATGCCGGCCCTCCATCTGGTGAAGGAACAGGGCCAGAGAGCGACCTGCCTGAGCAATCTGAGACAGTTGATGATAGCCTGGATTATGTATGCCGACAGTAACGACGACAAGCTTGTCAACGGCGATACCGGAGAGTATCCCAATATTCATAAAAACGAAACTCCCTGGGTGCTCACCGACTGGCGCACCGGCATGACCGAGAGCGAGAAACAGGAGGCTATCCACGATGGAGCCTTGTGGTCGTACTGTAATAGTATGAAAATTTACAAGTGCCCGACGGTCAATAAGGCCATTCGTACCACCGGCACGGTGGAAAAAGTATTCCGAACATACGCTGTGGTGGATTCCATGAACTGTAAAGACTGGTCCACTATGGGTGTGGATATGATAAAAAAGAGATTGGAAATTCCCGAGCCGACCTATCGAATTGTTTTTCTCGATGACGGCGGTACCAGTCCGGCGGCGTTGGGCGGCTGGACCGTTTATGTCCAGGAAGAGAAATGGTGGGACCCCCCGCCGGTCCGGCACGGTGACGGTACAACTTTTTCCTTTGCGGACGGCCACAGTGAATATCACAAGTGGGAAGATTCCCGTACGATTAAGTTCGGCACCCTGATACCGCCGAGGGCTCAATCGGAGGAACAATCCGGCAATGTGGACATTCGCTGGGCCGCTATCGCTGCCTGGGGTAAGGCGGGCAGGCGTTCCGATTAGTTGCTACCAGTCGTACGGCAAGCCGTGACAATCTCTTGCGTTAAATTTTAGATTGCTTCATCGTCCTGATAAATCCGGACTCCTTGCAATGACACATTCCTTTTAAATAATCAGGGTGTCGCCGCTGGAGGAAATGTACCAGATGAGCCGGTTATAATCAAGCATAGAAAGCGAACGAATTAAAGAGTTGACCCGGCCGAAATTATTATTAAACTGGTTCTGTGTAGCAAAATGATCATATAATGTCATAAGAATGGTTATTTGCCGGGTAATGAATAAGAATTCGGGAGGAAAACAAGTGAACAAGCCATTAATAATATTTATCTTAACGGTTATACCGGCAACGACACTGTTAGCCGCAAACGTCCCGCAGGATCCCAACGGAGGCCAGGAACAAATGCACCAGATCGAACCGAACAATGTAGTCTGCGATAGTAACAAGGTCAACATAACGGTAATCTACGATAATAATCCTTTCGAGCAGGGGCTGGAAACCGCCTGGGGATTTTCCTGCCTTATTACCGGGGCCGAAAGGACCATCCTTTTCGATACCGGCGGCGACGGCACGATTCTGCTTGAGAATATGACGAAACTGGGAATAGAGCCGAACAGCGTTGAGCTGGTCGTCCTTTCTCACGAACATTGGGACCATGTAGGTGGAATGGAAATGTTCCTGGATAAAAATCACGATGTAAACGTTTATCTGCCCGTATCGTTTCCACAGGATTTCAAGGAGATGGTCACCACCTCCGGAGCGGAAGTGATCGAAATAAATGGGCCGGGCCAAATATGCCCGGGTGTATATTCGACCGGGCAGTTGGGGACATCGATAAAAGAACAGGGACTTATTATCCGAACGGACAAAGGTCTGATTCTGATAACCGGCTGCGCACATCCCGGTATTGTGGAAATGATACAGAGAACGAAAGAAATATTTGACGAACCAATCCTGTTTGTTATGGGCGGTTTCCATCTCAGTGCGGCGAGCAATAGACGGATTGAAGAAATCATCGGGGCTTTTAAGAGCTTCGAGGTTGAATACGCCTCCCCATGTCACTGCTCCGGCGATAAAGCAAGGGCGCTTTTCGCAGAGCAGTACGGCGAAAAATATCTGGACCTCGGAGCTGGCCGGGCTGTCGCAATTAAGGATTTAAAGTGAATCCTGTCAGTTACGAGCCGATCGGCGTCATACATTCTCCGTTTAAGGACCGCTCCGGCATTCCCCGGCAGGCCATCGGCGCACCCGAAGTAACTGCGAAGATTGAAATATTCGACGAGTATATTGACGGCCTCTCGGACCTGGACGGATTCAGTCATATCGTGGTAATTTTCCACATGCACCTTATACAGCGAGGCTCTCTGAAAGCGTCTCCGCCGTGGGACAATAAAGAGCATGGCGTCTTTGCCACCCGCAGCCCTTTTAGGCCCAATCCCATCGGGATATCGGTTGTTCGCCTTGAGAGCATCGAAAGAAATATCCTGAATATATCGTGTGTCGATATGGCCGACGGCACTCCCGTACTGGATATCAAACCTTATATCCCCGATTTGAATCCGACAGAGGGCGTTCGTTTGGGCTGGTTGAAAGGTAAAGTTCATGGAATGAACGAGAGTAAATCGGGCGAGCGGTGATTCATATATTTTTTCGGATAGTATTTGATGGCATGTAAATGGTATAGTTTGTGCCCGCTGAGAAGATTCGAGAAGCAGGGTAAGCTTGATAATATTTGGGCGCAGAATTATTGTAAATCCGAGAGCAATTGGAAAAACTGCAGGAGGTACCGGCTGGAGGAAGCCGGCCTTTATCATCCTGATAACATGTTGCCTGACGGGAAGATTGACAGCAATTTATTTTAGAGTTTCTCGGCCGTCTTAAAACATAAAATTTTCACCGAAGGACAGGGGACTAACTTGCTTTTACGGGCTTTGTCGGATAGACTTAACGGCCGTATGACTCTTGCTATCGAAACCGATGGATTAACCCGTTACTTCGGCGACCTTTGTGCCGTGAATGGTCTGGATTTGCGCGTCGAAGCCGGCAAATTCTACGGCTTTCTCGGTCCCAACGGCGCGGGCAAGTCCACGACCATTAAAATGCTCACAGGCCTGCTCGCACCGACCAGCGGCGCGATTCGTATCCTCGGCCAGGACACGGCCGATGCCGATAAGGCCAGAGAAGTCAAGCGGCATATCGGAGTGGTGCCGGAGGAGCTTGCCCTGTTTGATAACCTGACTGCATACGAATATCTCACTTTTGTCGGGAACATGTATCGGCTGTCGAAGGCGACGATAGAGGATCGCAGCCGGGAACTTTTGGCCATGATGAACCTGGACAAAGAACAAAAAAAACTCACCCTTGAATATTCGCACGGGATGAAGAAGAAGCTCACCCTGGCGGCGGCGCTGATACCAAATCCGGACCTGCTGTTCCTCGATGAGCCGTTCGAGGGAGTCGATGCGGTTTCCTCCCGCGTGTTGCGAGAGACATTGAAGCGCTGCGTGAAGCGAGGCGCGACGGTGTTCCTGACATCGCATGTTCTGGAGATTGTGGAGCGGCTCTGCACGGACGTCGGGATTATTGCCGAAGGTAAGCTGGTTTATCAGGACACCATGGAGCAGATTAGTCGAAGCGGCTCGCTGGAGGAGCGATTCCTCGAAGCCGTCGGCAGCGATCACATCGAACGGCAGACGTTAAGCTGGCTGGAGGATTAAATGGACCGGCATTACCTTCGCACGATTCTCTGGCTTCGCTGGCGTTTGACCCGCAATCAATGGTCTCGCGGCGGGTGGCTGAACGCCGTCCTGGCGATGATAATTATTGTAGGCGGTTTTATCATCGGGCTTTTGGGCGCCGTCGCCGGCGTGCTGGTGGGCTACTTCAAGATAGCAAAGTTTTCGCCTGAGATACTACTTGGCTTCTGGGATGCGATTATCTTGGGATTTTTGGTTTTCTGGTTAATTGGGCTCATCTCGGAAATACAGCGCTCCGAGTCAATCGACATCAGTAAGATGCTTCACATGCCGATATCTCTCAACGATATATTTATAGTCAATTACCTCGCCTCGCATCTGACTCTTAGTATAATTCTGTTTCTGCCTGCGATGCTGGGATTGTCTTTGGGGCTGCTTCTGGGCAGGAGCCTGTACATGATTTTGATGTTTCCGCTGGTGCTCGGTTTTATATTCATGATAACAGCGTGGACATATTGCCTGCGGGGCTGGCTTGTCACGCTCATGGTGAACAAACGCCGCCGCCGTGCCGTTATTGCCGGGATCACCTTTGTATTTATATTGGTTTTTCAGCTTCCCAATCTACTGGGGAACATTCTTCGCGATCACACCCGGCATAAGCCCCGCACGACGGAAACGGTACAGTCGGACCGTCAGACGGAGACTCCGTCCGTTGATAGTGACAAGCTCAGGCACCGGCGTTTGATATTGAGCGCGCATAATTACGTGCCCTTTCTGTGGGTCGGTAACGGTGCCAGGTCACTGGCTCTGGGCAATCCCTGGCCGGCGGTGTTGGGTGCGGCGGGTGCATTTCTTATAGGCGGACTGGGCTTGAGAAGGGCATATCGCTCGACCGTTCGTTTCTATCAGGGACAGTCGGTTATCGCGAAAAAGAAAGTGAAGCGAAAGAAAGAAAAGGTAGTCCATATCCGAAAGGAAAGTCCCGTATGGCAGTTGCCCGGCGTATCGGCGGAAACTTCGGCGCTGGCCTCGGTATTTTATCGCTCCATGAAAAGAGCACCCGAAATAAAAATGATGCTGGCGACGAATCTTTTAATAATGCTGGTTTGCGGCGGAGCGATCCTCATACGACGTTCGACCGGTCTCAGTGACGCCTACAAGCCGTTTATCGCGACAGGGGCCGTGGCAGTGACATTTTTCGGTATGACTCAACTCATGTTCAATTTGTTCGGCACGGACCGCAGCGGATTCCGTATGCTCGTTTTGCTGCCCGTGCCCCGACGACGGGTTCTGCTGGGTAAAAATCTTGCGTGTCTGCCGATAGTACTAATCATAGGATTGGTTTTACTATTGTTTGTTAAATTTGCCGGGCGCGTCCCTGTTGTGATTGTTTTCGCCGCGGCACTGCAGTTGATGGCGGCCTTCCTGCTGCTCAGCATGGCGGGCAATCTCGTATCCGTGCTCGTTCCTTACCGCATTGCCCCGGGCTCGATGAAACCGACCAAAACAACGACCATAACAACAGTAATGGTAATTTTTTCGCACATGCTGTTTCCGCTTATGATGCTTCCGGTATTTTCCGTACCGGCGCTTGGACTGCTCTTATCCAAATTAGGCCGGCTGCCGGCGGGCGTTACGAACATCCTGCTATCGGCGGTGTTGCTGGGACTGCTTGTCCTCCTGTATCGCATGAGTCTGGCCCCGCTTGGTAACCTTTTGCAGCAACGAGAGAAAAAAATCCTTGAGGTCGTGACACAGGAAATCGAATAGAGACTTTTTTAGCGACACTGAAATAATACGATATTTGGATTGTTTGGGAATCATAAAAAGCAGGAGAAATATGATGAATGAAAAATACAGCAGGAGAGATTTTATCAGGCAAAGCGGCACAATCGGCGCCGGCCTTGCGTTGACAGGCAGAACGGACCAATACGAGCCGGTCGATCATCTGATTACGGAGACCGAAGGCGTTACTTCGGCAAAGGACCTGCTTAAAACAGTGCATGTATCGTGTGAGGAAAAAAGCTAAAATAGTCCTTACAATTATTTAGTAAACAAAATCGCTGACGAACTGACCAGCAATACATTTGCATTAATACTTTTTTCTTGTTTTATCCGGGCTTGGGTGATACTTTTAAATCTTCAAAAGGTCTGTACGAGAAAGAGATAGTTTAAGAAAGCAGTTTATGGTGGAATTGAATCACTGCATAAGTAGTGAATGTTTCTGATTCGATGGCCTGGCAAAATGAAGAGGATTGACAATGAATGAAGAAAAACTCCTTTTCTATCGTGAGCAGCAGAAGTTTTCTCCGTTGCTTCGCTGGTTTGTATATATATCGATGGTCTTGGCGGCGGTGCTTAGCATCAAGTCGGTATGGGAAATGTCTTCCGGTCGAGGCTCGCTGAATATGCAGGATATTCTTTTACCCATCCTTGTCGGAGTAGGTATACCGATAGCGATTGCGGTTCTTTTTTTGTACCTGAAATTTGAAACGGAAGTCCGCGCGGATGGTTTGTATGTCCGTTATTTTCCCTTTCATATTCGTTTCAAAAAAATTTCTGTGGATGGTTTGAGCGAGTGTTACACTCGACAGTACAAACCGATCCGGGAATATGGCGGCTGGGGGATAAGATGCGGCATATTCAGAAAGGGTAAGGCATATAACGTAAGCGGCAATAAGGGCGTCCAATTGATATTTAAAGACGGCGGGCGACTACTAATCGGTTCCCAGAGGGCGGAGAAACTTGAAGAGGCGATTCGAGCGATAATGAAATCCAAATAATTTTACGATTTCTATAGGTCAACAGCCGACCGGGAATCAAAACTCCGGCACAGCCCAAAAGACACCAACAGGCGAACAATCCGAATTCAATTACTTCAATCCCGGCTGGCACATGGACAATGTCGGTATCATCAGCGAACATCCGGATGAAAATGAATTTATTGCACGTGCTTACGATGCTATCGGCTACGCACATCGTATTGTTTCAAAAGACCCGAACGATTCCAAAAGCGAGCAAACATTAAGGGAAAATATGGTCTCTTGTAGGTGGGATAGGCCGATCTGATGATAAGGTTAAAAAGTTTGCCGAGCCCCAAATCCGCCGACAGATCGCTCCGATTATCCTTGAAGCCCGTGACAACGACGCCAAAGCGGCCGACCATATCGAACAGGCCCTAGCAAAAAACCAACGGCTTTTTTGCTCCTAACTGTATGTCTCAATTTTTTAGCCTTACCGTGCTCGGCTGAGTTTATTCCAAGTGTAATCAAAAGGCCCCATTCGCGATGACAATTGGCCCGACCAGGCTTTGGTGGGACGGAAAAGGCAGATTTTCGGTCAGTCTTTTGCACTTTTTCCTTGCAAATTCCCTGCCCACATTATAGTATGAACATACTTTGTGGATTTAAATGAATTCTTTCAAACAGCGTCCATTTAGTACCGATATTACTTATAACGTATTTAATATTCTTAATTAGTGAGGTATAATAGCCGTGTTGTGTCTTTGATAGGCACTATTCATGCAGGCTGGTTCATCAAGTACTCTTAAATAAGGAAGGTGGTGTTCAATTCCGAAGAATAGTGCCGCATAGGCACAAGGTTCCTCTGGAGGTATAATTAACTTTGGGTAGTTTTTTAATACGACAGCGCTTTGGAATGTAGTCAAGGCATTGTCATTCAATAAACAAGTCCTTTTAAGGAGGCATATTATGTGTAAAAGATTGATTTGTTTACTCTCTGCCGTATTGGTATTGAGTACGGCTGGTCATGTTTGGGCCGACCTTGTCGCTAACTGGAGGCTCGATGACGGCTCGGGTACTATTGCGAAAGACTCGGCGGGCGATTTTGATGGAATCCTGCTCAATGACCCGACGTGGATTGCAGGTAAACTCGGTGGTGCGTTGTCTTTCGATGGTGTTGACGACTGTGTGGAAATCGGGAACGACCCGATATTTAATCCATCCGGAAGTTTTAGCGTTGCACTATGGACTAAAATCGGGAACTGGTCGGTGGAGTGGGAACATAGTCCGATTGGTAATCGTGAAGACAGCGTCGGCTGGTGCCTGCGAAGGTTCGGGGGCTGGTGGTCTTCGCAACACCCCGATACTTACACAATGCCCGTCAATGTTTTAGCTTTTACAACAAGAGGTATCGGACACCAGATTGATGGTGTGGAAGATACTCCGAGCAATACAGTTCCGCCGTTGAACGAATGGGTTCATATTACCTGCATCTATGACAGCGTAAACAGTAAGAAGTATATCTATTTCAACGGTGAAGTTGATGCAGAATGGGATATTGAATCGGGGGGAGTATTAACCGGGGCCACACAGAATTTGTATATAGGAGCTATATCCAACGAGTCTAATACCGGACAGCAGAATTATTTCGAAGGTATGCTGGATGATGTACGATTTTATAACCATGCCTTGAATGAAGCCGAAGTTCAGGCGACTATGGCAGGTATATCCTTGGGTCTCGCTATGACACCATATCCGGCTGACGGCGCGCCTGATGTACCGCGAGATGTGACTTTAAGCTGGGAAGCGGGATTTTATGCTGATACGCATAACGTTTACTTTGGAACTAATTTCGATGATGTCAACACTGCCGACGCGTCAAGTCCGCTCCTTGTCGGCCCGGGTCTGGATACCGCTTCTTATAATCCCGGGCGTCTGGAATTCGGCAAAAAGTATTATTGGATGGTTGATGAAGTAAATGCACCGCCGGATTTGACGGAATTCAAAGGTGAAGTTTGGAGCTTTACGGTCGAATCTTACCTGTACCCGATACTCGGGAAGAATATTACTGCTGAAGCTTCCAGTTTTACCGTTGATGAAAGTATTCAAGGGCCTGAAAATACTATCAACGGCTCAGGTTTAGTTGGTGATTTACATTCCAAGAACGTAGATGATATGTGGCTTACAGACCCGGACACCTCAGGACCCGCGTGGATTAAGTATGAGTTCGATAAGGTATATAAGCTCAATCAGATGTTGGTCTGGAATTATAATGGTCCGACGGTTCTTGCCTTTTATGGTTTTAAAGATGTCACGGTTGAGTATTCAACAGATGGAGCCGACTGGACTCAGGTCCCTGATATTACCGAATTTGCTATCGCGCCCGGAAGCAGCAATTACGCCGCCAATACCATCGTTCCTTTTGGCGATGTAGCGGCTAAATATGTCAGGATTACCGCTTCGAGCAACTGGAGTAACGGCCTCTTCAACCAGTTTGGTTTAAGTGAAGTTCGCTTCTTGACCATCCCCGTCAGTGCCAGTGAGCCTTATCCGGCGGATGAAGCAGCGGATGTTGCCGTAGATGTGACTCTGAGCTGGAGAGCCGGACGAGAAGCGGATGAACACCATGTGTACATAAGTACCGACGAGCAGGCCGTCGAGGATGGGACGGCGCCCGTGGATACCGTAAGCCAGGCCGGCGTCGGTCCGTTGTCACTGGTCCTGGAAAGTACTTACTACTGGCGAGTGGATGAGGTCAATGCCGTTGATGTCTGGCCGGGTGAGATATGGAGCTTTACAGCGCAGGAGTATCTTGTTGTCGATGATTTCGAGTCCTACAATGATATTGATATAGGGGAAGAAGGCAGTAACAGGATATATTTGACGTGGATTGACGGGTATGATAATCCGACAATAAACGGCTCGACAATGGGTTATCCCGAACCGGTTTTTACCGATGATGAGCATTTTGTCGAAACTGAGATTGTTCACGGCGGCTTCCAATCGGCACCATTATTCTATGATAACACGACGGCAGGTATTTCGGAGGTTACAGTGAGTACGGATGATCTGCCTGTCGGCCGGGATTGGAGTCTTGGTGATTCCCAGACGTTGGTGCTGTGGTTCCATGGTGATCCGGACAATACCACTACGGAGCAGATATATATAAAGATTAATAATGCCAAGGTTCTGTATGATGGTGATAGTGTTAATATAGCAAGACGAAGATGGACGCAATGGAATATTGATCTTGCTTCTCTGGGTATCAATCAAAGCAATGTGACATTGCTGACGATTGGTATTGAGAAAACAGGTGCGGCCGGCGGCACAGGGACGATATTTATCGACGATATTCGGCTGTATCGGTCGGCGCCGCTTATACCGGAACCGGTGGATCCCGGCAACTCCGGTCTTGTTGCATACTATGCGCTGGAAAACAATGTAGAGGATAGCTCCGGCAACGGCCTGCATGGAACTCAGGTCGGCTCTCCCTCGTACGTGCAGGGGCCGGCTGGTTACGGCACAGCGAAGGAATTCAATGGAACTAACCAGTGTGTGAATCTCGGGAACAGGGCCGAGTTTAATCCTGCAGGGAGCCTGAGTATTTCGCTTTGGGCAAATATTGGAGCCTGGTCAACAAGCTGGAGCAATGTCATGGTGAGCAATCGTGGTGAAGGCAGCCAGGGCTGGCAGGTACGAAGATACAGCAACAACAGTGTGTGTTTCACGACACGGGGCGTAGGTAATGAAGATACTCCCAGTGACTCGGCTCCGCCGCTTAACGAATGGATCCATATTGCCTGTGTATATGACAACGTAAATAACACAAAGCGCATTTATATAAACGGCGTCGAAGATGCGATGGTTACTACGGATCCCAATACTACAATAGGCCCGACAACGCACAATACGTATATCGGAGCCAGGGCTAACGCCGGCAATACTGCCCAGGAGACTCGTTTCACCGGAATGCTTGATGAAGTCCGGATATATAACAAAGCTCTTACGCCGGGCGAAGTGGAGTTTCTCTCAGATCCGGCTCCGTAAGTGACTTATTCTCTGTTTTTAGCCCGGCCTTTATTCAATTTTTGGCGATAAAAGGCGATAAGGCTATAGATTTGCATCATTTCGAGGCCTATACCGAAAGAGTGGGTATAGGCCTCTTTTGTTTGAGATAAAACACTACAGGAATTCGCTGTCTTTTCCGCCCCACCGTTGACTTCAACTAAGATGAATTTATAGATACCGAGGATTTTTCTGAAAAAACAGAGAAAAAACTCCGATTTTCATATCATTTTTTCTGAAGAGATAATATTTAAAGCAGTATGTGTTGCAAAATACTTTCTAAAAGTTTCGCTGGTTACGATTTGAAGGGGCGGGAACATGAAATTAATTACTTACTTACTCGTACTGGTCGTAACAATAAACCTGTCGGCTGAGAATCGAAGCTCCAGCGCAGTCCCGGTGACACCAACCGGTGAACGGCCCGAACTCAGGCGCTTCCTTCCCGGCGAGGTCTGGCTGGATACGGACGGCAAATCCATTCAGGCGCATGGCGGAGGCATTCTTGTTCGCGACGATACCTACTATTGGTACGGCGAAGACAGGACGCCGGGGCAACTAACCGGAGTGTCCTGCTACAGCTCGAAAGATTTGTATAACTGGAAACATGAAGCCGTTGCTCTGCCGCACAGTGCCCTGCCTGAGGATATCCGCGAAAAGTCTTTTATTGAAAGGCCCAAGGTCATCTACAATCCGCGCACGGGTAAATATGTAATGTGGATGCACCTTGAGCAAATGGGCTATCATTTCGCCAGGGCCGGGATTGCCGTCGGCGACCGCCCCGCCGGTCCGTTTACCTTCCTTGCTCACATGCGGCCGGTCCGGTACGACTTCGAGTACGAGGATAATAACCCCGACCGGCAGGAGGAATTCGGCGGCACATATCGTGACATGAATCTGTTCGTTGACGACGACGGCCGCGCCTACACGTTTTACGCGTCCGAGGACAACGCGTCATTGTATATCGTCAGGCTCAACGACGAGTTCACGGCCCCCGAGACGCCGGTGGTGGAAAACAAGACCTGGGCCAGGGTGCTTGTCGGCAGGTATCGCGAAGCGCCGGCCCCGTTCAAATATAATGGACGCTATTATCTTATCACATCGGGTTGCACCGGCTGGCGACCCAACGCCGCCGACTATGCCGCGGCCGACAATATCCTCGGCCCCTGGGAATCGAAGGGTAATCCGTGTGTCGGTCCCGATGCCCAGATAACTTTCCGGACGCAGAGCACGTGTGTTTTACCGGTCTCCGGCAGGCCGGGCTGTTTTATTTTCATGGCCGACCGCTGGACGCCGAGGCGGCTTTATGACTCTCGCTACGTATGGCTGCCTATTACGATAGATCCCGATGGCACTTTTACTATCAAGTGGCTTGACGATTGGGACCTGGGCTGTTTCGATAAGAAGTAAGCTTGAATCCACCGGTCATAATAACGGCGGGGAGAGATTTCCGGGACCGGCTGCACCTTATTCGCAATTACCACCGGAGGAGAGTTGTATTAAATAAAAGTCCTGAAGGTATCGATAAGGGTCTGTAGTTTCTTTATGTCCGGCTCACGTTCGTACAAAGGAGCCTGTTCTTCCTGATAGGCACCGATATTTTCCTCGAAAGAAGGTTTCTGCGGACTTGTGTAAAAGACGCCGAGCGCCAATCGGTCGGTTTCGGTTGCTTTCTCGAAAGCCTTCTGTCTGTCCGAAGGGTCATGATCCTCGAGGTAATATGTGTGTTCTTTGAACCACTGGTTTGTATTTATTTTGTTGAACGAGACGCACGGCTGAAATATGTCCACGAGGGCGTAGCCTTTGAACCTGATTGCCTTTTCCAGGATATCCGAAGTCTGTTCGATGTCACCTGCGAAGGCCCTTGCAACGAAACCGGCGTTAAGGGCGACGGCCACGGCCAGCGGATTGAACGGTTCGAGGAAGACGCCGTTGACCTGAACCGGAGTGACAAATCCTTTTTGACTGGTCGGCGAGGCCTGGCCTTTGGTCAGGCCGTAAACCATGTTGTTGTGAACTATGTTCGTGATATCGGGATTTCTGCGTATCGTATGAATGAAATGGTTGCCCCCCTCTCCGTACATGTCACCGTCTCCGCTCTCGGCGATTACGGTTAGCGCCGGATTGGCGGCTTTTATCGCCGTCGCCGCCGGAAGAGCGCGACCGTGCAGTCCGTTGAAGACGTTCGTCCTGAAATAATGGGGAATCTTGGCAGCCTGGCCGATCCCGGAAACAAGGACGAGGTCTTTCGGCTCGATTCCCAGCCGGGCAAGGATTTGTTTAAGTATTTTGAGAATGGGAAAATTGCCGCACCCCGGGCACCAGGCGATGTCAATATCGTTCAAATCAAAAACTTGAGTATCCACAGCTTTGTTCCTAATTCAATATATCTTTAAGCTTTTTGGTCAACTCTTCGACGTAAAAACTCAGGCCGTTGTATTTGAGGATTTTATCTTCGATGTCTATTCCCGTATGGAGCTTTATCAGTTTTGCAAATTGCGATGTTGCGTTGTTTTCCACGATGATTGTCTTTTTGGCTTTACGCAGATAATCGATTGTCTCATCCGGCAACGGGTACACTTGTTTGAAATGCAGCAATCCCAAATCGTCGCTGCCTATATTTCGCACCGCTTCGGCTGCAATGTTGTATGTCGAGCCCCAGCACACAACAAGATTCCTGCAATTCTCCGGCCCGGTAAATTCCGGCGGCAGAATATCTTTTTCGAGAGATTTACCTTTTTCGAGTCTTTTGTCAACCATCCTGATTCTTATATCGAGATCTTCGGTGATATGCCCGGCCGTGTCGTGCTCGTCACTGTCAACGACGACCAATCCATCTCCGAAACCGGGTACGCCTCTCGGCGAGACCCCGCTTTTAGTGAATGCATATCTCTGATATTTTTTTTTGGTCCGGGTGATGTGCATTTCATTTTTTACCTGCGATAAATCGGGGGCGTTCGTATTGTAGTACGAATCCATAAAATACTGATCGGTGAGAACAAGTACCGGCACCTGATATTTATCGGCCAGGTTGAACGCTCTCTGAGTCAGGTAAAAGGCCTCGTCAATCGTTCCTGGTGCGAATATGATTCGTGGGAATTCGCCGTGCCCGGCGTAAAGAGCAAGTTCGAGGTCAGCCTGCTCGGTTCGTGTCGGCAGCCCCGTAGCAGGACCCGGTCTCTGTGCAAGATGAATGACCATAGGGCTCTCGAGCATTCCCGCCAGGCTTACTCCCTCGGTCATCAGGGCAAAGCCGCCCCCGGAAGTTGTCACCATCGCCCTTGCCCCGGCGTACCAGGCTCCGAGTCCCATATTGACAGCGGCGATTTCATCTTCGGCCTGCTCGGCCACGATGCCGAATTCCTTAGCGTGCCCGGCAAGAAACGCCAGCACACTCGTTGACGGTGACATGGGATAGGAGGCGATGAAATTGCAGCCACCGGCGATTGCGCCGAGGGCCACCGATTCGCTGCCGCTGATGAGAACCTGTTCCCGGACGCGGGCGTCACTTGTAATATCGAACTCGATTTCGGAGGATTTTGCCAGACCGGCGCCGAGTTCGAAGCCTTTTTTCAAGGCGGCAAGATTTTTTTGTACGATATCACCGGATTTGGCGGAGAAAAAATGTTCGACATATTTGCTCGCCGTCCGAAGTTCGACACCGAAGAGAACGGCTATCGTACCAGTGGCGACTACGTTCGAATAAATCTTGTTGCCGATTTCGGTAGCCGTCCCGGTAAACGGCAGGTCGAAAAACTTGTGCCCTGCTTGTTCGGCCTTGCCCCCGATGATATCTTTGTCCGCCAGTATGAGTGTTCGGTCCGAGATTCTGGATTCCATATGTTGCAAAGCACCTTTGTTCAAAGGGATAAGAATATCAATCCTGCTCACCGAAGCCTGAACGGGGCCCGAACCTATCCGGATTTGCGTAGAGTTCACTCCGCCGCGTATGCGTGACATATATTCTTTTGTCGCAAAGACGTTAAAACCGGCAAGTTTGAAGATTCGCGTCAGGAGATGTTCGACCGTCTGAATGCCCTGTCCCGCCTGTCCGCATAAGACGATGGATACACCTTCGATATTATCTGTTGATAATCCTGCACCCATGTAATTTTCCGCCTATCTTGTTTAATTAATGTTTTTACGGCTGTGCCCGTCAAAGAAAATCGCTTCGTTGTTCTTACGTCAGCATTTTCGCTTTGTTCATCCCCCCGGCCTCAACCGGAATCCAATTGTAACAGTTCGATTTGCTAATGGCACGCTTTCAGCAGAGAAAAACTCATTGTATAACCGTATATTATGCGGCACAGAATGCTTTGCAAGAAAAATATAGTTCTGTCATATCTTATAAACCCGCGGGATTGGTTCGGCTTTCCTGTTCCGAACTTATTTGTGACACTGAACTTAGAGCGTTGGAGCTTGACGCTTACCGTCGGAAGGATGTCCTGCCGAGAGTTGAGTTTTGTCGGTCATCGTTTCAAAGTTTTCCGGAAATTTCAGCAAAAACACTTTCGTGTTTTTCCAGTTTTCTGTATAGTCTATGAATTAAAGTGCTCAAGGATTTTATGAACGATCGGAAAAATATCTTAAATCTTCCTGGAAAGGATTAAATGATGCGAACTGTCAAACTTTCAGCGATTGTTTTTGTATGTGCCTGTGTCTTGCTGGTAAATGGCTGTGACTCGGAGCTGCAGGAGCTGCGAACCGAAAAAGAAACACAACAAACGAAAATAGACGAGATCCAGGCCGAGTTAGAGGCGAGCAACCTGCAAATCGAGCAGACGAAGGAACAGCTTGCCGCCACTGAGAAAAAGGATAGTGCCGAGATAGAGAAACTGCAGCAAAAAATTGCCGCACAGGAAAAAGACCTTGCCAAGAAACAGGATTTGATTGCCTCGCTGCGGCAGTCCGGCGGCGAAGCTGCGTCCGACAAAGAGATTTCATTAAATACGGAAATTGAGAAGGTCAGCTATGTTGTCGGGGTGGAGATGGCTCAGAATTTTATCAAGCAGGATTACGGTCTTGATTTTGAGCTGGTGATACTGGGAATAAGAGAAGTCGTTGCGGGTAAGGAGCCGGCGATTAGTGAGGCTGAAACCAAGGAATTGAAGACGGCTTTCCTGAAGCGAATGAGGGAGAAACAGGCGGCCATACGAGCGGAGCAGGCTGTAAAGAATCTCGCCGAAGGACAGGCATTTCTCGATGCGAACAAAACCAAAGAAGGTGTGCAGGTGCTGCCGAGCGGTCTGCAATATAAAGTCATCACGCAGGGTTCCGGCGAAAAACCCACGCTCGATGATAAGGTGAAAACTCACTACCGGGGCACTTTAATCGACGGCACGGAATTCGACAGTTCCTATAAACGTAATAAGCCTATCGAGTTTGCAGTTAAAGGCGTAATTAAAGGCTGGACGGAAGCCCTGCAACTCATGGAGACAGGCTCCAAGTGGCAGTTGTATATACCTGCTAATCTGGCTTACGGAGAAAGGGGAAATCCGAGTATTCAGCCCAATTCCACCCTTATCTTTGAGATTGAGCTGCTGGAAGTAATCAAGGCCAAAGACAACACCAATCCCAAAGCCAGAACCAAAACAACTCCGTAGTTTTTCGATAGCTTCGGCTTTAGATCGGCTATACTCAAGGCGAACTGGTCCGGTGTATAGTCCGCCTTAAGTTTGCCGTTTAAGGTTGCATTTTGTTGGTAACTCGGATCGGTTAGGCCATGCGCTGGTCGAACAGCAAAGGCAGAGTTTAGGCCAGCCTTTTGCGTGGTCGTTCAGGTGACGGTTGATGTAGTCTTCCGTCTCGTATTTGGCTTTGTGACCTAAATTGATTGTATCCTGAGTATCCATCTCTGGTATCCTTTACTGTTCATATAGCTTTACCGAAAATCTGTTCTTTATGTATATAGACGCTCGCGACCGTCGTTTATCTTCAAAATTCTGATAAAATTTTTCAAAATCCCCGTTTTTTAGCTAAAAACAACTCCTGCAATTCGATTGCAGTGTTAAATCCGTCGAGTGAACCTGTGCTGAGCAGAATTGAAGTATCGATGATCTAAATCCTACCCGGCAGTCGGTAGTGTCCTAATTTGATTTTTTAATAAAATGAACAAAATGAAATAAAACAAGTAAATCTATCAGAAAAATGTAGAATTTTTAATATAAATAAATTATCATAATATATTTATCATTTTATACTTACAGTTCTTTGTGGAATAGGTTGATTAAAATAACTGGAAAGCGCCGAATAGATAAAATATAACCTTAGAGATATTCATATAAGGTTCAACATAAATGTTTGCTTCTGTGAAATGGATAGGAAAAGGAGGATATAAATATGACTAAATGGTTGGACTGCGAGATTGCCCAAGGACAATTTACAGGTGAATACGCAGTAAAAGCTCGAATGTTTGATGAGACAGAATTTTCTTTGTTTGTTCCCAAAGACTGTCTTAAATTTAGCAAAGAACCATCACTAGATAAGCCTGTGAGTGGAATGATTTCTGTTTCTGTGGCCGCTCAAAAAGACGACCTTGTTTTAATAAATCTTCCTCGACCAACTTTTGAGAACGGACGGAGTATTACAGTTAAACAAACACAACTCAAATAATTATAAGATGATTCTTTCAAATCTTGAAATGCATAAAGCACTTGATGAAGGACGTCTTATCATCGATCCTGAGCCTACGCCTCGTTTAAAAAAGGTGGGTGAAAAGTATTGCCCATATGATACTCACTCTGTAGATTTACGGCTTGGCTATGAGATTACCGAACCTAAAGCGGGACCATTTGCTTATGATTTTGGGCATGCAGGAAGTATAGCAACTCTTATTGGACAGAATTCAAAAAGAGAAACACTCGACGCACGTCGGCCATATTACCTTGAAAAAGGGCGTTTCATTTTGGCACAAACTTTGGAGAGTATTGCGTTTCCTATAGACAAAGGCCCACCATTCTTGTCTGGTAGAATTGAAGGCAAGAGTAGTCGTGCGCGATGTGGCCTTCTTGTTCACTTCACAGCACCTACTATTCACCCTGATTGGTCAGGTCAACTCACACTTGAGATCATCAACCTTTGTGAAATTCCATTCCTTCTTCACCCCGGAATGCCTATTGCACAACTGATTGTTGAACAGGTATATGGAGATATACTGACAAATCCCAGCCAATTTAAAAATCAGTCCACACCTGAAGGTTTATAACATAATAATTTTTGAGTACTGCTCTAATTCGAAAAATTTAATATTTCCTCAGTGCTCCAAATATGCCCTGTTATCCCTGCTTTCATAGCCGGTGTCATTTTCAAAGAACCATGTATCCTGCAAAAATTGTAATGAGCAAAATGTAGGTTCAAGGCAGCGTTCAAATTCTCAAACTTTTTACTGAATCCATTAGTTAGCCTTCTACAAGAGCCGCAATCACCTGAACACATTTTTCTTTATTTAATCTATTCATACTGACCATTATGCATGACCGCTCATGCTTTGTCAAGAAATATTTTTTAAAAAACCGTTCTAATATGCACTTCTAAATATGTAACTTGTTATATACAAAGGGATTAAAGAAATATTCTGATTTTGCATTTTTTACCTTGATTTTGCGCAATAGTCGATTATAATAATTAATATTTGTAATGCCAATATATTTTTTTGGAGTTTTTAGAATGAATAACACAGAGATTGCACAAGCTATTGAGCCGTTTGAAGAGGGCCTCTCTAAAGCGTTTCCACTCGCGTGGGATAATGTTATTCGCACAGTTCCACAACTCGGAAATCCAACAAAAATCGAACGGGCGAACTGTATGCACAGAGCCATCCGAAATGTATTGCAACCAATATGTGAAGATTTCTCTCCTATACTTGAGTTTGTGGAGGAACCGGATGGGCAGGGCAAAGATTACATAATCATAAATCCTAAAGAATCTGATTCCCTTGCTCTTTGTTGGGGAAGACATGGCGATGGACAAATCAGGCGATGTCCTACTGTCAGGAATCAATATATTTATGATCAAGGTCTTTTATTTCCATTAGAGGATGAATCAAGTTCACCTCGGATCACCGCAACAATTGGATATGACGTTGCTGATGATTTTACTGAGGGCGGAAAACCTTGTTGGTGGATGCAACGTTTAGTATTGATTCGGGAACGACATAGATGCTCAGAGTTTATTAAAACCATCTGCTACTACGAAAAACCCGAAGTAGAAGAAATCGCGGTTGATGATTACAATTTACAAATCCGCGAAAAACAATCAAGAAAAATTAAAGAAATTACCGATCTAATTCGCAAAAAGATTGGTTAAAGCTAATAGGTCAATATGAATTCTATAGACTACAACTTCGCAATGATTACCCTTGCGCGCGAATCTCGTGGATGGACACAAAAACAACTTGCAGAAGCAATTGGAATCAACCCAGCAACGATCAGTAAATACGAATTAGGAAGTGTTCCGCCTACGTCAGGCCACATTGAACTGATTGCAAAAGCCCTTTCTTTCTCTGTGGAATTTTTTAAACAACCTGACCAAGTTTATGCGCTTGGGAGTAGTCTGATTTTTCACCGCAAGCGTGTGAAAATACCTATGCGAACACAAAAGAAAATTCAGGCCGAAGTAAATCTTCGGAATATACAGATTTCGAGGCTCTTGCGTTCTGTAGAGTTTGATCACAGATTTCACATGATTCCGCCCGAAGCAGAAGGAGACAATCCAGAACAAGTTGCGAGAGAAGTGCGACGACTTTGGGGTGTTTCTTCTGGCCCAATTGCTAATTTGACTCGTATTGTAGAAAACGCAGGTGGAATAGTTATTCAGATAGATTTTGGGACACATTTAATTGATGGTGCTCATCTTTGGATAACGGGTATGCCCCCCGTATTTCTCATGAATAAGTCTGTTCCTGGAGAAAGATATCGATTTAGCCTGGCTCATGAAATCGGACATGCAATTATGCACCATTCATCAGCATTAGACGATGTTGAACATGAAGCAAATTTATTTGCTGGTGAGTTTCTTATGCCGCGTTCAGAAATTCGTAGCGATCTCCGTTCTTTAAGTTTGGAAAGTGCAGCTCGGTTAAAGCGAGTATGGAAAGTGGCCATGCAAGCGATTATAATGCGTGCCGCTTCTATAAAATCCATCAGTGAATCAAAAAAGAGGCGACTTTTTACAGCAATAGGAGCAAGGGGATATAGAATTAATGAGCCTTGGCCAATTCCATTAGAAAAACCAGAAACATATTCAAGGCTTATTGATTTTCACCTGAACGATTTAGGGATTACGGAAGACGAGTTTTATAATCATATTATGTTTACTTCAAAATATGGAGAGATAGAACACGTCCCGCGATTAAAACTTGCTTGAAACTTATAGCAGTCATTACTGATCGGAACCCCAACGTTTGCGGGCAGCTTTCCGGGCAATTTCTGATCTTTGTTCAGGGGTGAGTTTTTTAGCTCGTGCCTTTCCGCCTTTAAGACCACCCAGTCGGCCTAATGCTACAGCCGCAGGATTCTTATTACTTGCAGATACATCCTTTTGTTTATCGTCTGTTGTTGCTTCATCTACTATAGACTTAGCAAGTTGATTTAAGTCTCTTTTTTTGCTTGAGCGCTTAGGCATTACCTTATAATATATCGGCAGAAATCGATTGTCAAGTTAAAAAATCGCTTTTTAGCGACCATCTTTACTTGTCAAAGAGTAAATTAATTTATTTTCATTGTTAAAAATACGTTATTACTTTAATATCCTACTACTCCGCACCATAACTTTTTCTGAAAGGAGGCTATTATGCCAAGAAAAAGTCCATGGCACTCTGTCAAAGAAGATGTTTATCACGACAACACCGAATGCACCGAAGGAAACAATATAGAGCCTGAAAATATTAGACAAGGTACTGGCGGAAAGCGTAAATGCCACCATTGCGCAAGATTGGACGCTGCTGGAAAATAATTAACCTTCGGGCTTAGAAAAAACTATTTCCCAAGTAGGGCCAACAGGTTCTAAATCTTGCAAATTCCATACTCTGCGCAATGCGAAAACCGGAAGTCCATGATTAAGGGCAACCGCTAATGCGCGGAATCCCTCTGCATTGTTTCCGTGAAAACGAATCGTTGGTTCGGGATAAGCATGGCCTTCGCCACCTTCGCACGATTCATATGTTTCTATACCATTTGCGCGCAAAATTCCTACATATTTTTTTATCCCTTCATCAAGATTTCTAATATTATTTTTCAAACTGACCCACTACCAAATAGTCTGATTTGACTAAGTGTCCGATTGCTCATGTATGGTGTTTTACAGTATTAAAAGCGGGTTTTTTTCAGCCGACTTGACTTTTTCAAGATTATGGGTATATTTATGTAGTTGGATATCCATCTCTAACCAGTTGATAATAGGGGTGTCCGCCTTATGCGGAGTTCTCGGAGGTGTATTGCATATCCGATATTTTTTTAGTGGAAATGGTTTAGTATGGCAGGGATGTTTGATAGTCGTATTGTTCTGGAAGTTCAGCAGGCCAACGATATTGTTGACGTTATAAGTGAGCATGTCAGCCTGAAGAAAAAAGGCCGTGAAATGGTCGGCTTGTGCCCGTTTCACGACGACCATAAGCCGAGTATGAACGTCAACAGTGTTAAGCAGATATTCAAGTGTTTTGCATGTGGGGCCGGCGGGGATGTCTTCAAGTTCGTCCAGATGCGAGAGAACCTTACCTTTCCGCAGGCGATAGAAAGATTGGCCGACCGCGCCGGCATAAAGATACAAAAAAGACAGCAGGCACAGGTAAAGAGCCAGAATAAAGAAGAGGTTGATCCGAACTCTCTGGCGAGAGTGAACGCCTGGGCGGCGAAATACTTCCGGAAGAACCTGCAGGATACGAAAAAAGGCAAGTACGCCCGTGACTATCTGGCCCAAAGACAGATAAAGCCTGAGAGCGTACAAAAATGGCAGCTCGGTCTGGCTGTCGATTCTCAGGACGATTTGATTAAGGCCGCTGTAGCCGGCAAGGTTCCGGCGAAATTACTGGAGCAGGCCGGCCTGACCACCGGCCGGAATCAGGACAAATTCGTAAACCGGCTGATGTTTACCATTACTGATGTCACCGGCCGGGTCATTGGCTTCGGTGGCAGAACGTTAAACGAAACAGGTGCCAAGTATATAAATTCGCCGACAACGGCGCTGTTCGACAAGAGCAATTCGCTTTACGGGCTGGAGCAGGCCCGGCACGAGATTGTCTCGACGGGAACGGCGGTCGTCGTGGAAGGCTATACCGACTGTATAATGGCCCATCAATTCGGCTGCTGCAACGTTGTTGCGACGTTGGGGACGAGTTTGACGGCCGGACACGGGCGTATTTTACGGCGGTATGCGAAAAAGGTGGTCCTGATTTTCGACAGTGACGTTGCAGGTGTGGAAGCCGCCAACAGGGCGCTGGATGTCTGCCTGTCGCAGCGTATAGATATTAAGATTGCTTCGGTGCCGGAAGGTAAGGACCCGTGCGATTTTCTTTTGGCCGCCGGTAAAGAAGGATTCGATGGGCTTGTCCGCGATGCGGTCGATGTCTTTAAGTTCAAATGGGACAGGCTGAAGGAAAAGTTCGACAAGGACGACACGCTCGCCGGTAAAAGAGCGGCGATAGAAGAGTACCTTGAGACGGTAGCGACCGGCCTGCTGGCCGGCAATGTCTCGGGTTTGGACTGTGGTCTTAGAGTGAACCAGATTTCTAAAATTGTCGGGCTTGACAGTAAACAGATAAACGCCGAACTGAATATCCGGCTCAAGCGGGCGGCAAGGGCCGCAAGCCGGAACGCCGAAAACAGGCGGGTGCAGAGAATCGATTACGGCCGCGGCAGGTTTGCAGCGGCGCAGCGTGAGGTGCTGGAAGTATTACTGAACGAGCCGGAGTTGTTTGAGACTGTAAAACAAAAAATTACAGCGGAACTCTTCGATGTTCCGATATTGGGACAAATAGCAGGGGTTCTTTTTGAAATGCTCGATAAGAATACCGGGACGTCGCTGCGGGAGATTTTGGCCGGGACAGAATCCGTGCAGCTTGGCAATTGCATTATGGAACTGGCGCAGGCCGGCGAGGAAAAAGGTAACTTCCAGGCCCGGCTGGCCGGGGCTTTGGATACTATCGAACGATATCAAAAGCAAAAGCAAAATAAATCGTTCAAAACGGTGGAGCAGCAGCGGCAGTATCTTCGCCGGTTCAGTGATAAAACCGGAAGGGAAAATCCGCATAGCGTTGGGATGGTATAGTGAACAACCGCCGATGCGGGACCGTAAGATATAATATGTGCGGCGAAGTGTCCGGGTTGTATCGGGGCTTGGGTGGTTTGGATTTATTTTTCAGTGATTGAAGTTCAATCTGGTGATTGGGCTGTTGTGATAAACTCGTAAAGGATGCAAACTGTGGCAAGAAAAAAGACAAAGAAAATCAGGGTTAAAAAATCAAAACCGATTGCGGCCGAGGAAGAGACTTCCCATGACGTTAAGACTCTTGATCCTGAAAAGCAGATAAAAATGCTGATTAAAAAGGGTGAGAAGAGGGGGTATCTTACTTATGAGGAAATGAACGAAGAACTGCCGGAAGATGCTATCAGTCCCGGTCGGTTGGAACGACTGTTGGCGACGCTGGATGAAAAGGGAATCAGCCTTGTCGATGAAGCGGATGTGGAATCGCAGCACCTCGGGAAAGATCATGATGATGAATTTGTTGAGCCTGATGAGGCTCTGGAGGAAGAAGAGGGTGACAGAGAACAGCATCTTAAGGATGAAGATGAGCTGCTCGAAAAACAGCTCGTCGGTGAAGAAGTCGCCCGCCGAATCGACGATCCTATCCGCATGTATTTGACTCAGATGGGCCAAATACCGTTGCTGACGAGAAAATCTGAGATTGCACTGGCGCGAAAAATCGAAATCGCTCGGATGACCTTCAGGAGAAAAATGCTCCAATGCGACTATTGCGCCAAAAACTCCCTGGACTTACTCCAACAGGTCCACAACGGCCTGATGTCCTTCGACAGAACCATCAAAGTCGGCACCTCACATTTCCTGACCAAGAACGTCCTCAAAAAGCGGCTCCCCGAGAACATCGAAACCGTCGGCAAGCTCCTCAAAATAAACCAGAGCCTGTTCAAGCAAGCCATCGCCGACCAGGAAAAAGATTCTACCAAGCAAGCCATCAAGCGAATGCGCAGGACCAAACGAAAAATCGCATCGCTTCTCGAAGAGCTCAGCCTGCGTACCAGCAGAATCCAGCCGATCAAAAACAAACTGCACGGCATCTGCGACAAAATGAACCAGTTGGAACAGATAATCGCCGCCGGCCCCAACGACCAAATCACCGCCGAAGACATCGAGACGATGAAACAGGAGCTCAACGGCCTCCAGGAGCTCGTCACCGAAACACCAAAGCAGCTCGAAAAGAGACTCCAGGTCCTCGACCGCGTCTTCTCTCAATACGAGGACACCAAGCGACTGCTCTCCAGCGCGAACCTCAGACTGGTCGTCTCAATCGCCAAAAAATATCGCAACCGCGGCCTGAGCTTCTTAGACCTCATCCAGGAAGGCAACACCGGCCTGATGAGGGCCGTCGATAAATACGAATACCGACGCGGATACAAATTCAGCACATACGCAACATGGTGGATCCGCCAGGCGATTACCCGTGCCATCGCCGACCACGCACGCACAATCCGCATACCCGTCCACATGATAGAGACGATGAGCCGTCTGCGAAGCGCCGGCAAAATCCTGCACCAGAAGCTCGGCAGAGAAGCGACAATCGAGGAAATCGCAGAAGAGGTCGATATGAGTATCGCCGAGACGCGAAGAGTGCTCAAAATCTCCAAGCACCCTATCAGCCTTGACAGGCCCATCGGCGAAAGCGACGACAGCTACTTCGGCGACTTCATCGAAGACGACGAAGTCGATTCCCCTGTGGCTTCGGCCACACAGGAAATGCTAAAAGACAGAATCGATGCTGTCCTCAAAACCCTTTCATACCGCGAACGCGAAATCATCAAGCTGCGATACGGCATAGGCGACGGCTATACCTACACCCTCGAAGAGGTCGGCAGAATCTTTAAAGTCACCCGCGAACGCGTCAGGCAGGTCGAGGCGAAAGCCATACGCAAGCTACAGCACCCCGTCCGCGCGCGAAAGCTCGAAGGATTCTTAGACCATAAAACAGCGTGAAAACTTTTTAGCCCCACGTTTTATGTGGGGTTTTCCTTTATCCCGGCGTAGTCGTTAGACGACGCCGGATTTGTCCTGTGTAGCTTTATGCGAAGCAGGATTGGCTTTGCTTTTCTTGACTGCAAACTCCTAATATTTAGCATATTTACTTTTAACAAAAGAACTTATGCCAAATTTGGCTTTGTTTTGCATTTTTTTTATTTAGCCGTGGTCGCTTCAGCCTCGGCCATCCCCCAGATAAATCTGGGGGCTAAATATGTGATTTTTATGTGATTGTTTTGCCTTTTCACTTTTTACTTTGAGCTTTTAACTTGATTTCCCCCATTCTGTATTGTGTATTCAATATTCTGTTTTCTATTTATTTTACCTCCGCCCGGCGGGCATACAAGAGAATTCCCCGTTTTTTGACGAAAATGACGTTTACTCCTGACTCATTACTCGTGATTCGTCACAAAAATGCTCACGCACCCCTTACCATGGTTTTTTCATTGCTTGAAATGAGCAATAGTGGTAGTATCCTGTCGGAGTAAAAGCGGAATTTTCGATAAAAAAGAGTAGAAGGTTTGCCACGGAAAGCATCTTTCAATGCTCCCCGGGGTAGTGCCTGCGAGGTCCCTTTCGGAACCCTCTTGTTATGACAAGCATACAGACACGGATCAGTTACAATTAGATAAGAATAATGAAAAAAGGAGCAAGTACTCGACTTGCCCCTTTATAGTTATAATATGAGAGGACCTCAATGAGGGAGCCCCGCAACCTTCTTATTTCTTAGAAGGCTTATTATAACTTGCACTCAAGCAAAATATTAGACTTATTAAACAAGAAAGTCAAGAAAAAAGAGGAAAAAAATGAATAAAGAAAGAATTATTTTAGGTCTTGATATAGGTGTAGGTTCGGTTGGCTGGGGCTTAGTAAAGCTTACAGAAGAAAAATATTATGACGAAAGAACAGACGGAACAAGCCAAGAAAGATATAGGATAACAGACGGGAAAATAATTGATGCAGGCATCAGAGTATTTCAACTTCCACAAGATAAGGAAGGTAAAAGTTTGGCAGCGAAAAGAGGGCTGGCAAGAAGGAGCCGATGGACAATACGCCGAAAAGCAAAAAGGTTAAAAAAGCTTATAAATCTTGCGAGGGAGTTTGATCTAATCGGGAATAATTTTAACTACGATGAAGTCCTAAAACCGAAAAAGCGCAACAATAAAGACGAGAAATGGGACATCTGGCGCATTAGAAAAGAAGCCCTTGAAAGAAAACTTACAGACACTGAATTTTTCAGAGTGCTATATCATATCGCAAAACACAGGGGAGCTTATTTTCATACAAAGGCGGAATTTCTGCCTGAAGAAGATGAAAAAGAATTGAAAAAAAATAAAACAAAGGAAAAAGAGGGTAACAAAAAAGAAAACGAGAAAGAGAAAGTAAAAAATGGACTCAGAAAAATCAAAAAGATGTTAAGGGACAGAAAGTATAAAACCATAGGAGTATTATTTTATGAAACATTCAAGCAAGCAAACAGCAAAGGAAACAACAGGAAAAGGAACGCGCCTGATAAATATGAACATTCAATACATAGAGAACTGTTGTGTGATGAGATTGTAGAAATATTTAAGGAACAACAGAAATACGGCAATACCAAAGCAAAAGAAGAACTAAGGTTGCAATATATTGATAATGTTTTGATGTATGAAGAGCCAATTGATGAAGAAAAATTGCGAAAAATGATGGGCAAATGTGAATTTGTTCCAGGAGCCGACCTTGCTCCCAAAGAAAGTTATACCGCTGAAAAATTTAGCTTGTTTAACAGGCTGAATACATTGGCAATGGTTGACGGACATAATAAAAATAATCTACAAACATTAGACGCCCCTCAAAGAGACAAGATAATTGCCCTTGCTTATGAAAATGCCGGTGGGGTAACATTTACGCAGATAAGAACGGCATTGGAGCTTGAAGATAAACTACATATTACTTTTAACCTTTGTTATTATGCAGAAAAAAACCCAGAATACAATAAGAAACTTAAATGTGAAATAAAAAACGGTCAATTGCAGTTTGAAGAAAAACATAGTCTGCCTATCGTTAATATCGATACCGGCGAAGTTGAAACGCTCGACAAAGAGATAAAAGATATTTTTATTAAAAAGTTTAATCCCAAATATAAAAAAATCTATCTTTATTACTCGGATATACGAAAACAATTAAATCTTTCTGATAATTTCAGATTCGCAGATTTGAAAGGGTACACAAATTCAATAGCAGAACTTAAGAGAGAGAATGAGGAAAAAAATAAAAACAAGAAAAATAAAAAACCATTTAACGGAGAAGTGGAATATATAAAGCAGTTTGAGAATGATACGTTCATCGAGCTCAAAGGGTATCATAAAATCAAGAATGCAATCGAAAAAAATTGTAGCGAAGAAAAATGGCAGCAAATCAGAGAGAACACTGTTAAGCTTGATACAATAGCCGAGGCTCTAACATACTGTAAGAGCGACGAAACAAGAGCGAACTATCTCAGAGAGCATAATATAAACGACAAGGAAATAATTAACGCCGTATTGACTATAAATATGAAACAGCTTGCACGATACTCGATAGTGGCGTTAAGCAATCTTTTAAAATATATGGAGTCAGGCGCATTGCATAATGATGCAAAGGAAAAATGCGGATACGGCAAAATCGACCACAAGAAACAGACCATACTTGAGCCTTACAAGGGTTTCTTTGAAAAGAATCCTGTTGTTGCAAGAGTTATTTCTCAGACAAGAAAAATGACAAATGCAATCGTGCGAAAGTATAATGATAAGTATCCTATAGACCAAATACATATTGAGGTTGCGACCGAGTTAGCAAATAGCGAAAAGAGGAAAAACGAAATTTCTCAGGGACAGAGAAGATATAAAGAAGCCAAAGAGGCAGCAGAGGAAAGATGTAAGGAGTATGGTTTAGACCCAGAAGAAGGACAGAACCTTTTGATGTTCAGGTTAGCTGAACAACAGAATTATTTTTGCACTTATTCAAGTAAGAAAATCACATTACATTCGACTGGAGCTGTCAACGAGGTCTATATAAAAGATTGCGAAATTGACCACATAATACCTATGAGCAGGTCATTTAACGACAGCTTGAACAATAAAGTATTGTGCGCTCCAGAGGCAAACCAAAATAAGAGGGACAGGATACCCTTTGAATGGTTTGAGGAAACTTATGGCAAGGATAGCCAACAGTGGAGGGATTTTGAAAATACTATAAAAAAGATGTATGGAGTGCCATATCCTAAGAGAAAAAATCTGCTAAGAAAAATCTGGACGGAGAAAGACAAAGAAA
>Ga0315544_1000466_pt1 | contig 37943 bp, 34 predicted proteins | sample SalMarSW160130MG_2_FD_202543 | JGI IMG/M metagenome (GOLD analysis project Ga0315544, IMG submission 202543) | Salt marsh sediment microbial communities from the Plum Island Ecosystem LTER, Massachusetts, United States - Salt Marsh Sediment SW1601-130 ... | reverse complement strand
GGAGATCGACGAGGGGACGCTCGTGATCCGGAAGATCGCCCGCGAGGCGGGTCGACGGACGAAGGTCGCGGTCGAATCGCTCGACCGGAACGTCGATCCGGTCGGCACGTGCGTCGGCGCGGGCGGGTCGCGCGTCCGCGTCGTCACCCGCGAGCTGTCGGGCGAGAAGATCGACCTGATCCGCTGGAGCGACGATCTCGTCCAACTGATGAAGAACGGCCTCGAGCCGGCGTCCGTCCTCTCGGTCGAGTTGGACGAAGAGAACCGGACGGCGAAGGTCCTCGTCCCGGACGACGAGCTTTCCCTCGCCATCGGGCGTGGAGGGCAGAACGTCCGCTTGACGGCGAAGCTCATCGGATACGACGTGTCGGTGACGAGTCCGTCCGAATCCGAGGAAGAGGCTTGATCACGGTTCGATCGAGACGATGAAACCCCTCAAGGAGCGGCTCCTCGGCGGTGTATTCCGCATCGGCCGCTACTACGCGTGGTGGGTTCTCCTCGCGATGCTCGTGCTGGCGGGCCTCGGCGTCTACTACGCGCGGAACGTCCCGCTGCGCAGCTCGCTGTTCGACCTCCTGCCGGAAGACGATCCCCTGATCGAGGAGTACCGGGAGAACGAGCAGTACTTCGTCCTGAGCAACTTCGTTGGGCTCCTCCTCACGCTGGATGGGGAGGTGCCGGCGGATCAGCGGGAGGCGAAGCTCCTCGCCGCGGCGGAGGTCATCGCCGGTGAGCTTCTCAAGGATCCCGAGTTCGTCGAGGTCAAGTACCTGCAGGACATCTCGCCGGAGATCCCGGATCAGTACGTGCACCTGTTTACGTTGACGCAAGAGGAGCTCGCGCAGATCGAGGAGAGCATCGAACTCGCTCAGGCGACGGTCGCCGGCGGAAGCGACGTCTCCGTCCTCCCGAGCACGACGCTCGGCGCGGTCTACTCGGAGGTGGGTCGGGACTTCACGGAGGCGTTGTACGGTGGAGAACTCGGCGAGGGGGACGGACTCGCGTCCGCTGCGCTCACGACGCAGCTGGCCGACTTCGCCCGGCTGAACGACGGCGTTCTTCAGGCGATCGACGGGCTGCCTTCGTTGCCGGTGGTGACCACGGCGGTGCAATCCCTGACGAAGCTGTTCGCGCCGGGGGTCGACTTCGGGCCGAGGGCTCCGACGGCGCTGTTCTCGGACGACCGGACGCGTCTTTTGATCACGGCGCAGCCCCAGTACCCTTCGCAGCGCGGCGTCGAGTACTCGGAGCTCGTGACCGGCAAGGTGCGCGAGGCGATCGCGAGGGCCGATCCCGAGGCGCTCGGCGTGCGGGTCGGTGTCGCCGGCGCCTACGCGTTCAACGCGGAGACGAACGACGTGGTCAACGGAGACATGCTGCGGACGACGATCATCTCCTCCGTCGGCGTCTTCGTCATCTTCCTGATCGCGTTCGGCTCCTTCTTCTACTCCGTCGTGGCCGTGATCCCCTTGCTGATCAGCGTCGTCTTGACGATGTGCTGGGCGAAGCTGGCGGTCGGCGGGTTCAACCTGGTGACCACCTTCCTCCCGGCGCTCGTGCTGGGGCTCGGGATCGACTACGCGATCCACATCATCGCGCGGTACTCCGAGGAGCGGGGCAACGGCAAGTCGCTGAACCGGGCGCTGCACGCGGCGATTCTGAGCAAAGGGGAGGCGTCGTTCTACGCGGCGCTGACGACGTCCCTCGTATTCGTCGGGCTGCTCACAGGGCACTCGCGCGCGCTGTTCGAGATGGGCGTGATCAGCAGCGTGGGGGTGCTGATCGCCTTCTTCGCGACCCTGTTCCTGCTGCCGGCGCTGATCACGCTGTCGCACTTCCTGCTCCGCCGCCGAGGCAAGGAGAACATCTCGACCTATTCCGCCCGTTTGACCGGCCTGTTTCGCCACGTGACCGGGCGGGGGCGGGCGATCTTCGTCATCGTGTTGGTGTTGACGTTCTTCGTGGCGTTCCAGGCGGCGCAGACGTCGTTCGTCTTCTCCGACTACGACCTGATCCCCGCGGTCGAATCCGACGCGGTGTTGGACGAGATCCTGGAGAGCATCGCGGTGCTCCCGGTCGGAATCGGACGCTACTACACCTTCTTTGCCTCGACCGAGCAGGAGCTGCGCTCGCTCGTGGAAAATCTGCCCACCCACCCGATGGTCGAAACGGTCGACTCCGCCGCGAGCCTTCTCCCCGTCGACCTGACGGCGCAGCAACAGGTGCTCAACGACCTCGACCTCGATGCGTACGTCCGGCAGCTCGGCGCCCTGGAGGCGAGCCTCGGGGAGCGGACGGCGGCGTTTGCGGAGATCCGAACGCTGCTCGCCCAATTCGGACTCCTCCAGTACGCCGCGTCGATGAACGGTCAGGTCGATCTGACGCTGGCGAGCAGCGAGGTCATCTCGCAGTTGCGGGCGGTCCAGAGGGGGCTCGGGGGGCTGGACGTCGATCAGGCGGCGGCGGAGATCCGCGGCCTGCAAGCGGCGATCCTCGATCTCGATGCAAACCTCGAAGCGCTGCGCGACCTCCCGCCGGTCGAGACGCTGCTGCGCAACATCCTGCTCGCCTATCCCGAGGGCATTCGGACGCAGTACCTCACGCCGGAAGGAGATTTCATCCTGCGCGTTCGGGTGAGTCAGGACATCTTCGAGGCGGACAACCTCGAGGGCTTCAACCGGTTCGCCGACTCGCTCTCCGACGACTACTTCGGGATGCCGCTGGTCATCCAGCAGTTGGAAGGCTATATGAAGAGGGACTTCTACCTGTCGACGCTGATCGCCGCGGTGCTCATCGTTCTGCTGCTGCGGATCAGCCTCCGAGGGTGGGTGCGGGCGCTGATTGCGGGTGCACCGCTCGTTCTCGGCTACATCTGGATGCTCGGCGGGATGCGCCTGCTGTCGATGAACTTCAACTTTCTCTCCATCACCATCTCACCTCTGCTCATCGGGATCGGCGTCGACAACGGGATTCACATTCTCCATCGGACGATGGAGGAGCGGCTCGTGAGGCCGGAGGGTGCGATCGAGCGTGGCGTGGGGACGACGGCCGTCGCCGTGATCGTCACCACGTTGACGACGATGCTCGTCTTCGGAAGCCTGCTGATGGCGCGGACTCCGGGCCTGCGGGTCCTCGGTGCGTCGGCGCTGCTCGGGATCGGCTTCGCCCTGCTGTTCAGCCTGCTCTTCCTGCCTGCCGCTCTCCGTGTCGAGGGCGGCAAGCGGGTATAATGCGCGGCGGGTTGGGTGCTGAAGGAGAGTGAAGCGCATTGATCGAATACATCGGATGGGGGATGAGCCTCATCGCCGCGGTCGCGGTCGGGCTCCTGATCGGCAGCATCCCCCGAAAGCGGAAAGAGGCGGAGATCCTCGAAGCCGCCCGGGAGGAAGCGGATCAGATCAAGAAGGAAACGCTCCTTGAGGCACGCCAGGAGGTCCAAGAGCTCCGCGAGGAGGTCGAGGAGCGCACGAAGCGGCGCGAGGAGGAGGTCTCAAAGGCCGAGGAGCGGATCCTCCGGCGCGAGGATCGCCTGAGTCAGAAGTCGACCTACCTGGAGAAGATCGAGGATTCCCTGCGGGAGGACGAGGAGGAGTTGGTCAGGCTCAAGGAAGAGGGCACGAAGCTCCTCGAGGACAGCAAGGCGCAGATGGAGCGGATGGCTGGCTGGACGAGGGAAGAAGCCCAGGTTCACCTCCTCAAGGTCATCGAGACGGAGTCCCAGCGCTTCTTCTCGCGGAAGATCGAGGAGGTCGAGCGCCGCGCGAAGGAGGACGCCGAGCAGCGCGCCGCTCACGTCCTCGCCACGGCGGTCCAGCGGTACGCCGCGGAGTACGTGGAGGAGAACACGGTCAGTTCCGTCCCGCTTCCGTCCGAGGAGTTCAAGGGGCGGATCATCGGACGGGAGGGGCGCAACATCAAGACGTTCGAGGCGCTGACCGGCGTCGAGCTCCTCGTGGACGACACGCCGGAGATGGTGGTCCTGTCTTGCTTTCATCCGATGCGGCGGGAAGTGGCGCGGATCGCGCTCACCCGGCTGATCGAGGACGGACGGATCCACCCGGCGCAGATCGAGGAGAAGGTCCAGCGTGCGCAGGCGCGCCTGGCCGAGCGCGTCAAGGAGGAAGGGAGAAAGGCCGCGTTCGATCTCGGGATCGAGCTTCACCCGGAGCTCGCGGCGCTCCTCGGACGTCTTCGCTATCGGACGAGCTACGGGCAGAACCAGCTGACCCACTCGATGGAGGTCAGCGGGATCGCGAAGATCCTCGCCAACGAGGTCGGTGCGGACGCGAACCTGGCAGTGCGCGCCGGATTGCTGCACGACATCGGCAAGGCCGTCGATCATGAGGTCGACGGCCCGCACGCGCTGATCAGCGCCGACCTGGCCCGTCGATACGGCGAGGGGCGGGCCGTTGTACAGGCGATCGCGGCGCACCACGAGGACGTGGAGCCGACGAGCGTCCTCGACATCCTGATTCAGGCCGCGGACACGCTTTCGGCGGCGAGGCCGGGAGCCCGCCAGGAGACCTACGAACGGTACGTCCAGCGGCTCCACGATCTGGAGGATCTCTGTCGGTCGTTTCCCGCGGTCCAAGAGGCCTACGCCCTTCAAGCCGGGCGGGAGGTTCGGGTCATGGTCCATCCGGATCGGGCGAGCGACGACGTCTCGGCGAAGCTGTCGTACGACATTGCGAGGGCGATCGAGGAGGAGCTCAACTACCCGGGCGAGATCAAGGTGAACGTCATCCGACAGACCCAGTTTACCGAGAGCGCGAAATAGGCGGTCGAGACAGTGCAAGTGCTGAAAGTATCGTCCAACTCGGATCCGGGAGCGACGGCCGGGGCCATCGCCAACGGCGTTCGTGAGCGCGGGACCGCCGAGATCCAAGTGATCGGTCCGCGCGCGGTCAACCAAGCGGTGAAGGCGATCGCGATCGCGCGCGGGTATCTCGCGGCCAGTGCGGTCGACCTCTACTGCGTGCCGAGCTTCACGACCATCCTGGTGGCGGAAGGCGATCAGGAGAAGACGGCGATCCACTTCTCCGTGAAGACCCGCCACGGGGTCTACAGAGCGAAGTCGCCGAACCCGGAGATCCCCCTCGATTTCTGATTCGGGGAGCCCAACGGCTTGTTCGCTTTCCACCGGGACGGTACCATTCGCCGGAGACCCAACACGTATCCAAGGGAGTGACCGACTGCGATGCCCGGATTCCTGGAACGTCATCAGAAGAAGATCATCTGGATCGTCGTTCTCTCGTTCTTCGTCGGAGGAGTGGGACTCGTTTCGCTCAACCAGGCGGGCGTCTTCCGGAGCACTCCCACGGCCGATACCGGGCCGGCGTACGCGGTCTCCGTGAACGGCGAGGAGATCTCCCCGGAAACGGCCGCGAACGCCTTCACGAACCTCGTCAACCAGTACTACACCTACTACCAGCAGGCCGGTCAGGACCCCAACGAGATCTTCGGGGGCGCCAACGGCGCGCTGGTGCTGCTTCAATTTCAAGCGGACACGTTCCAGAGCCTCATCCGGCAGGCCCTCTACGATCAGGCAGCGGAGGAGCGGCGCATTCGGGTCGATCGCCGGGAGCTCGACGCCGCCTACGCGACGGAGTACAACAGCCTGCTGGAGCGAAACGGGATCGACGAGGAGACCCTGGCGAACTACCTCGCCGGGCAAGGTCGAACCCTCTCGGGATTCCAGCAATCGCTGCGGAACGAAATCGAGACGCAGCTGAGGAACGTTGCCCTCCGGGAGACGATCGTCGGGGCCGTCGTGCCGACGGACGACGAGCTTCTTTCCTACTTCGAATCGAACATCGCTCGATACGACGTCGAGGAGCAGGTCCGCGCGTCGCACGTCCTCGTCGAAAACGAGGCAACGGCGCTGGAGGTCCGCGAGCAGCTCCTCGCCGGCGAGGACTTCGGCGAGCTGGCGAGCCGATACTCCACGGACGAAGCCACCAAGGACGACGGCGGCGATCTGGATTGGTTCGGCCGAGGTCGGATGGTCCCGGCGTTCGAAGAGGCCGCGTTCGCCCTCGACATCGATGAGATCTCCGAACCGGTGGAAACGGAGTTCGGGTGGCACATCATCAAGGTGACCGATCGGCGGGAGGCGCACACGCCGACGCTCGACGAAGTGAAGGACGAGGTTCGGGACGACTACATCACCGAGGAGGAATCGCGGCGGTTCTCGGACTGGTACGACGGCTTCTACGCGTCGAGCGACATCGAGATCGCCTTCCCGCTCGTGAACGCGTACATCCTCCAGCAGGAGGATCTCGAGGTGGGGCTCGCTGAGTTCGTGCGAATCCACGAGACCGGAGAGGCCAACGACCCGTACCTCCCCTACTACATCGGACGGATCAACGAGACGTTGGCGGTGCGAAAGGCCGGGGAACGGGCCGAGCTCGAGGAGATCGAGGAGCCGACCGAAGAAGAGCTGACGCGGATCGACGCGCTTCGCCGGGAGCAGGAGGAGTACGAAGACACCGCCCTCTCGTACTACCTGCAGGCGCTGGAGGAAGTCGACGCCGACGAGAGGTTCGTCAACCGAGTTCTCACGCTCGATCCGGACAGCGCATCGGCGCGATACCTCCTCGGGAAGCTCTTGATGGAGCGGGGGGACATCGTCGGTGCCGAGGACCAGTTCCAGGAGGTCATCTACAAGACCCCCGACTACGTCCCGGCGTACATCGCGTCGGGTGATCTGGCGCTTCGGCAGGGTGCCGCGCTCCAGGCGACGCAGCGCTACGAGCAGGCTCTCGCGCTCCGTCCCGAGGACATCACGATCATGACGAAGTTGGTCACGGCGTACTTGGCCGTCGGCTATCTCGGCGAAGCGGAGGAGACGCTGCGGAAGATCGCGCAGATCGATCCGGGGAACGTGAAGATGCAGATCGCCGAGGGAGAGATCGCCCACGCCCGGCTCGGCGAGGCGGTCGAGGCGCGGGACGAGCTTCTCGCGCTCGAGGAGAGAACGCCCGAGGACGAGGCGAGGCTTGCCGAGCTGGCCCAGCAGATCGAGGAGTACGCCGCGACGGCGATCAACCGGTTCGAGAAGGGGCTCCAGAGCGGCGGTTCGCTCGACCTCACGGTGAAGCTGGGGCAGGTCTACCTCCTCGTGGGGCGGCTCGACGACGCGGAGGACGCGTTCCGGCGCGTGATGGTCCAGTCCCCGTATCGCGTCGAGGCGTACACCGGGCTGGCGGAGGTGCTCGCCCTGCAGGGGGACGTCGACGGTGCGGTGGAGAACCTGCAGTCGGCCTATTCTCGGTCGCTCGACGATTGGGAGAGGGAAGAGATCACGAGGCGGATCCTCGATTTCACGCCGGAGGACGTCACGACGCGCCTCCGACTGGCCCAGTCGCTCGGCGAGCAGTACAAGTGGACCGCGGCGGTGAGGGAGTACGCGGCGGTCCTGGACGCACAGCCGGATTCGATCGAAGCGTACCTCGGGATCGCCGAGGCGTACCGCTGGAAGAACGAGCCGGCGATCGCGATCGAGTATCTTCAGCGCGGTCTGCCGTACGCGCAGTACGAATCGGACAGGGTCGCGCTCTACGAGGAGCTCCTCGTCGCGGTCCAATCGGAGGTCGGCGTCGGTCGCCCGTTGACGCCGGTGGGGCAGGACGCCCGCATCGAGCTGGCGAGGATCTACCTCGATCAGGGAAGGAGCGAGAAGGCGGCCGAGCAGCTGGAGGCGGTCCGGGAGGACGACCCCGCCTACCGAGCCGACGAGGTTCTCGCCCTGTTGATCGAGGCGGGCGTCGAAGAGCCTCCCCTGGAAGAGGACGCGGACGCGATTCCGGATGGGGAGTAAGTCCTTCTCCGATCTCGTCGACCTGATCGCCCGATTGCGCGATCCGGAGGACGGATGCCCGTGGGATCGCGCGCAGGATCATCGCTCCCTTCGTCCGTACGTCCTCGAGGAAGCGCGCGAGCTGATCGCGGCGATCGACTCGGAGGACGACGCACTGATCGCCGACGAGCTCGGCGATGTCCTTCTCCAAGTCGTTCTGCACAGCCGGATCGCCTCCGAGCGGGGAGCGTTCACGATCTCGGACGTCATCCAAACGCTTGCCGAGAAGCTCGAACGCCGGCACCCTCACGTCTTCGGCGAGGCACCGAACGACCTCCCCTCGATATCCAAGCGCTGGCGCGAGATCAAGGAGGACGAGGGGCGCCCGCGGACGGCGCAGCCGATCCTCGTGCGGGCGAAGAGGCACCTTTTCTCTCTCGACATCGAGGGGAAGGCGGACGCGCTCCGAGACGCGGCGGCGGGATCGTCGGACGAGGAGCGAGCCGGGATTCGAATCCTCGCCGAGATCCTGAACGCCATGCGGGGCGGTTTCGATCCCGAGATCGCCGTCCTGAAGGGCCTCGAACGCCTCGAAAGGCAGGAGTAATGGATGCGATCGTCTACTGGATCGGCACGACCGAGGAGGAGATCCACTTCCTCGACGCGATCGTCAGCGCGTACGACGGGCTCGCCTCGGTCCGTCGCGAGTACCGCCTTCGAGACGGCGAGACGCAGTACAAAGTGTACGTGTCGCCGGGGATGGAGGACGAGTTCCTCGAGCTGATGGCGCGGCTCCGGGAGAGGGCGAGGCTCGGGACGTTGGTCCGGGAGAACGGCGGCGATGCGCCTTCTTCGAGCGACTGAAACGACGGCGACGATCTTCGACGTCGACTACGACCGGCTCCACGCTGCGGGGAAGCGGGTCCTCCTCTTCGATCTGGACAACACCCTCGGCAGGCGGGGGATGGAGCGATTGCCGGAGCGGATCCTCGACTTTTTGCTTTCGCTCAGGGAGCGGGGCTTTCGGGTCGGCGTTCTGACGAACCGGAGGCGGAACGCCGACGATCCGGCCGTTCGCACGCTGAGGGAGCACGTCCCCGTCGTTCATGCGGCGGGGAAGCCGGCCCGCCGCGGCTTTCTCGACCTTCTCGGTGCGCTCGGTGCGTCACCGGAAGCCGCCGTCATGATCGGCGATCGCCGGCTGACCGACGTCCTCGGCGCCAACCGGCTCGGGATCCACTCGATTCGAGTCCGTTCACGGGACGCGCGGTAGACGGGGATCGAGCTCCGGGTGGAAGAAGTGGTTCTCGGATCGCTGTTCTACTTCAGACGCGGGTCGAGGACGTCGCGGAGGCTGTCGCCGAGGATGTTGAACCCAAAGACGGTGAACACGATGCTCAACCCGGGAAAGACGGCCATCCACCACGCCGTCCGCATGTACTCCTGCGCCTCTTGTAGCATCGCCCCCCACGACGGGGTCGGCGGGGGGACGCCGTACCCGAGGAAGCTCAGGCCGGCGACGACGATGATGTTCACCCCGATCGACATCGTCGTGACGACCATCAGCGACGCGATGGAGTTCGGCAGCACGTACTTGAGGATGATCCGCCACGTCGGGACGCCGATCGCCCTCGCGGCGGTGACGTAGTCCTCCTCGCGGACGGAGAGGACCTCGCTGCGGATGATCCTCGCCGGCTGAAGGCCGAAGATCCCGAGGATCAGCATCAGCGAGAGGATCCCGCCTTCTCTCCAAAGACTCAAGACGAGGAGAGCGAGGACCAGGAACGGGATCGAGTTGATCACCTCGAGGATCCGCATGAGGATCGCGTCGGAGACGCCGCGGAAGTAGCCTCCGACGAGCCCGAGGAAGCCGCCGAGCAGCATGTTGAGGAGCGTCGCCACGGCGCCGATCCCCAGCGCGACGCGCGAGCCGTAGATGATCCGATCGAGAACGTCGCGGCCGAAGTTGTCGGTCCCGAGGGGATGGTCGGACGAAGGACGCGCCTGGAAGTTCAACAGGTTCATCTGAATGGCGTGCGAGACCGGCTTCACGTACCCCGTCACGCCTTTGAAGCTGTGCCCTGACGCGAAGAACGGGGCGAAGATTGCGACGTGCAAGACGAGGACGATGGTCAGCAGGCCGACGATTCCCTTCGGATCGCGAGTGAACCGACTGAAGGACATCTGCCAGTAGCCAAAGACGTAATGCTTCTCGGCGCGTTCCCGGATCGCTCGGCGCAGGTCGTACAGCGCCCAGATCCAGACGAGCGCCAGGAGGACGAACATCATCACCGTCGAGAACCAGTAATCCGTCGGACCGGCGAGCCACGAGAAACGGTGCTTCGCCACGCCGAGACCGAGCGTCGCACCGAGCGCCAAGAGCGCGCCGAGGAACAGCAGGGCCTTGCCCCACCAGCCGTGGGCGAGATGGCCCAAACCCGGGAGAAGGAGCGTCAGGACGACGTCCCGCGCCTGCAACCTCGCTTTGCCGTTCTCGTTCTCAGTCATAGGTGATCCTCGGGTCGATGTACGCGTACAGGAGGTCGACGATCACGTAGGTGACCTGGAAGAAGAACGCGATGAACAGGGCGAGCCCAAAGACGACCGCCTGGTCCATTCGCTGAATCGACTCGACCATCAGCCGTCCGATGCCCGGCCACGCCGTGGTGGTCTCGGTCAACACCGCGCCGGCGACGAGCGTTCCGACTTGCAGGCCGACGTTCGTGACCACCGGCGCGAGCGCGTTGCGGAACGCGTGCTTGATCAGGACGACCCGCTCCTTCAGCCCCTTGGCGCGGGCCGTGGTGACGTAGTCTTGCCGCAGGACCTCGAGCATGCTCGCCCGGGTGAGGCGGGCGTTCATCGCCATCAACACCGATGACAACGCGACGCTGGGGACGATCAGGTGACGGAACCCGTCCCAGGTGACGAACGAGAGCCTGAACTGCTGCCAGCCGAACAGGGCCACGGACGCGCCGCGGCCGGAGACCGGGAGGATCTTGAGGATGACGCCGAAGACCAGCATCAGCATCAGCGCGAACCAGAAGACCGGGATCGAGATCCCCACCAGCGCGACCGTCGTCACCGAGTAGTCGAGCAGGGAGTTCCGGTAGATCGCCGATAACAGGCCCGCCGGGATGGAGACCACCAGCGCGATGATCATCCCGAAGAGACCGAGCTCCACGGTCGCGGGAAGACGCGAGAAGATGACGCTCCAGACCGATCTGTGATACGTCATCGCCTCGAGGCGGCCGTTGAATAGACCGCTGATGAAGCGCCAGTACTGCACCGGCCACGGACGGTTCAGCCCGAGTTCCTCGCGGATCCCCTGGATCGTTTCGAGCTGCGCCCCGAGTCCGGCCATGACGACCGCGGGGTCGCCGGGCATCAGCTTGAGGAGCAAGAAGATCAGGACCGTGAGGGCGAAGAGGGTGAACACCACCTGGATGAGCCGCCTCACCGTGTAACCGATCATAGAGAGTCCCCGACTTCCTCTCTTGAAAGGCCTGGGCTGCCAGTCGCTCGACCGACAGCCCAGGCTGTTTGTGCGCCTAGACTAGAGCGATGTCACTCCGTCGCTTCCTAGCCGCCTTGGATCCAGACGTTGTGGTACGGCGTGCACATCCAGTGGTTGGACAGCGGGCTGATCTGGAAACCCTGAATCCGCGCGCGCACCCCACGGGTCTCCACGTAGTGGTACCCCGGGATGGCGGCGTAGTCCTGGTACACGACCCGCTGCGCCTCCACGTACTTCTGCTCTCGGACAGCCTGGTCCAACGTCGTGTCCGCCTCGTCGATCAGCTGATCGACGACCGGGTTCGAGTAGAACGACATGTTGTCGGCCGAGCCGACCGTCGCGTTGTCCGAGTGGAACATGTAGTAGATGAAGTCGTGCGGATCCGGTCCGCCGCTCCAACCCATCCACATCATCTCGAAGTCGCCGACGGGGTCGGACTCCGAGCGGTATCCGAGGTCGAGGAGCGGTCCCCAGTCCAGCGGAACGACCACGGCGTCCACGCCGTTCTCGATCAGGCTGGTCGCCATGATCGTCGCCAGCTGTCGCCGGCGCGGGTCGAGCGGCGTGTGGACCCGAATGGTGTAGCCTTCAGGGATGACGCCCTCCGCCTTCAGCTCGTCGAACAGGCGCTGCGCCTCCTCGTCGTCCTCCTCGAGGTAGACGTTCTCCTTCAGCCACTCCTGGTCGTTCCCCCAGAGCGCCGGTGGGATGCAGCCGTACGCCTTGACGCCCGTCAGGTTCTGGAAGATCGAGAAGACCGCGTCGTCCATCTCGACCGACAAGTAGCAGGCCTTGCGGAACCGGATGTCCGAGGCGATCGGGCTGTTCAAGTTGAAGAACATGTGGAAGTACGAAAGGCTTCCGACCTGCTGCACGTCCACGTCCTCCATCGCCATGAACCGCGGCACGTCGGTCGCCGGCATGTTGTCGGCGATGTCGATTCCGCCGGACTCGAGCTCGAGCATCATGACCGAGAGCTCAGGGATCGGGCGGTACGTGATCGTGTCGAGGTTCGGGTAGACCAACCAGTAGTCTTCGTTCCGCTCGACCTTGATGTGATCGCCGGGCAGCCACTCGACGAACTTGTACGGTCCGCTGCCGACCGGGTTCAGGTTGAACTCCTCGTCGCCCATTTCCAGGACCGTGTCCATCGGGACGATCGCCTGGGTCTCGTTGCCGAAACCCGGCGCGAACGGCGCGTACTCCGGCTTGGTGAAGATGTCGACCGTGTATTCGTCGACGACGACGGCCTCTTCCATCCAGACCAGCTCGGTCATGTTCGGCGAGTTGTTCGCCTCGTCGGCGATCCAGTTGAACGTGAACGCCACGTCCTCGGCGGTAAGGTCCTCGCCATTGTGGAACTTGATCCCCTCGTTCAGGTAGAAGCGGACCTGCGAGTCGCTGAGGATGTCCCAGGACTTCGCGACCCACGGTGAGGGCGCCAGCGTGTCCGGATGGAGGATGATCAGCCCGTCGTACACGACGTTGAGTACGTACGCGTCGTAGGCCGAGTTCGCGATTCGCGGATCCATGTCCTTGAACGTCTGGCTGACGCCGATGACGAGATCGCCACCGGGCGTCGCGCCGGGCGTCTCAGGAACGGCGGTCTCCGCGACCGCGAGAGAGCCGAATACCAACAATCCAAGAGCCAAGAACAAAGTGACTCGTTTTGTCATCGATACCCCTCCTTGGAGCTAGGTTATCGAAGCTCGCGCGGCTTCAACGGCTTCGTACTGCTTGGGGAAAGCCGTTGGCCGCTAGTCGAACCAGAAGGCCGCCGTTACGCCCGCCCCCGCGTACTCGGGCGGAAGGACCAACTGCAGTGTTCCGCCCTTCTCAACGTCGACCACGATGTACGCATACGGACCGGTGACCGCGACCACCTTCGGCGCTCCACCGCCGAACACGATGATGTCCGACGCGTCGAACATCACATCGATGTCGAAGGTGATCGCCAGCTTGGTGGCATCGGCGCTCGTCGCGTTGTCGAACAGTAGGACGTTGTAGATACGGGGTGCGACAGTTTCCATTGCCGCTGCTGCAACGACGCTTGTCAGCAGCACGAGACCCAGCAGGACCACTAGAATTCTTTTCACTGCCTCGCCTCCTTCGATACTGAGATCGAGGGATGCCTTTCGCTGGGTATCCCCAGATCCGATTGCTTGGCCGACCCAATCGGTATCGACTGAGCAGGCCAACCCGGCAACCTGAACCTAGTGAATTGGCGCATTCAGTATACCGATCGAGCCGGGGAAAAGTCAATCCGTACGCGCGATGGTACGCCCCTCCGCAACGTGCCGTTCGACCCTGTTCGCGCCCTTCTTGGCGAACCCGAGATCGAGAGGGGCTCCGTCGGTCGTGATCCCCCAGCGGAGGCCGGACACGCTGGTTGGCAGAGCCTCTCTAGAGTACCATGATTGCACATCGTGAACGGGCGAGCCACGGCTTGGCGCGTGCCTGTTCGATGAAGACGAGCGCAAGGAGAGGCCATGGGGCATACTGCGGCACTTGACCGGTCTATCGAAACTCTCAACCGAAGCGGGCTTCGAGCACCGGTCGTTCGCCTTCGCGCCCGGACGGCAATCGGGACTCTGCTTACGGGGTGAGGGGACATGATGGACGTTCGGACCGGTTCGGAGACGAAGGGGGATTGCGTCGTCGAGATCCTCGCCCAGGGGACCGGGGTCGAGGTCGAGACGAAGAACGCCGAGCTGCTGGCCGAAGGGATTCGAGCGGTCGTCGGAGAAGCGCTGTCGGAGCTCGGATCCGATGCCGTTGCGATCCGCGTGTCCGACTTCGGGGCGCTCGACTACGTGATCGCGGCGCGGGTTGAAGCGACGGTCCGCGCGGCCGATCCGAAAGGAACGAGGCCCCTCGCGCCGACGGTCGAACGGGGTGCCTCCGAGCGGGATCGCCCCCGTCGATGCCGTCTGTACGTCCCGGGAAGCCAGCCGCGCCTCCTCGTCGGGATCGAGACACACGAGGTCGATTGCGTCCTCGTCGATTTGGAGGACTCGGTCCCGCTCTCCGAGAAGCCGGCGGCGCGGATCCTCGTCAAGCACCTTCTCTCGGCCGTTCCGTTCTCGAACGAGGTTTGGGTGCGGATCAACCCGCTGGAGGCCGGCGGGCGGGAGGACGTCGGGGAGGTCCTGATCGGGCGGCCGCACGGGGTCTGTCTGCCGAAGGCGGAGTCGGCGGGGGACGTTCTCGACCTCTGCGAGCTGCTGACCCGGGCCGAATCGGAGCGCGGGATCGACGGAGGCGCGACGTGGGTCATGCCGATCCTCGAGACGGCGCAGGGCGTGCTCCAGGCCGAGGAGATCGCCGCGGCCGATCCGCGCGTCGTGATGCTCGCCTTCGGGGCGGAGGACTACACCCGGGACGTCGGCGCGCGGCGGACGCGTCGATCCCTCTCGTTCGCGCGATCGCGGATCGTGCTCGCTGCGGCCGCGGCCGGGGTCCAGGCATCGGACACGGTGTTCGGCGACGTCGTCGACGACGACGGGCTGAGGGAAGAGGCCGAGCTCGCGCGCGAGCTCGGTTTCGACGGGAAGGGCGCGATCCATCCGCGTCAGATCCCCACGATCCACGCGGCGTTCTCGCCGACGGAGGCCGAAATCGAGCGAGCGCGAGCGATCGTCGAGGCGGCGCGGCAGGCCGAGGAGCAGGGGTTGGGCGTCGTTGCGCTCGACGGGCGGATGATCGATCGGCCGGTCCTCGATCGGGCGGTCCGATGGATCCGGTACGCCGACCGGCTGACGGGCGGAGGGGATCGGGATGCGTAACGCGGTCGACCGGGAGATTCCCGAACGGATCGGAGGCCGCGAGGTCCGGCCGTACGAGGGCGCGTTCGTCACGGCGCGGGAAGGCGCCAAGGCCTGTCGTCCGCAGAAGTCGGCGCCGCGGCACGAAGACAAGATCCTCCCGTCGATCGAAGCGGCGATCGAGGCGTGCGGCCTGTCGGACGGGATGACGATCTCGTTCCACCACTCGTTCCGCGACGGGGATCGCGTTGTCAACCGGGTCCTCGACGCCTGCGCGAGAGCGGGGATCAAGGGGCTGCGGATCTTCCCGACCGCCCTCTTCTCGGTGCACGAGCCGGTGATCGAGCACGTCCGCTCCGGCGTCGTGTCGCGGATCGAGGGATCGATGAACGGGCCGGTCGGCGCGTTCGTCAGCCAGGGAGGGAAGCTCGCCGAGCCGGCGGTCCTCCGTTCGCACGGCGGCCGCTGGCGGGCGGTCGAGGTCGGCGACGTCGAGATCGACGTCGCGTTCATCGCGGCGCCGCAGGCCGATCCGTACGGGAACGCGAACGGGATCCGCGGGGCGACTCCGTGCGGCCCGATCAGCTTCTTGGCCGTCGACGCCCAGTACGCCCGCCGCACCGTGGTGATCACGAACGACCTGCAGCCGTACCCGGTCCACCCGATGGAGATCCAACAGGGATGGACCGACTGGGTCGTCGAAGTCGACGAGATCGGAGATCCGGCAAGCATCGTGTCGGGGACTCTCCAGCTGACGCGGTCGCCGACCAACCTGCGGATCGCCCGGCTGACCGCCGATGCGGTGGTCGCGTCCGGCGCGCTCGTCGACGGGTTCAGCTTCCAGGGCGGCGCCGGCGGGATCTCGCTCGCGGCGACGAAGTACCTCGGAGACGCGATGGAGCGCGCGGGCATCGTCGGGTCGTTCGGGATGGGCGGCGGGACGAGGCTGCTCGTCGACCTGCTGCATCGCGGACTGATCCGGACGATCCTCGACGGGCAGGCGTTCGATCTCGACGCGATCGCGTCGCTCCGTGAGGACCCGGAGCACGTGCTGATCGATCCGGGGTTCTACGCCAACTACGACTCGCGCGGCTGCGCGACGTACAAGCTGGACGCGGCGTTCCTCGGAGCGACTGAGGTCGATCTGGACTTCAACGTGAACGTGAACACCCACTCGGACGGGCAGCTGCTTCACGGGATCGGCGGGCACCAGGACGTCGCCGCCGGCTCGTCGATGACGCTGATCACCGTCCCTTCGATCCGTGGGAGGCTGCCGATGATCCTCGATCGCGTCACGACGGTGACGACGCCGGGCGAGGTGGTCGACGTGGTCGTCACCGAGCGCGGGATCGCGGTGAACCCCCGACGGGAGGACCTCGTGGAGCGGTTCGCCGCCGCCGGGCTGCCGGTGCGGACGCTCGAGGAGATCCGGGAAGAGGTCGAACGGCTCGTCCGCCCGGCGCGGAAGCCGGTGTTCGGCGAGGAGGTCGTCGCCGCGATCGAGTGGCGAGACGGGACCGTCATCGATGTCGTGCGAAAGGTGGAGGGATGGGCGTGAGAGAGAAGCTGCTTCAGATCCTGCCGGAGATCGAGTGGATCGAGAACGCTGACCTGCGCGAGAAGGTCATCGCGACGTGGATCGACGGGCTCGAGCGGGGCGGTTGGCGGCCGGACGACGTGGACCGGATGCCGTTCACGTTGGCCAAGAAGGTGACCTCCAGCTTCGCCAAGCACGTGCGGAGCGTGACGAGGATCTGCGCGTTCGTGGCCGACACGTTCGACGAGATCTACGGCGGGGTCGACCTGAAGCTCGACAAGGACCTGCTTCTTGCCGGCGCGCTGCTGCACGACGTCGGCAAGCTCGTCGAGATGGAGGAGGTCGACGGGACGTTCCGGAAGAGCCCGGCCGGGAAGCTCGTCCGCCACGCATTTTCCGGCGTCGTCCTCGCCGACGCGCACGGCCTTCCCGCCGAGGTGCAGCACATGATCGGGACTCACTCGAAGGAGGGCGACGCGTTCAAGCGGACGCCCGAGTCGGTCGTCCTCCACCTGGCCGACTTCATGAACTTCGACCCGATCGAGGGGTGATCGCTGATGGGGCAGACGTTCGCTCAGAAGGTGCTGGCCGGTAAGGCCGGGCTCGATCGCATCGAGGTCGGCCGGATCGTCGAGATCGAGCCGGACGTGTGCCTGTCGCACGACAATACCGCGGCGATCGCCAAGTTCTTCGCCGAGATCGGCGTCGAGCGGGTCAAGGATCCGGACAAGTTCGTCGTCGTCCTCGACCACGTCGTCCCCGCGGCGGAGGAGAAGTACGCCCAGAACCACAAGGAGATCCGGGAGTTCGTCGCGAAAAACGGCATCGAGCGGTTCTACGACGTCGGCGTCGGGATCTGTCATCAGGTCCTCCCGGAGAAGGGGTTCGCCCTTCCGGGTCGGCTGATCCTCGGTGCGGATTCCCACACCACCACGTACGGCGCGTTCGGCGCCTTCTCCGCCGGGATCGGTCGCTCGGAGATGGCCGTCCTGTACGCGACGTCGAGGATCTGGCTGAAGACCCCGGCGAGCTTCGAGATGGCCGTGAACGGACGGCTCGCCGATCCGGTGACGGCGAAGGACCTCGTCCTGCACATCATCGGCTCGATCGGGGCCGACGGCGCGCTGTACAAGTCGGTCGAGTACACCGGCGAGGCGATCGAAGCGATGAGCCTCGGATCGCGGATGGTCCTGTGCAACATGGCGATCGAGATGGGCGCGAAGAACGGGTACTGCGCCCCGGACGACAAGATCTACGCGTTCCTGGAGAGCCGAGCCGAAACGGAGTATACGCCCGTCTTCCCCGACGACGGCGCGGAGTACGAGCGGGTTCTCGAGTTCGACGCTTCGTCGCTCGAGCCGCAGGTCGCGAAACCGCACACGGTCGACAACGTGTCGCCGATCGGCGACGTCGTCGGGACGCCGATTCATCAAGGTCTCCTCGGCACGTGCACCAACGGACGGATCGAGGACCTCCGGCTGGCGGCGAAGATCCTCGACGGTCGGAAGGTCGCCGACGGCGTCCGGCTCCTCGTGTTGCCCGCGTCGCAGGAGATCCTGATCGACGCGCTGCGCGAGGGCCTGATCGATACATTCGTCAAGGCCGGAGCGCTGCTTCTCAACCCCGGCTGCGGCCCGTGCCTCGGGGCGCACCAGGGCGTGCTTGCTCCGGGCGAGGTGTGTCTCTCGACGGCGAACCGGAACTTCAAGGGGCGGATGGGCTCACCGGACGCCGACATCTACCTCGGCTCGCCTGCGACCGTCGCGGCGTCGGTGGTGACCGGCGTGATCACCGACCCGCGGGAGTTCTTCTAGAGCGAGCGAAGGAGGATACACAAGCATCAACCGCAGAGAACGCAGAGGGACGCCGAGGCGCAAAGACAGACCAGAGAATCAACAGCAGAAACATGAAGAGACATGAAGGAGAGGCAGAGACCAAGGCTGTTGTGAGTTTGGATTTCTCCCTCCGCGTTCTTCTCATTCTCCATGGTGGACCGGTTGGGGTTTGCCCTTCTCAGCGTTCTCTGCGCTCTCTGCGGTGAAGGCTCGTGAAGGCTGTTGAGTGCGATGCAGGAGGTTCGATGAGCGAAGGACGTGTCTGGAAGTACGGCGACGACGTGAACACCGACGTGATCTTCCCCGGGAAGTACACGTACCAGCCGATGGAGCCGGAGGAGATGGCACAGCACGCGATGGAGGATCTCGATCCCGGCTTCGCGGAGAACGTGCGGCCGGGCGACGTCATCGTGGCCGGGAAGAACTTCGGCTGCGGCTCGTCGCGCGAGCAGGCGGCGACCTGCCTGAAGGCAGCCGGCGTCGCGGCGGTCGTCGCCGAGTCGTTCTCGCGGATCTTCTTCCGCAACGCGATCAACAACGGCCTCCCGGTGATCGAGCTCGCCAGCGGAACCGGTTCGATCGAGAAGGGCGACGCGGTCGAAGTCGACTTCGAGCTCGGCGTCGTGCGGCACGAGGGATCGGAGCACCGCTTCCCGCCGCTCCCGCCCGAGGTGCTCGCCATCCTCGAGGACGGCGGCCTGATCCCTCACGTGAAGAGGGTGCTGGCTGGGTAGGCAAGGAGGCTTCTGGCGACGGAACCCCAGCTTGGAGTGCAGTGATGCTCAGAGATCTCTACTTCTTCGAGATCCCGATCTACCGAATGTCGGAGAAGAGCTTCAACGACAAGTACGACCGCGATCTTGAGAGGCACTGGCAATGCCTCGAAGATGCTTCTGGTGTTCCTTGTGACAAGATGTCAGACCGCCTGCGCATGTTGTCGGAAAACCACTTCTGGGAGACCTATGGGACTCCTTGGCGATTCAACCAGATCGTTGGATGGATCCGCCTCTACGTTTTGGGTTCCCAGATTCGCGGAGAAACCTGGATGTGCAGAGCCAAGCGCTACACGAGGAACGGTCGTCGGCGATACAGGTTCTTTGGAAAGGCGTTCGAGATGTCTTGCTCGAAGGATATGACGTCAGCGGAGCTCGGCGCGGAAGTCGAGGATCGCCTACGAAGCTGTGTGAAAAACTTCCGAAGTGGAAAGATGCACGTTGACCTTGAATGTTTCATGACCGCTTCGCAGTTTCTGAACTGGCGCAGCCTCGTCGACAGCGGTAGATCCCACTGGATGAGCGAGGAGTAGAGCGACGTGCCTGAATACGACATCACGATCGAGATCTTCGAGGGCAAGGGCGCGACGATCACAGGGCCCCCGTTTCCCGATCTGGCGAAGGAAGGCCTCTGTGCCTGGATGCTCGGCGACGAGAAGGAGCCGGAGAAGAAGGTCGGTGACACGTTCCGGTATCCCGAGGATCTCGGGAAGATGTGCCCGTGGCTGGTCGACAGCCTGTCGGGGTTCCTCCGCGCGCTCGAGCACGGCGCCACCCTCGGCTGGCGGTATCGAGGCACGCCGTACGAGAAGGAGATCGATCCCGAAGGGGTGACGACGGAGTTCGTCCGTTGCCCCGACCCGACGGCTTCGGGCGTCGTAGTCAAGATCACGAGGACGGCTCTGCCGGGATAGCGTCTGCTGCTCGCGTTAACGCGAACAAACTGGGGATCGAGGCGCGGTGCCTGCACGAAAGCCTCGGGAGGGATCATGGATCACTGGAGAAGGGCTGCCCCGATCGTTCTGACCGCCGTCGTGGCACTCGCCGTCGCAGCGTTGAGTCAGGAGCTGGCCGAGCCGCTGGATGCCTTCGAACCGCTTGTCGGAACGTCGTGGATCGGTCGCTTCACGAGCTCGCCTGCTCCGCCGTTCGACCACCATATCGAGTGGAAAGCGATCCTGAATGGTCAGGTCGCTCAGTGGACGAAGCACGTCGAAGCGGTCGACTTCACGATGGAAACCTACTTCTACTGGGACGCTGAGCTCGGGACCGTCGCGTTCACTCAGCTGGCCAACAACGGGATCCACAGCAAGGGCGTGGTCGAGTTCGAGGACAGAGGCATCGCGCTCGTCGGCGTCGCGATGCAGACCTGGGGCCTCGCGGAATTCAGGCAGACCTTCGAGGTTATGGAGGATGGGACGCTCGAAGACCGCTACTACAGCCGCTGCGGAGCGGACTGGTCTCCGGAACACGTGATCGTATACCGGACCGAAGCGGACGAGGTGTAGCGGAGCTGCGTACAGCGGTAGAGTCAGGACCTCGGTGCGCTGGTCAACTCTGGTGCCAGCAGGTGGGCCTCGGATGGATGGATGAAGACGATCGAATCGCGACCGGATTGAATGGTCACAAAGGAGCTCATCATGCCGGTTCGATACGCGCACACGAACCTGATCGTGAGAGACTGGCGGCAACTGGCTGCGTTCTACCAGGACGTCTTCGGCTGTGTGCCGGTTCCGCCGGAGCGGGAACTGTCCGGCGAGTGGCTAGACAAGGCGACCGGGCTTTCCGGGGCGCGCATCACCGGAGTCCATCTCCGCCTTCCCGGCTACGGGAACGACGGGCCGACGCTCGAGATCTTCCAGTACGACGACATGCCGGAGCGGCCGCCAGTCGCTCCGAATCTCCCCGGCTTCGCGCACGTCGCGTTCGCGGTCGACGACGTTGAGGCCACGGCGCGAGCGGTCTTCGCCCACGGCGGCTCCGCGGTCGGCGAGCTGACGACGCGTGAGCTGCCCGGCGTCGGGGTGATCACCTTCCGGTACGTCGCCGATCCGGAGGGAAACCTGATCGAGCTGCAGCACTGGGAGAAGCCACCGACGGAGGGACGGTCCTAGGAGTTGTTCGAGATGGGTCCTACGCACCGACCCGGCTGCACCGTCCGTCGTGTGGCGGCCGGGGCGACCAGGTCAAACCCAACGTCTGTGGACTGACGATTCGCCCTCGCCGGCCTTGTCTGTTAGGGTGTGGTAGGCTCTCGACGGATGCGAAGGGGCCATCGTGAAGCAGATCCTTCCGTACAGGCTGTGTCCGGTCGTTTTCACCGACTCGGCGGCCTTGATCGCGTTGGGGGCATGGCTGTGAGAAACGAGAGCGCTTCGGCCGGAGGCGGACCGAGCCGGAGGATCTTGCGCTCGCTGGCGCCTTTCGCGATGGCTGCTCTGATGCTCCTGCTAGGGAGTGCCGCACCTAGTGGGGAGTTCGATGCGGGCTCGAGCATCGAACTGACGTCACTGACCGAAGAGCAGGTCGAGAACGTCGCGGTGCTCGGCATGGTGTGGGGCTTCTTGAAGTACCATCACCCCGCTGTCGCTGGGGGTGAGTTCCAGTGGGACGACGAGCTGTTCCGCGTGCTCCCTGACATCTTGGCTGCCCCCGACCTCGATACCTGCCGGCACGTCCTTTCCCAGTGGGTGGATCGGCTCGGGGTACCTGAGGAGTGTGACCCGTGTGCGAAGGCGCCGGCTGACGTCCATCTTCTCCCGCCGCTTGAGTGGACGAACGATGCCGAGCTGCTCGGTCCCGAACTTGCGCGGCAACTCCAGCAGGTCCACGCCTTCCGCTACGCTGCCAGGGAGCAGCATTACGTTTCCCAGGTCCCGGTCGTCCGCAATCCGCTGTTCGACGGCGAGCACGCCTACCCTGACCAGCGGCCGCCTGATGCCGGCTTTCGCGTTTTGGCGCTCCTGCGCCTCTGGAACATTATCGAGTACTGGTTCCCGTACCGTGATCAGATCGACGGCGATTGGCCTGCCGTCCTTCGCGAGATGCTTCCACGTTTCGTTGCTGCCGCCGATTGGGACACCTACCGGCTCGCCCTGCTCGCTCTGCTCGCGCGCGTCGGCGACGCCCATGCCAACCTTTGGTCGGAACTCGAAGTCCGGCCGCCTCGCGGCGACTGTTATTGGCCGTTCGCGCTGCGGTTCGTGGAGGGTCGGCTAACGGTAACGCAGTTCACCGATGCCGTGAGGGGGCCTGCGTCCGGGCTCGAGATCGGCGACGTGATTCGGGCGGTCGACGGACGGCCGGTCGATGCGCTGGTCGCGGAACGGTCGCCGTACTACTGCGCGTCCAACGAGGCCGGCCGATTGCGCGACATCGCGCGGTTCTTCCCGCGCGGCGAGTGCGGGGAGAGCGAGCTCACGATCGAGCGGGACGGAGACGTACGGACCGTCGTCGTGCGTCGGTTCGCCGGTGAGCTAGTATTCGCTCCCCACGATCGGCCGGGCGAGACGTTTCAGCTGCTGTCCCCGGAGGTGGCGTACCTGAAGCTGTCGAGCGTCCGCGTTGAGGACGTCCCCACGTACGTCGAGCAGGCCGCCGGCACACGCGGCCTGGTGATCGATATCCGCAACTACCCCTCGGGGTTTGTGGTCTTTGAACTGGGATCTCGTTTGGTCCGAGAGCCGACGCCGTTCGCCCGGTTCACCGTGGGGGATCTCGACAACCCAGGTGCCTTCACGTGGACCGGGGTGTACACGCTTGAACCCGTCTCGCCCGGCTACCGGGGGACAGTGGCGATCCTGGTCGACGAGCTCTCGATGAGCGCAGCCGAGTACACGGCCATGGCGCTTCGTGTGGCTCCGGCGGCGGTAGTGGTCGGCAGCACAACCACCGGCGCCGACGGCAACGTGTCGCGCATTCCGCTACCAGGCGGCCTCCAGGCGCTCATGAGCGGGATCGGCGTCTTCTACCACGACAAGACGCCGACCCAACGGATCGGCATCGTCCCGGACATCGTTGCTGCGCCGACGGTCGAAGGGATCCGCGCCGGCCGCGACGAAGTTCTGGAGGCGGCCCTCCGGCACATCCTCGGACCCAACGCCGACGAGAAAGCGATCCGCGCGATGGCCCTGCGCCGTTGACGCGCCGCCAAGGGTCACTCTGAGTGGACGCTCACGAGAGACCGAAGACTTGAAGAAAGGAGGACGTTCATGCCGGAATTCGGATCCCCGTTCTCGGGGTTGGCGAACGATCGGAAGGTGACGCACGAGGAGCTCATCCGCGCGATTCGGTTCATGATCGCCGCGGAGTACGAGGCGATTCAGCTGTACATGCAGCTGGCCGAATCGACGGACAACGAGCTCGCGATCGAAGTCCTCAAGGACATCGCTGACGAGGAGCGCGTGCACGCCGGCGAGTTCCTCCGGCTCCTCCACGAGCTGGCTCCCGACGAGGAGGCGTTTTACGCGGAGGGAGCCGAGGAGGTCGAAGAGGAGATCTCGAAGGCGGAGTGAAGCGCAACGTCCTTCCGAGAACGCAGGTGCGGAAGGGCTCGCACGGAGCGGCTCGCCTGTGCCCAGGCGTCCAAGTCTTACCCCGGGCCGTCCCGGTGTTGCTTCTCGCGAAGGGCGGCCTCGACCGACTTGGGCACGAACGTCGACACGTCGCCGCCGTACCGACAGATCTCCTTGACGATCGACGACGACAGGAAGCTGTACCGCTTCGCGGTCATGAAGAAGACCGACTCGAACTCCGGCGCCATGTCGCGATTGGTCAGCGCCATCTGAAACTCGTACTCGAAGTCGGAATTGGCGCGAAGGCCGCGGACGATCGCGTCGGCGCCCCGCTCGCGGGCGCAGTCGACGAGCAGGCCGTCGAAGCTGATCACCTCGATTCCGTTGACCCCTTCCTCGGCGAGGGCGGCCCGGGTGAGCTCGACCCGCTCCTCGAGCGGGAAGTACGGCCGCTTGTGCGGATTGGCGACGACGGCGACGTACAGGGTGTCGAACAGCTTCCGCGCCCGACGAGCGATGTCGATGTGCCCGTGCGTGATCGGGTCGAAGCTGCCGGGATAGACGGCGATGGCCATGGCGGCCCTATGGTACCGACGGGGTCTCGAAACGGCAACGCGTCAGGCGGCCGGCCCGATGGTCGTCAGATTGATCGCGTCCGGCCGAAGATACTGCGCGACGACCCGCAGGGCCTCCTCCTGATCGACCCGATCGAGCCGGGCGATCAGCTGGTCCGGCGAGAGGATCTCGCGGAGGTGCATCGCGGTGGTCGCCAGCCGGAGGGCGCGGTTGCCGTTCGTCTCCAGGCCGAGGATCAGGTGACCGCGGAGCTTCGCCTTCGCCAGTTCGAGCTCGTCCTCGGGGATCGGCTCGGTTCTCAGGCGCTCGAACTCGGCCGAGACGAGGTCGACGACCGGGGAGACCGTCCGCGGCGCGACACCGGCGTAGGTCAGCCAGAGGCCGCAATCGGAATAGCAGGTGAGGTTACTCGCGACGGCGTAGGCGAGACCGCGATCCTCGCGGACCGATCGGAAGAGCCGGGAGCTCGGCCCGTCGCCGAGGACCGAGTTGACGATCTCGAGCGGGAACCGGTCGTCGTTGGGGGAATCCGGCCCCGCGAGGCCGAAGTAGACGTGCGTCTGGCCGGTCGGACGTTCGTGATGGGACCGCTCCGGATGGAAGACCGGGGCGGTCCGCGGCACCGGGATCTCCGCGCCGTTCTCGGCGGCACCGAACAGCTCTTCGGCCTGGTCCACGAGGGGGCCTGTCTTCACGGCGCCGCAGGCGACGAGGATCGCGTTCTCGGGGCGGTAGTAGCGCGCGTGGTGCGAGGCGACTTCCGATCTCGTCGCTGCGGCGATCGCCTCCTGCGTGCCGAGGACCGGGTGGGAGAGCGGGTGTCCGTCGTTCCACAGGCCGGCCGAGAACAGGTCGTACGCCGACTGCTCGGGGTCGTCCAGGTGGCCGCGGATCTCCTCGAGGACGACGTTCCGTTCGCGTTCGATCTGGTCGGCGTCGAACCTCGGTGCGAACACGAGGTCGGCGAGGACGTCGACCGCGGTCGGGAGTCCGTCGACCGGCACGTCGGCGTAGTAGAACGTCGATTCCTTGCCGGTCGCGGCGTTCAGGTGCCCCCCGACCGCGTCGATCTCGCGGGAGATCCGGTTGGCGTCGCGCCGGGCCGTCCCCTTGAACGCGAGGTGCTCGATGAAGTGGGCGATTCCGGGGGCGCCGGGCGGGTCGTCCCGACTTCCGACACGGACCCAGAGTCCGACGGAAACGGAACGGGACAGCGGAACCTCTTCGACGAGGATCCGCAGTCCGTTCTCCAACTCCGCTTCGTGGGCTCCTTCGTAGAGCTCGCGTGCTACCAACGATCCTCGAATTCCGGTGAAGCGGCTTCCTCCTCGGCTTCGCGCTCCGGCTTCTCGGCCTGGGCCTCGCGCTCGGTCTCGACTTCCGCTTCCACCTCGGGTTCCTCGGATGCCTCCGGAGCTTCCGCGGCCTCGCGGCGCTCCTCTCCGGGGACGACGCGGCGGAGCTTGTACCGCCCGCGATCGTCGATGTTCATCACTTCGACGGTGACCCGGTCCCCGCTCTTGACGACGTCCGTGACGCGGCGGACGTACTCGTCGGACAGGGCCGAGATGTGGATCAGGCCGGTCACCTCCGGCGTCAGCTCGACGAACGCGCCGTAGTCGGTGGTGTTGGTGACGACGCCTTCGATGACGTCTCCTTCGTGAACCTCGGGAGAGGGCGCACTCGGCTTTTCCTTCGCCGGTGCGCCGCCCCGCCTGCCGCGCTCCCTGCGCGGCTTCCGGTCGCGGTTGCCGCGGGGAGCCGCTTCGCCTTCGGGGGCGATCCGCTTCAGGTCGGGCCGTCCCATCTTGTCGGTCCCGATGACCTCGATCGTGACCTCGTCGCCGACCTTCACGTAGTCGGTGACGTTGTCGACGAAGCCGTCGGCGAGGTTCGAGACGTGGACGAGCCCCTCGCCCCCGCCCTTCAGCTCGACGAACGCGCCGAAGTCGGCGATCCGCGTGACCTTGGTCGTGAAGACGTCGCCGACCTCCATCTCCTCGGTGAGGTCCTCGATCCACTTCTGCGCCGCGGCGACGGCGTCGGGGTCGACGGCGGCGATCTTGACGCTTCCGTCGTCTTCGATGTCGATCTCCGCCCCGGTCTCCTCGATGATCTGCCGGATCATCTTCCCGCCGGGCCCGATGACGAGGCCGATCTTGTCGGTCGGAATCGTGATCGTGACCAGCTTCGGTGCGAAGGGAGAGAGTTCCTCTCGCGGGCGGGGGATCGCCCGCTCCATCTCGTCGAGGATCGCCAGTCTCGCGCGCCGCGCCTGTTCGAGCGCCTCGCGCATCGTGTCGCTGTCGATGCCGCCGACCTTGACGTCGAGCTGGAAGCCGGTCACGCCGTCCCGCGTCCCGACGACCTTGAAGTCCATGTCGCCGTGATGGTCCTCGGCGCCCTGGATGTCGGTCAGGATGACGCGGCGGCCGGTCTCGGCGTCCTCGATCATCCCCATCGCGATCCCCGCCGCCGGCTTCTTGAGCGGCACGCCGGCGTCCATCATCGCCAGCGACGCGCTGCAGACGGTCGCCATCGACGAGGATCCGTTCGACTCGAGGATCTCGGAGACGACGCGGATGACGTACGGGAACTCCTCCTCGTCCGGGAGGACGCACTTGAGCGAGTGCTCCGCCAGGTGCCCGTGGCCGATCGAGCGGCGGCTCGGCGAGCCGATCCGCCGGACTTCGCCGACGGAGAACGGCGGGAAGTTGTAGTGAAGCATGAACCGCTTCCGCCCGTCGAACATCATCTGGTCGATGATCTGCTCGTCACCGCGGGCGGCGCCGAGCGTGATGATCCCGAGGCTCTGGGTCTCCCCCCGGGTGAACAAGGAGGATCCGTGGGTTCGCGGGAGGACGCCGACGCGGCAGTTGATCGGTCGGATCTCCTCCGGCCTTCGGCCGTCGAGCCGCACCCCCCGCTCGAGGATCTCCTTCCGCATGTACTCCTCGAGGAGCTCCTCGATCGCGGCCGCGACCTCCTCGGTCAACGCGGCGGCCTCCTCTTCCTCGAGGCCCGGTCCGACGATCGCTTCGACGGCGCGCTCCTGCAGACCCTCGACGAAGTCGCCCCGCTCCTTCTTCGTCCCGGCCGAGTGGATCGCCGAGAAATCGGACCAGACGATCTGGCGAACCCGATCGATCAACCCGGGCGTTCCCGCCGGCTCCTCGGCGGCGAACTCCGGCTTGACCGGGCCGACCTGGGCGACGAACCGCTCCTGAAGGGCGATCAGCTCGCGGATCGCGTTGTGCGCGAAATCGATCGCCTCGACGACCTCGGGCTCCTTCAGCTCGTTCATCATCCCTTCGACCATCGTGACGGCTTCGCGGGTTCCGGCGACGGTGATCTCAACCCCGGTCTCCTCGACCGTCTCCGCGTTCGGGTCGAGGACGAGTCGGCCGTCGACCCGGCCGACCTTGACCCCGGCGATCGGTCCCTGGAACGGGGCGTCGGAGATCATCAGCGCCGCCGAGGCGCCGAGGATCGCCAGGGCGCTCGGCGAGCAGTCCGGCTCGGCCGAGAGGATCGTGGCGACGATCTGGACCTCGTCCATGTACCCCTTCGGGAACAGCGGGCGGATCGGTCGATCGATCATCCGACCGCTCAGTACCGCAACGTCGCTCGGTCGGCCCTCCCTCTTGAAGAATCCCCCTGGAATCTTGCCGCTTGCGTAGAAGCGCTCTTCGTAATCGACGCGCAACGGGAAGTACCCGATGTCCTCCCGCGCTTCCTCGGTGACGACCGTCACGAGGACGTGTGTGTCGCCGTGGGTCGCCAGGACGGCCCCCCCGGCCTGCCGGGCGATCTGCCCGGTTTCCAATGCGAGTTCCTTACCGTTGAACTGGATGCTCTCTCGAATATACATGGACTCTCTAGACTCCTCTGATCTGCAGTTTCTCGATCAACTCTCGATACGTCGCCAAGTCGTGGCGTTTGACATACTTCAGCAGTCGTCGGCGCTGGCCGACCATCTTCCTCAACCCGCGCTGGGAGCTGAAATCCTTCTTGTGCTGTCCCAGATGCTCGGTCAGTTCCTGAATCCGTTCGCTCAACAGGGCGATCTGCACCGGTGCGGATCCCGTGTCGTCATTCCCCTCGCCGTACTCCCGGATGATCTCCGCCTTCCTCTCGGTCGTCAGTCCCATACTCTCTCCTTTTCGCCCGCGTCCGAGAAGGGGATGCTCCGCCCTCCCAGACGGGGTCGGTTCAATGGTCGTACCTTTGCCTCAGGCCCTCCACCTCGAATCTTACCCGTTCTTCGTCGATCGTGCGCAGCTCTCGGTTTCGCATCAGCCATCGCCCGTCGACGAGAACGTCGGTGACGTCGAGCGCGTCCGACGCGAAGACGAGCGTCGCCAGCGGATCGTGTCGAGGGGACGCGTGCAGCGGCTCGCGGTCGATCAGGACGAGATCGGCCAGGCCGCCTTCCGTCAATCCCTCCGGCTCGAGGCCGAGGATCCGCCGTCCGGCGTTCGTCGCCATGTCGAGGACGTCCTCGGCGCTCGGCCGCGTCGGGTCCTCGTGCCGCGCCCGCTCCAGGATCCAGACCGCGCGCATTTCCTCGACCATGTCGAGGCGGTTGTTCGACGCGGCGCCGTCCGTACCGATCGCGATCGGGATCCCCGCTTCGCGGATCGCGCGCACCGGGGCGAACCCGTTTCCCAACTTCGCGTTGCTCTTCGGGCAGTGGGCGACGGTGACGTCGTGATCGGCCAGGACCTCGATGTCCGCTCCGTCGACGTGCACGCAATGCGCGGCGAGGACCGGCACGGAAAGGGCCCCGATCTTCTCCAGGTAGGACACCGGACTCGCCCCCGTCTTCGCGCGCCACGCGTCGACCTCGTGGCGCGTCTCGGCGAGGTGTGTGTGGATCGGGACGCCGCGGTCGGCGGCCGTTTCGATCGCCGCACGCCAGACGTCCTCGCCGCACGTGGAGACCGCGTGCGGGCTGATCGCGGCGCGGATCCTCCCGTCGGACGCGCCGCTCCACCGCTCGACGGCCCGGGTCGCCGCCGCGATCTCCGCCCTCCCCTTCTCCTCCATCGTCGGCGCGATGATCCCATAGGAGACGAGCGCCCGCGCGCCGCTCTCCTCGAGCGCCCGCCCGGCCTCTTCGGTGTGGAAGTACATGTCGGCGAAGGCGATCGTGCCGCCGCGAATCCCTTCCGCCGCCGCGAGCAGCGTGCACCAGTAGACGTCCTCGGGGCGGAGCTTCGCCTCGATCGGCCAGACGCGCTCCTCGAGCCACGTCTTCAGCGGGACGTCGTCGGCGAGGCCGCGGAACAGGACCATCGCCAAGTGGGTATGCGCGTTCACGAATCCGGACGTTGCAAGCTTCCCGCCGCCGTCGATGACGTCGTCCCCGGAACGCGGTTCGATCCCCGCTCCGGAGATCGCCGCGATGCGCGCACCCTCGATTCGAATGTCAACGGGGGAACTCCCCCCGATCGGCTGAACGTTCTTCAGGACCGTACCCATTCCGCCTTCATCCCTGCATCGTTGCGCGTGATTATACCGCCCGGAAACCCGCATCGCCATTGGAAAAGGCCCGGTCGTTGACGATCGTCCGTCGTGGAAGCTAATATATGAGACGTGGTGAGCAACGACGGCAGGATTTCAGGACGGACGGCGGAGGAAAGCGCGTGCCGGTTCCTTCGTGCCCGCGGGTACGAGGTCGTGGCGCGGAACTGGCGGACGATCCGGGGGGAGGTCGACATCGTCGCCCGCGACGGGTCGACGCTCGTCTTCGTCGAGGTGAAATCCCGTTCACGGCCGGGGTTCGGAGGGCCGGAGGCGGCGGTTCACCCGGCGAAGCAGCGCCGTCTGGTCGCCGCTGCGCGCGACTTCTTGGGCAGAACCGGGTGCAGGCTTCCGGTGCGGTTCGACGTCGTGGCGTTCCTCGGTGGGGAGCCGAGGCTCTATCGCGACGCCTTCCAGGTGGACGAGACGTGTTCGCCCGACTCCTGAGCGGCGCGGTCCTCGGAATCGACGCCAGACTGATCGAGGTCCAGTGCGACGTCAGCGGGGGCCTTCCCCTCTTTCACGTCGTCGGCCTGCCGGAGAAGGAGGTTTCCGAGAGCCGGGAGCGGATCCGGAGCGCGATCAAGAACTCCGGGCTGTCGTTCCCGGCGGGTCGGATCACGGCGAACCTCGCGCCGGCGGACCTGCGGAAGGAGGGGGTCGGCTTCGACGTCCCGATCGCCGCGGCGATCCTGATCGCTTCGTCGCAGGTCGCGGTGCCGAAAGCGAGGTATCTGCTGATCGGCGAGCTGGCGCTGAACGGCCAAATCCGCGGCGTGCGCGGCGTTCTCCCGATCGCCGTCGTGGCGTCCGGGTCCGTCGACGGGATGGTCGTGCCGCGGGAGAACGCCGTCGAAGCGGCGCTCGCGACCGATGCGCCGGTCTACCCGGTGACGACGCTGCGCGACTTGGTGGCATTCCTGAACGGGGAAACGGGAATCGAACCGCTGCGCGTCGATCGGGAGAAGCTTCTCCGGTGCGAGCCGCCCCCGATCGGTCGCGACCTGGCCGAGGTGCGCGGCCAGGTCCAGGCGAAACGGGCCCTGGAAGTGGCGGCCGCCGGGGGACACAACCTGCTGATGGTCGGTCCGCCCGGCGCGGGGAAGAGCCTCCTCGCCCGCTGCCTCCCCGACCTCCTCCCCCCGTTGACCTTCGAGGAGGCGCTCGAAGTCACGAAGATCTACAGCTCGGCCGGCCTCCTCGAAGGGAGCGCTTCCCTCGTCCGTCGGCGCCCCTTCCGCGCTCCGCATCAGACGATCTCGTACGCCGGGATGGTCGGAGGCGGGCACGGCGTGCCCGGTCCGGGTGAGATCAGCCTCGCGCACCACGGCGTTCTCTTCCTCGACGAGCTGCCCGAATTCGACCGGAGGGTCCTCGAGACGCTCAGGCAGCCGCTCGAGGATCGAACGATCCTCCTCTCGCGGGCCGGCGTCTCGGTCCGCTATCCGGCCTCGTTCACCCTGGCCGCCGCGATGAACCCGTGTCCGTGCGGATACCTCGGCGATTCGATGCAGCCTTGTCGGTGCTCGCTTCAAGACATCCGCCGCTACCGCCGGAGGCTGTCGGGGCCGTTCCTCGATCGGATCGACCTGTTCGTCGAGGTGCCGCGGCTCTCCCCCGACGAGCTCCTCGCGGCGAGGGGCGGGACGGAGTCGGAGCGGGTGAAGGCGAGGGTGACCGAGGCGCGGGAGAGCCAATGGGCGCGGCTTCGCGGGGAGCCCGGCTGCTTCTCCAACGCGCAACTCGACGGGGAACGGCTCGACGCGTATTGCGAGTTGGAGAGCGCGGCGAAGAGCCTGCTGAAGCGGGCGGTGACGCGTTTCGGGCTGAGCGCGAGGGCTCACGTTCGAATCGTCCGCGTGGCGCGGACGATCGCCGATCTGGAGGGAGCGGAGAAGCTGTCCGCCGAGCACGTCGCCGAGGCCGTTCAGTATCGGGCGGCCGGCGAGTCGCTCGGGACGTAGCTCGACGACACGCCGCCGCCGTCCCCGACTCATGAAATGTACACATCGGGCGGATACAGTTTGGGTTCACGAAAGCGGTTTTCATGCGGTAAGATCCGTATCTGTGGTGAGCATCGAGGAGGGTCGGGGAATGAACAAGCAGGTGCTTGGTGCGGCCTTCGTCTTGTTGATCGGGCTCTCGGTTGCGGGATGGGCCGTGCAGTATCCGGTGACCGTGTCCGCCATCGAGATCGAGGGGACGGTCAAGATCAAGGACAGAGACGTTCTGGAGGCCATCGGGTTCGACGTCGGCGACGAGGTTTCCGAGTCCGACTTGAGGGCCGCCTCGCAGGCGATCTTCGATCTCGGCTGGTTCAGCGAAGTCGCCCCCGAAGTGGGCGAGGACGGCGCGATCACCTTCCACGTGGTGGAGAACCCGGTGATCCGCGAGATCGTCATCACCGGAAACACCCACCGGAGGTGGTACTCCGCGTTCGGCGTCAGGCTGTTCAGCCTCCCGATCGTCCCGACATCGAAAATCAAGCAGATCCTCTACCAGGAGGACGTCAAGAAGCGGAAGGTGTTGAGTCGCGTCGGCCTCGAGACGGCCTTGAGCAACGTCATCACCGAGTACAACGATCGGGGCTACGTCCTGATCGCCCTCGGCGACGTGGAGATCGGAGAGACGCTCCGCATCGAGATCGTCGAGGCCCACGTCGCCGCCAACACGATCGCCGGGCTCGACACGGTCCCCGAACACGTGGCCGAAGAGCTGATCGACCTCCCGCTTGGAGAGCCGCTCCAGAGGGTCGATATACAGGTTGTTCTGGCGCGAATTCGGGGGTCGGTCTACTTCACGGACGTGGAGGTCGTTCCGCAGCAGGGACCGGAGCGGGACAGCGTGATCCTGCAGTGGAACTTCGAGGAGCGGCAGCTGATCGGAGAGCCGGTCCGTATCGAGGGGATCGTCCTCGACGGGATCACGCGCTACGAAGAGGACGCCGTCTACGCCTTGTTGGGCGAGATCCCGGACGAGCCGATCGACAACTACGGCCTCCTGCGGATTCTGGAAGGGGTGTACGACCTCTACTCGGACGCGGGGTACATGATGGTCCGTTTCGCGGTCGACGGAACGGCCGAAGGGAACCTCCGCGTCCGCATCGACGAGGGCCGAATCCGCGAGATCGTGCTCGAAGGGACAACGCACACGAAGGACTACGTGATTCTCCGAAAGCTCGCCATCGGGAAAGGGCGGATCCTCGATCGCGCCGATTACCTCGTCTCGTACCAGAACCTGACGTCGCTCGGCTACTTCAACTCGGTCGACCTCGCCCCCGAGTGGGTGGACGACGGCGTGCGGGTCACCGTGACCGTGAAGGAGAAGACGAGGCTCGGTGGATTCGAGGGGTCGATGGCGCTCGATCCGCGGACGGGCGGATTGGTCGGCGAGCTGGAGCTCCGTCAGAAGAACCTCTTCGGGACCGGGCAGGACGTCTCGCTGAGCTACAGCCGCGGCCTCGTCGGGGAGGGCGAGCCGTACGCGGTGACGTGGGACCTCGCGTACACGTCCGTGGCGTTCTTCCCGGAATTCGATCGGGTCGGACTCAGCCTGTACAAGACGGCGAAAGAGATCGCGGAGTCCGAGGGGACCTCGTCGATCGTCACCTACGGCGCGAGGACGACGTTCGCGTACCCCGTGGTCGACTACGTCGACCTCGGGATCACCTACAAACACGAAGAGGAACGCGTTGTCGGGGAGACGAACTGGACCCCGACGGACTCGGTAACGATGGCTCTGTTGTACGACGACGTCAGCGATCTCTACTTCCCGACCGACGGGACGCGGCGTTCGATCAGCCTGGAGAAGGCGGGCGGATTCTCCGCCGGCCGCGAGTACTTCAATCTCGGACTCAACTGGGTCCAGTTCAGCCCCGTCGATTTGCCGCTGTTCGGTGACCTGAGGGAGGCCGTCGGCTTCCGGTTCAAAGTGGGGTGGGGGGACGATCGGCTCCCCACGAGTCAGTACTACGAGCTGGGCGGGCCGACGTCCGTCCGGGGAACGGACTCGTCGTCCGTGCCTCGCGTCTTCCTCACGAACGCCGAGTATCGGGTCGAGCTCGCCGAACAGGGGCTTTACTTGACGACGTTCTGCGACGCGGGGATCGATCTCGATGCGGTGCGCCTCGACGCGATCCTATCGACTGCGGGGATCGAGTTCGGTGTGAACGCCGCCGGGATCTTCGTCCGCCTCGACGTCGCGTGGTCGCTCAGTTCCGAGTGGAGCTGGGTCCCGCGCTTCGAGATCGGCTTCGGCCAGATGTTCTGAGTCCCATCGACCGATGGAGCGCCGCCACGCCCCGGCCGGAACGGACATTTAAAGGAGGAGGATGGCATGTCTCGGAATACGCTGTTTATCGCTGGTCTTGCTCTGCTGCTGGCCGTCGGAGCGTTGATCCTTCAGTTCGCGCTTCCGACGGGAGGCGGCGTCAGCGGTTCGGAGTTCAGGGCGCTCGAGGACGAAGTGGCGAACCTGCGGCAGGGAGGCGCTCTGAGGATCGCCCTTCTCGACGCGGAGGAGGCGTTCACGGTCTTCACGGACGCCGTCGGTGACTTGCGGCGGCGCGCCACCGAGAAGCTGGCGGAGGTCACGGAGCTCCAGCGCGGACAAGGTGAGGCGGCGCTCTCGGATCGCGAGTACCAACAGCGGCTCATGGAGATCAAGGCCGAGTTCCTCGACGCTCAGTTCGCGGTTCAGGTCGCGCTGATCGACATGATGATCGCCGCGGACGGCTTCTCGGACATTCGCGGGGAGCTGGCGCAACTGAAGGAGCAGATTCAGCCGGTCGTCGACGCGGCCGGAGAGCTCGTCACGACGGCGCAGGTCGGCGCCCTGAGCGCCGCCGACTTCGACAGTCGCTATTCGCAGCTTGAGACCGTGTACCAGCAGTCCGATCAGCTCCTCGTCAACATCGCGGCCGTGAAGGTCGTTGCCGCCGCCAAGGAGATCGCGATCGAGCGGGGGTTCGATCTCGTCTTGGGCAGGAAGAACGTCCACGTGTATTCGAATCCGGCCGTGATCGTCGACATCACCGATCTCGTCAAGGCGAGGGTGTCGACGTACCTGTAGGACGGCCGGACAGCTCGGGACGTACGCCATCGCGGCGAAGGCGGCCGACCGGTTCCGCGGTACGACGCGTCGGCGTCGGCCGCTCCGGCCTTTCTCCGTCGACGCCGAGCGGGCGCTCTGAGGCCTGACGATCGTCGGGGAGTCGTCTATAATCGGCGGAACGGAGATTCACAAGGAGGATGGCATGTCCCGAAATACGCTATTCATCGCCGGTCTTGCTTTGCTTCTGGCCGTCGGAGCGTTGGTCCTTCATTTCGCGCTCCCGTCGGGAGGCGGCGTAAACAGTTCGGAGTTCAGGGCGCTCCAGAACGAAGTGGCGAATCTGCGGCAGCAGGGTGCCCTGCGGATCGCGTTCGTGAAGGCCGAGGACGCCTTCAAGGTCTTCACCGACGCCGTGAGCGACATGCGGCAGCGGGCGACCGACAAGGCGGCGGAGGTCGTTCAGCTTCAGCAGGAGTACAACAACGGGACGATCTCGGACAGCGATTTCGAGCAGCAAATGATGGAACTGAAGGCCGAGTTTCTCGACGCCCAATACGCGGTCCAGGTGACGATGATCGACAGGATGATCGCCGCGGACGGCTTCGCGGACATCCGCGGGGAACTGACGGCGCTCAAGGAGGAAGCGCAGACCTACGTCGACGGGATGAAGGACCTGCTCTCGACCGCGCGGATCGGCGTCATCGGCACCGCCGAGTTCGACAGCCGCTACGCCCAACTGGAGAACGCGTACCAGCAGCTCGATCAGCTCCTCGTCAGTGCCGCCACGGTGAAGGTCGTCGAGGCCGCTGAGGAGGTGGCGCTCGAGCGCGGATTCGATCTCGTTTTGAACAAGCAGAACGTCTACGTGTACTCAAACCCCGCCTCGGTGGTCGACATCACCGACCTCGTCAAGACGAGACTCTCGGGGTACCTGTAGGCGGGACGGCCATGCTTGACATCGAGGCGATCCGCCGGTCCTTGCCTCATCGGTATCCGTTCCTGATGGTCGATCGCGTCCTCGAGCAGGAGGACGGCCGCGTCGTCGCGGTGAAGAACGTCTCCGTCAACGAGCCGTACTTCCAGGGACACTTCGCCGAACCGCTCGAAGCCGTGATGCCCGGCGTGCTGATCCTCGAGGCGATGGCGCAGACGGCCGCTTTCCTCATCCCGCAGACGGGCGAGGCGAAACGGCGCGAAGGATACCTCGTCGGCGTGGAGAAGGCGCGCTTCCGGCGGAAGGTCGTTCCGGGCGACCGGCTCCGCATCGAGGCGGAGCGCAGTCGGGCGAAGCGGGGCCTGCTGCGGGCCGACGTCCGCGCCACCGTCGACGGGGAGTTGGCCGCGTCGGCGACGCTTTCCGTGTTGATCCCCGAGGGAGCGGCCGAGGGGCGTCCGTGATCGAGTGCATTCCCAACGTCAGCGAGGGACGCGACCGGCCGACCCTCGATCGGTTCGTCGAGGCGGTCGCCGTGACCGGCTGCCGCGTCCTCGACCTTCACGACGATCCGGATCACTACCGATCGGTGCTCACGTTCGTCGGGGAGGAGGACGCGCTGTTCGACGGCGCCCTCGCGCTGGCGCGCGAGGCAACGGGCTCGATCGATCTCCGCGCGCGGCGCGGCGTTCATCCGCGGATGGGCGCGGTCGACGTGATCCCCTTCGTGCCGCTGCGGGGCGCGACGATGGAGGATTGCGTCCGGCTCGCGCGTCGCGTCGGGCGTGCGATCGGCGAGGAGCTTAGGATTCCCGTCTTTCTCTACGGGGCGGCCGCCTCGTCCGATGCGCGCCGCAATCTGGCGGAGGTCCGAAGAGGGCAGTTCGAGGGGCTCGCGGCGAAGCTCGCCCGACCGGAGTGGATCCCGGACTTCGGCCCGAGCCGACCGCATCCGACGGCCGGCGCCGTCGCCGTCGGAGCGAGGGGCTTCCTCGTGGCGTTCAACGTCGTCCTGAAGACCGCCGATCTAACGATCGGGCGGCGGATCGCACGGGCGATCCGCGAGGCGGACGGCGGATTGAAGGGGGTCAAGGCGCTCGGCCTGCCGCTCGCCGGCCGGCGGCTCGTTCAAGTGTCGATGAATCTGACCGACGTCGGGTCGACGAGCCTCCTCGCGGCGTACGAGCGCGTCGAGCGCGAGGCCACGGCTCTCGGTGCGTCCGTGGTCGAGAGCGAAATCGTCGGGTTGGTTCCGCGCGCCGCCCTCGGCGGCGCGACGACGGAGGCCCTCCGGCTCGATCGAGAGCTGGAGGACGTCGTCCTCGAGAACCGCTTGGCGGCCCGATGACCCCTCGGCTCGGAACCGTCACGGTCGAGCGGCTGCTCGTCGTCGGCCTCGGAATCACCGGGAGGGCCGTCTGCGAATACGCCGTGCGGCACGGCGTGTCGACCTTTCTCAGCGAGCAGCGGTCGCTGTCCGACGAGGAGCGCCGATGGCTCGGCGACCGCGGGATTTCGTACGAGGAGGGCGGGCACACCGATCGAGCGCTGGCCGGCGTCGACGCGATCGTGCTCAGCCCGAGCGTTCCGACGGCCTCGACGCTCGTCGACCGCGCGGTGCGGCGCGGGATTCCCGTCTACTCGGAGCTCGACTTCGCCGCGCTCGTGAGCCCTTCGCCGCCGATCGTCGCCGTCACCGGGACGAACGGGAAGAGCTCGACCGTCGCGCTGATCGGGGACCTCTTGCGCTTCTGGGGGCGCCGGGCGCCGGTCGTCGGGAACATCGGGCACCCGCTCATCGATGCGGCGGACGAGGTGGCGAGCTGCGACGCGATCGTCGTCGAGGCGAGCAGCTACCAGCTCGAGCAGTCGGTCGCCTTCCGGCCCCGCGTCGGCGTGCTGCTCAACCTCGCGCCGGACCACCTCGCCCGCCACGGGACGATGGACGCCTACGCCGAGGCGAAGGGGCGGCTGTTTCGTCTTCAGACGTCGGACGACGTGGCCGTCCTGCCGAGCGATCTGCGCGCGCGCTTCCCGCAGGGGGCGGGCCGGCGCGTTGTCTACGACGACGAACGGCTCGTCCTTCCGGACGGGTCGGAGCGGCTCTCCCCGCACCA
>Ga0315544_1000461_pt1 | contig 38196 bp, 34 predicted proteins | sample SalMarSW160130MG_2_FD_202543 | JGI IMG/M metagenome (GOLD analysis project Ga0315544, IMG submission 202543) | Salt marsh sediment microbial communities from the Plum Island Ecosystem LTER, Massachusetts, United States - Salt Marsh Sediment SW1601-130 ... | reverse complement strand
GGCAAAAATAGTAAAATGCTATAGTACGGAAGAACAACCGCGGGGAAGTGCCGGAACTGGCAGACGGGCCAGACTTAGGATCTGGTGCAGCGATGCGTGGGGGTTCGAGTCCCCCCTTCCCCACTTGGGGTGTCAATAGGCAGAACTCCTACAGTCTCCACCCTCCTACCATCCGGGGGTACCGGCAGCTTGTAGTATACCTTTACCTTATCTTTGTCAATCACAATCTTCTTTACAAACGACCTCAGGAACGCTTTACGCTGGGCCACTTCGCTTTCCTCGAGAAGATGTCGAAGGTCTTCGATGTAGGCGCTAACAGCATCGACATCGAGCTGTTGGCAGCCCTGTAAAGTCATTTCCGCCTCGGCGACGACTCTGGCCTTGCTTAACTCATCCTGCTTAACCCGCAACTCCTTAATCCTGGGAGCAAGATCATCCAGCGTCAGCTTGCCCGTTTCCAGGGCTTCATACAGCCGGGCGAGCCTGTTTTCAACCTCGTGAATCTCTATGTCGATGTTGGCAATCTGTTCTTTGATCAAGACATGCCCGGCATCAAGCTCTACGTTGACCAGTCTCACCAGTTCCTCGAGGTATTTCCCATCCAAGATTTTACTCTTAATCTGGTCAATCACGAGCCGCTCAATCTTCTCCTTCGGCAATATCCGGCTGTTACAGGCATCTCTCCCCTGTTTGCAGTTCCGATTGCAGGTGTAATAGTAATACCGGTGCGACTTGGCGCTGCGACCCACCATGGCGCTGCCGCAGGTGCAAACAAGTATGCCGCTGAGGAGATAGAAGCTGGGGACGATACGCGGATGGATTGCCCTGGGTGCGTTCTTGGACATTATCTTCTGCACTTGTTGGAAAGTCTCCTTGTCAACGATGGAGGGCCAGGCGTTTTCGACGCGCACCGGCGGCTCCCCGTTATGAATTGCCGGGTGACCAGGCCTGCCGCCGAAGACCAGGGTGCCGCAGTATGCCTCGTTATTAAGTATCTTATGCACCGTGGTCTTTCCCCAGCGCCGCCCGGTACCGGTGAAGAAGCCTTCCCGGTTTAGTGTCATGGCAATCTGTTTGCAGCCTATCCTCTTCAGCGCCATCTCGAATATCCGGCGAACAGCTATTACGGGCATTGAATCTTCCGGGTTCGGCTCAAGCTTATACCGGGTCTTCACACCATCCTTGACCGGCACCTTACGGAAGCCGTAGGGCGCTCTGCCGATGCTGTAGAACCCGCGTGCAGCGTTTTCTCTTAATCCCCGCTTGATATCCTGGCCGAGGTTGGCGCTGTAAAACTCGTCGACCGACTCGATGATGCCTTCGAGAAGCTGTCCCGAGGGGCTTTCATCCAGGTGTTCATTTATCGAAATGACCCTGATTCCCTTGTTCTTGAGAAGGGTCTTGTAGGTAACGGAATCAACACGGCTCCGGGAGAAGCGATTTAACTTCCAGACCAGAATAGCTTGAAAGGGTGGATGCTTTAATCTGGCAACGGCTATCATTTCCTTGAACTGAGGTCGTGAAGCGCTCCGCCCGCTTTCCGCCTCGTCAACATATTCGCGAACAATTTCATACCCGTTCCTGTTAGCATAGTCCCTGACAGCTCTCATCTGAGCGGAGATGGACAGGTCGACATCCTGGCTATCCGAGGAAACCCTGGCATAAACAGCTGCTTTCATTTCACTCTCCTTGTTGGCAATTAGATCGGGCAAAACTTGCATTTGCCCGGCACAATCCGCCGTAGTAAAATAACCGTGAGAACTTCACCGATATTTGTCTTGAGTCGTCCAAGTCTATTAAAGAGCTTCTCTATTTCGAGGTATTCCGGCCGGTCTTTTAACCCCGATTCGAAATCGGTTAATACCGCTTTGATTATTTCCACCTGACTTTCTTCTATTTCGCCAAAACTGGAGAAGCCGTACCTCATTCTCACCCTGCCCTCTGAGGTTTTCTCCAGATGAATGTCACGGTCCATTGTTAACCCCTCTCTCCCACGAGCCCATTCCTTTACCTGGTGGACAAGCACATCGACCGCCGCGGCGGGGATTACCCCGTCAGCGCCCTGTGAAACTATTCCGTTCAATCTACCATCCGCCTCAATCTCTATCAGTATTTTATTACGAATCAAATCTTTTGACTCGGCTAACTCTGTAAGTGTCCGATTCCATTTCCTCAGATTTTCCCATAGCGGCGACCTGGGCATATGCATCCGTAGCCCTAGCATCAGGGGCTGTTCCTTTTCCATTGAGACCAAAGCCTCACCGGACACTTGTTTTTCGATGTTCCTAACTGTATCCAGGAGGTCGCGGTAGTGGTCAACGAGCACGTCGCGCAAGACTTCTGACCTTGCTTTCTGGACATCCCTTTCCAGCCGGGCAATCTCAATATGTTTTCGTACTGTTCGGAGGTCAAAGTCATCAGACTCGGCTATATGGGTTAAGGTTTCTCCCTCCTTTTCGACCCTGTGCAACCATTCAAGACGTTTTTCGGGTTTGACCGGTGGTTTTTTTATTCTTTTCGCCATATTGCCCTTCCAGCACATCGAGTCAAGAGTACTACCAGATTAAAACACATCTAGTGTGTGTTGTCAAGTGTAATATTATGGGCTGGTCATTGTCATTATTGTGTAGTTTAATAAATATATGGTGAAGAAATCTAGGATACAACCTTTGAGAAAGGATAAGAATTCCCCCAACGAATCTTTACGTATCCTGGCCAGCCTCATCGCCCAGTTTCACCTCAAGAAAATTGCACATAGCAAGAAACAAGACGTCCAATCTGTTGATAACGGAAACCTGAATAATGACTAAAGCCTATCTTGAACCTGATGAAGTAGCTATAATGGAGCAAGCAGCGTCCAATCTGCGGGACAAACTGCTTATCCGAACACTTTTTCATCTCGGCTGCCGGATTACTGAAGCCCTCTCCCTGAAGGTCGATGATATTGATTTCAACCGGGGCACCGTTTCGATCATCCACCTGAAACAGCGGAGCAAACTTTTATGTGTCACCTGCGGAGCAAGACTCGGGGCAAATCATGTCTTTTGCCCCAAATGCGGCGGCAGGATAGGGAAGAGTCAGGTGGAAGAGCAGGAACACCGCCGTCAAAGAGTACTGCCTATCGACCATGATACCTTAAAGATGTTTAAAGAATACGTCGAACGTGGCGGCCCGGTTCTTCAAGATGGGAAGAGGCTGATTTTTGGTATCAACAGACACAGGGCGTGGCAAATTATCAGGCAATGTGCCGAGAAATCAGGACTGCCAAAGCTCGTTAATCCCGAAACGGGGAGAATGCATAATGTTTCTCCACATAAACTGAGGGACGCATTCGCCGTCATGGCGTTAAAACATAACGATTCCGGCGACGGTCTGCGCCTTCTTCAGGAACACCTGGGTCACCAGAGCTTCAATACGACCGCAAAATATCGAAAAGTATCGGGCGAAGAGCAGCAGCAATGGTATCAACGCTTGTGGGAGAAAGACCAGCCATGACCCTGGAACTCAAACCCAAACGGGGCGGCTTCCTGCGTCCCTTTGGCTGTGGCTGGTTTATCCGGGAATATCTCCTGGGCAAAGGGCCGTATGGCTCACCGAAGATTGCACCTGAAATTGGCGCTCCACAGGCGGGTATCTTTCACGACTACAAGCTGGCACTAATGAGGGCGACCGCTTTCGATAGAGCAACAAGAGTAGAAGAGAAAAGAGCAAAACGGGAACAGCGTCGCGTTAATCCTGAAAATATCGAAGGTCTCGCGCAACGATTGCTGGCTCGCATGCCCTACAAAGCCCAAGGCTGCCGTTACCACAGTTTCGTTGTCTACTTCTCAAATCTCCAGAGATTGGGCTGGGTGGAAGCTACTGGCGAAATAATGCCGTCGAGCTTTCAAGACCATTACCCGCCGGGTCAACCGCAGAAATATTTCAGACTGACCAGAGCGGGCAGAGAAGCCGGCGACGATGCTTGGGCAAATCCCCATCGCGCACTTTATGGTGAGGGCTAGAGGTCTTCCTGATCTCCGGAAGAAGATGCGTTAACACACCTGTTGACTATGCCGTCACTCACTTGCCAAGTCTTTCGAGATATTCACGAAGCGCTGACTTATGGCGACGATAGAAACAGGCTTTGCCTATACTTTGAAGCTATTTCCCGTGTTGACGTGTGTGCCAACAGTGCCTAACCCTTGAAGCTAATTGTGGTGTTAGCGGTCGTAGGCAAACCACCTGTTTTTCACCCCAAAATTAGGGAGAAATACGATGCCGCCGGGCTTTAGAAGAGATGCCTACAGGGAGGGATCTGGACTGGACTTCTTCTTGCGGCGTAATGTTTCCTTCAATGTTCCCCCTAATGTCTTTCGGGGTCTGGACGGCGATGCCCTCTTCGCCAACTGGAATGGGTCAGGTCTTGAAGATTGCCAACTTAGCAACCGCTAACTTCGCCATTATCTTCGCCGGCCTGTCCGATACTCACGGTCTTGAACGATATGACTGCCCGCTCCTATGAAAACGCTCCCGATAAAAACCATGAAAATATAGGTTCATTTTGAAATATCACTTTTTGTATTTTTGTTACACAATGAAGCTAGAAACACACACAAAAAGCACCTTAACAAATGAATAGTGTCAAGCCTAACCTGAACGCTTGCCCACAGGAACGAATAAACAAAGGGGGTCAAGCGATGGTAACGATGATAACAGCACCAGCACCGCTTAACGGCGATAACAGTAATCCTCAAGGGCATTGTGGTCGGTGCGGTAAGATTTGGGTATTAAATGAGAGGCAGGGCGTTTGTCCGTGGTGTGGTAAGCCCGCAAGCTGTATAACAGCCACGTCAAAGCCCCGCCGAGTAAAGTCTAGGTCAAACAGGAAACGAAAGCAAGACGACCACAACGGCAACGGCTACGACCAACTTGAGGGTCAGTGGCTTACCTATTACAGGGTAGCTTCCCGCTTTGCTCACAAGGCAAAGGCAGAGGATACCGAGGACTTGCTCCACGATATAATAGTAACCCTTGCCGATGTGGAGCGTAACAACGGACATAAGCCGTTCACCGAAGCTGTCATGTATCGGATAGCCAGCCGAACATTAGCCGACTACTGGCGAAGCTACTACAAAGCCAGCAGAGGCTTAAACTGCGGAAGCTGTAGCCAGAAGCAAAGGTCTAAATGCCGAGATGACAATCTCTATACCGACTGCCCCAAAGCTGTGAAGCTGGAGAGCATTAACAAGCCTATCATAGACAGCGAAGGGCATACTACCGAGCTTGGGGAGCTGATAGCCGATGATAAGGCGATTGACCTGGGAGCTTGGATTGACGCCAGAACATTCCTGCTAGGCTTTCCGCAACGGCTACTGGGGATAGCTCACAAGCTAGACAATGGCGAAACACTGACAGGATACGATAGACTTTATCTTTGCCGATTTAGGAAGCGAGAGCAAAAAACTATATTCCAGTGATAACGTTTTAGTCCTAAATCCCGACTTATATAGTGGCAGCACGTTTAGGCTAGCGTATCGCAGCTAGACGGAAAGCTGACTACTCGGCGAAGCTGGCAGCCTTGCCCACTAGCCAGATAGCCAAAAGGGGTGAATAAACTTGGAACAACTGAATATCGTGGGCAAGCGTTCAGGGGATAGCGGCTTCGTAGCTCATAAGGCTACACTGGTAAACGCCCTGAGCCGTGTCTTAGCTGACCGTGTTATGGTCGGCGACTTCACGGTAGGGCGTAAAGGCTTTCTCGGTTACGTCAAGGCTCTGGCGGGTTCAAACATCATCCGAGTAATACCCGCTAACGGTGATGCTAGCGTATCGCAGGTCAACGGAAACAAACGGCTGAGAGTAACCTGCGGAAGCAATACCAGCTACCTTGAGGACTTGGCTTGGGTGGGTGAGAAAACACCGCTCACCTTATGCGAGGTCAGGGTAAGCTCCAAACGCATAGTCCAGCCCAACATCGGCGGACTGGAGCTAGCAGAAGCACTGAACAGGGTGCTACCCTTTACCGCTAAAGAGGACAACAGACCAGTTTTACAATGCGTTCTCTTCAAAGCGGGTGAGGGTAAGCTCACGCTGGTAAGTGCCGACGGCTTCAGACTGGCGGTGGTAACGCTGGATTGTGATGTTGAGGGGCAAGTCCTGATTAACCGTGATGAGCTAAGGGGGATAGCCAATGCCCTGCGGAAGGCGCATCGGGTTGCCTTGAGCTTTGAGCAAAGCAGGGATAGCCTTGACGGCACGAGCCTTGTCATTGATACCGAGCTAATGCGGTATCGGTGGCGGGGTGCTGACGGGCAATTCCCCGATTATGAGAAGCTCATACCCGCCGAGGCGCACACCACCGCTCACCTTGACACAGTAGAGGCGGGCAAGGCGATTGCCTCACTGAAAGCCCTTGCCGATAGCAAGTCCTACCCGATAGACCTGCACCTAAACGGCGGTGTGGTGATGTCCAGCCCCGATGATAAGGGGGAAGTTACCATGCCAGCCGATATTGAGGGCGGGGAAGTCAGGGTAAGGATTGACGGCAGTTACCTCATGGAAGCCCTGAAAGCCTGCGGTGGCATGGTAGACTTCAAGCTCACCGACGGCAAGTCGCCAGTCCTGTTTGTTGTGGATGGCTATCAACTGGTGGTCATGCCCATGCTGACAGGTGAAGCTAAGGCGGAAGCTGAAGCGAAGCCAGAAGCGGATACCGCCGAGGAAAGCGAAAACACCGAGGGCGAACAAGCCGAGGTTGAGGAAGCCGAGAAAGCCCAAGCGGTAGCTGAAGCGGAAGCGGTTGTCAAAGCCGAGAAGCCGAAGCGCAGCCGAAAGAAAGAGAAAGTAGCCGTAGCCTAAAGAACGCTTGACCAAACAAACGACGCACAGGAAGGCGGCGCAAGCCGCCTTTTTGTGTCTTTTTTTGTAAGGGGGGGTATTCCTGCCCTGTGCGGGGATATCCCCCTTATTTTGTGTCCAGAAAGGGGGTGAATAAGCATTGAGAGAAAAAACAGTCAAGGAGTTTACCGTTAAGCTCAATAACGGCGAGACGGTCAACGTGACCTGGCATATCAACTACTTTGCCCACGCCGACCATCTTGAATTGAGAGGGTGTATGACCAGCACCGGCTATCGCTCCGAGTTTATCAATAAAGCCGACGATGACGAGCTAGACACCGAGCTGGTAATGGAACACGCCCGAAGACTTGCCCAGGAGTGCTGGGAAGCAAACGAGCAGAAACACGGCGCCCAAGCCACGATGTTCTAGTGGTAAAGGATTAAATCTACAGGGCTATTTATGCCCGGAAAGGAGACCCATATGTTTGTAGTCAACCAGAACTTTCCCCTGGGACAGCTTGTGATGACCAGGGGAGTAAATGACCTGGTGGCCGATGATGAGGCGTTCGCGAAGTTCATAACCGAGAGCCTGGCTCGCCACGTCAAAGGCGATTGGGGGAAACTTGGCGACGAAGATAGAGCGGAGAATGACCTGAGCCTTAAAGAGGGCTTCCGTATCCTGTCCGCCTATGAGTCAGGAGAACTGCCCAAAATCTGGATAATCACCGAAGCCGACAGGTCGGCGACCACTATTCTGTTCCCCGACGAGTATTAACCGTCTCACTCCAGCACGTAGCCTTATCGTTAAGTGCTGGAGGTGAACTCGTCAAGGCTCAAAATCTACAGGGCTATTTGTGCCCAGAAAGGAGGTAAACCCATGCCTATCAAATGGAGTGGCCTCAGGGTAATCGAGGCTATGGACATGGCGGAGGAGTTCGTCAACCAGGCCATAGAACCCCTGGAGCAGGCTTTGCTCGTGGCTGAGGAAGCCGCCAACATACCCAACCTGCCCGACTACATGAAAGACCGTGTTAACCGCCTCATTGACGAACTCAAGCGATTGACCGGAGGGGTTATCTATGGTCAGCAGATGCCGAGCCGGTTGATATCCGTCATTGATGCCATTCGTGACAACATCCCTAAAGAGACTTTAGCAGGAGAGAGAGCCAGGGAAAGAGCGGGCACGCAGCAGGTACTCGTCTAAGTTAATGCAATCCCTATTCCAAGGGTTAACTTTGCCCAAAATCTGAAAGAAAGGAGGTGAAGGTATGACAGGTCAACTCGACTTATTCGACGGGGTGAAACTGGCCGAGCCTGAGCCAACCACTACGGTAAAACTGGGCCGGAAGACGGCCCGAATATCGCTCCGGAAGCAGCGAAGGGAAGCCATTACAAGGCTGATGGAGATACTGGAGGAGCTGGAAGGGAAGGATATCCACATCGGCTCGTATGACGCCGGTGGCAGGCACTTCTGGCTTGATAATCTTAAGCTACCCAGGCTTCAGATGGAATGGCATCCCATCAGGTATAACGATGACCAGAGCTATATTCCAAGCGTCATAGTTCTTTGGGGAAGCAGGTCAGCCTGTGTCCGGATATTCACCGATTACTTGGTAGCCGTCCGTGAACAGGAGTATCAAGGCTACTATCACTATCTGCTGGACTTCCGTAACGGCTTTTGGCAGAGCCCGATAGACAACTTCAGGTCGCACTATGCCTGCCTGCACATAACCAGGTTTAAGGACTAAAGAAAGGAGAAAAATACAATTGAACAAGACAGCAGAGAAAGGCATCTCTGATATTATCGGATGCCTGACAGACCCTATTGTCGTCTTTCCGGGAGGGTGGGGAGATACCATCCCTGAATGGCTGAAGACTGCTATCACCCTAGAGAGAATGATGGGTGACATGAAAGAGCTGAAAGGGGAAGAACCGACCGGCACTGATGCCGAAGCGTGCGCCTATCTCATGACGGTTTCGCTGACCCAGCCGACGGACAGTGACTGGACCCAGATCTATCTTTACGTCGCCAGCCAGACCTACAAACGATGGGAGAAGGGTAAAATGCCGGCGGATATTGTTGTAGACTCAATCAGCGGCTACCAGATGGGAGAGCTGAAACGGCTTAAAGCCTGGATATACCGACAGCGGGTCAAAGCCAGGCTGGAGAAAGATAGAGTGGAGCGAAGGGAGGAAAGAGAAGAAGCCGAAGCGCAGCGGGAAGCGGAGCAGCCGGCGTTGTTTGAGTTCTGAATCCGGAAATGCTTATAGAGGGGCCCGGGGTAAATCCCCGGGCCCCTTTTTTGTCTGTAAATTCTTGACTTTGATAGCTATAATGGTTTAGCCTCAATACAAACGGAAGGAGGTGAGAGAATGCAAGCATATTGTGTAAAATGCCGCGCCAAGAAAGAAATGAAAGACGCCAAAGCTATAACCATGAAGAATGGCAAGGCGGCAACTCAGGGTATTTGTCCGACGTGTGGCACCAAGATGTTCAGAATCGGAAAGAGCTAGCCCTTTCCTAACTGATAGATTAAAATAGGGCTGGATATTCCTGTTATCGGGACGTCCAGCCCTATTTCTTTCTGCGGAAACGACGAAACGCTATTTTGTTGGGTCATATTCTATTGTCCAATATTGCCTTGTTTAAGCAGCGTATTGGACTTATAATTGGTTACATAAAAATAGAACGAGTGATTGAGGTTAGATTATGCCGATTTCTACTCAAGAATTCATCGAACTATCAAATCCTAGTACTTATGCAAGGTATATTCACACAAACCTCCACATACACACTCCCACTACAAAATGGGATTGGGATGCTTATGAAGGTCAAACGAGAACTGCTGAAGGCTTGACCATTGATGATTTTTTCAAAGCTCTCAATAGTACGTCACTAGATTTAGTATCTATAACTGACCACAATTGCATTGATTGGTGTTCCCCTCTTATCGAAATGGCAAGAAAAGGCCGAAAAGACGGTTCTAGTAAGTTACACATTCTGCCAGGAGTGGAAATAACCACATATGAAGGTCCTCACTTAATCGCTATATTTGACGAAGAGAAAAATCCTGAAGAAATTAGACGGCTACTTACCAGATTAGGGATGTCTGGTAAGGGGGAACAAGAAGATAAAGTTGGGCGAACTGGAAAGACATATACGATTCAAGAAGTTATGAATGAAATCATAAAGGAGAACGGCATTGTAGTTGGGCCACATATTGATAGCAAGGATGGAATTTGGGGGTTTAAGAATTTTCGCTCAAGAAATGAAGTATTAAATAGTGAAAAGTTGAAGATTCTAGCAGCGAAGTCCGGTGAAATCAAACGAGTGTGCGAAAAAGAAGACAAAGTCCGTTTGCTATGCCGGACAATGGATTCGAATGTATACACAAATTCATATGGATTTATTAACACTTCAGATTGTCATAGGCTTGAAGATTTCGAAATAAACACAACATGGATAAAGATGGGCAAGATAGGCCTAGAGGGGGTTAGACAAATCATATATGAACCAGAACTGCGTACGGCGCATGAAATACGAAACACCGAAAAGGAAGTAGAAAATCCAGAAATATTACATTTTGCTACACCAAATGAAGTCACTCATCCGTATATAATTGGGCTCGCAGTGTCGGGGGGAATGCTGAATGGGATGAAAGTACGATTCAGCCCTAACCTAAACAACATCATTGGGAAAAACTATGCTGGTAAATCCGCCATATTGGACTGCATCAGGTTTGGATTGGATTCTCTCCCGATAGATGACTTAGCCCATGACAAAATGGCGAATAGACTAAAGACATTTATAGGAGAGGGTGGAGAGGTCAGACTGTATTTGAGTGTGAATGGAGATATATACGGAATATCGAGAAATCTGGTGATCTCGAAAACAGGAAGGGGTGCTAATGCTAAGTCTGTTATCGAGGGGAGAGCAGAAGTTTTTCACCTTTGGAACGATGTTGATTTTCAACATGAAACGGGTGTTGAGGTCAAAGCCAAATTTCCTGTTGAAGTTTACCCCCAAGGAGAGGTAGTAAAAATTAAGGACAATGTTAGTCAGCAAATGAATATTGTAGACTCCCTCTCTCAAGTGGAAAAAGATATCCTTGAGCTCAATAATGAAATTATAAATGGTTCGGTGACTCCACTGGGATACCTGGTACAAAACAGAGGAGAGATCATAAATAAAATACAAAAGAAAGCTGAGTTGGCAGAAGCGATTGCAGATATCGAGAAACTGAAGGATGAGATAAAAGAGTTGGAAGCTTTAAGCAACTCGGACAAATACAAAGAAAAAAAGCTTTGGGCATCTCAGGAAGTTAAAATAGACACTATTGTTAAAGATATAAAAGCTATGATTAACGGATGGGGGAAATATGAGCTACTACCGTTAGGGGGAGAGGAAGAAAAAAAGAAAACGCTGGAAACCGCAAAAATAGGAGCACCAGGCGAAGACAAAGAAATTAACCTGGAAAAGGCTTGCCCTGCTGAATACGAGCAATATGCAATGGGGCTTTATTATTTAGCGGTCACAAAGGCGTCTGAATCATCTGACTCAATTAGGAATCTATTAAATCGAATCATCGCAAAATTGAATGCTCTAGAAGAATCGAGGCAAAAACACGAACATAATCTGGATGAGGAAATTCGGAAGAGTGTGAAGGCTGAAGAAACTGGAACCAAAGGAGATGCATTAATTGGCTATCTTACGAAGAGACAGAAAGAGCTCAACGAGATGGAAGGAAAACAACGTGAGCTAACACAAATTTCAGAAGAACTAAAGCGTCTATTTGTAGCTCGAAAACAATATTTAACCGCGTTTAAAGCAAAATGGAATGCGATCCAAACAGCAAGAAAAGACGTTGTAGCAATGATAAATAGAGGGTCTGCTTCTTGCATAAAAGCTGATATCCAGTTGGGATGCGTGCGTGAAGAATATAGAAAAAAGTTAGAACATCTTGTGGATAAGCATTCAAATGCCACCAATAAAATTTCCAGAAAAGAACTACAAATTGCGGAAATAGTTGAGCATACCGAACCTGAGAAATTGATTGAAATCATTAGGAGTAATGATCCAGATGAGTTAGTGAAATTGTGTCCGGAAGTGACTGATCATACTGCTAGGTTTATAACAATGTTTAGTGAAGAAGATCTTCTAGAGTTAGAAGAGTGTCTTTCAGAAGATCGATTTGTAATAAGCTATAAACGCGAAGGTGAGGAAGGTTTTACACCAATAGAGTCCGGGTTATCGGGAGGGGAACAGGCTTTAGCTTTAATCTCTGTAGCGATGGTTCCTAAACCTGTTCCTCTCATAATTGATCAACCTGAGGATGAATTAGGTCCTGCTCTAATTACACATGAATTGGTAGAGCAAATAAGAGATGTTAAAGATAAACGGCAATTAATTTTTGTGACTCACGTTCCCAATATACCGGTGTTAGCCGATAGCGAACAGATAATATACGTGAAGCAATATGTAAACGATGCCATCAAAGAGTCCAAACAAGAAAGCTGCGGCTCTCTTGATAATTTAGAAATAGTAGGACATTTGTTGGAACTAGACGGTGGGGATAAGGCCTTCGAGAAACGAAGTCTGCGATACGCCATGGTCATGAACAAATGAATGCTTTGAAATATCACTGGAATCTCTCTTGAGCGTATGTTGTGACTCTATTTTGTGGCAACTTCAGACCACAATCTGAGTATTTAGGGATGCTATAGATGAATGTTTGATTCAAGACAATTGGTATGGAGCCCAATATTCATTTTAGGAGAGTAATCCATAGGAAGTTAGGTTCCCTCTCTTTATCTTCAGAACCAAGAATCGTCAGATTTCCTAGTTTTTTTCTTGACTGGTTTAGGAGTTTCTTTGGGTATGGAACGCAGGTTCGAAGCAGTCACGACTCCCGATAGCTTATTAATATATTGTCGCTTGGTCGGAGCTACTCTTCGGGAGGAGAATAAGTCCTCTTCTACATATCCTGTCACTTTGACATGGTGCTTGGCAGCCAAGAGCTTGAGTTGCTGAAGAGTAAGATTCTCAAGCGACTGTTTTACTTTTGTCTTTGGGTCTTCTATCCCTTGTTTCTTCATGAAGACAGCCCAACTGTCAGTGCCCTGGAGCTTGTTACACCTATAACAAAGGCAAACGCTGGTTTTTAATGTAGTACTCCCACCTCTCGACCAAGCTGTCTTATGCCCAACCTGCATTTCGTCAAAATCTATCTTTTTATTACAGGCAGGGTTTTGACATCTTCCCTTAGCATTTCTATATAATATCTGCTTGTCTCGTATACCTAAAGTTCGTTTAGCATCCCTATCATTACCGAAGTCCCATATCATTTTAGCCCCCTCTTGACCTTTGCCAGCATTCTACCACCATAAGCACCCAAGCGAAAAGGTTAAGGAACAGGGGCATAGTCCGGTCCTTCTTTACCGTACAAGATGAGTCCTCATTAGGGCGCACAATGTTGAACATTCTTGAGCATTGTGCAACCGGCTCAAGTGATTCTCACAAAGTGATACCAAGGAACATCTGGTGACGGCGCAGATAACATTAACCAAGCATTTAATCTTGTGAGAGCCCCAATTGAGATCTCGCTTCGTAGGGCAACTTTTTATTCACCGAACACATAAGATAGAGCCCCTCATCGATTAGCTTGAGAACGGGCACACTCACCTGCCCCTCTATCTCTTTGCAAGCGGATAGATGCTGTATAAACCAACGGCGCACGCGGAGCATCCATTTTTTGTACTTTTCCGCATTGAGGCTTTCACCTCCAAGTTTTAGCTGCATAGCCTCTGAGATTGCATTGTCAACCAGGGGAAAGAAATTGGGTGATATAATATGTAGTAGTTTTGCAGTCCCCACGGGCTCGTTTTGGCCGTTGCCGATCCTTTTCAAAGTGTCGTTCACCAATTCGAACACCAACTCTGCATCGTCACTAGGTACGTTTTCGGAAAGATTCTTGTTATGAAAAGGTAGGAGTCTGTTCTTATTGGCTTCGAGGAATTCGCCCAATGCATCCGTGTAGTCAGCCAATGAAAACTTCTTGTTTCGTTTGAGGTATTCCACGAATCTCCGAACGTTCCAGTTAGCAAGGTACGGAATTACAGCGAGGCCAATTTGATCATGGTTTCCGATGGTGATGTGCTCCAAAAGCCGTGAAAACTGAGGTGGGTCGGGTTCCCACTGATATGTCGATATCATCGAATTGATTTTCAGGTGGTCGTCCGGAGTAACTAAAAAAGTCGCTGATGCTAACCATTCGGCAACCCACTTTGTCGCCAAGATATATTCCCCATACCCAGGAAAGAACAATGTGAAATAGCCGTGACTGGCTCTCAGCCAGCGAGCAGCTTGAAATTCATCCATCCGACGGCGTCCTCTTTGGAAGGATTATAGAACCGGGATCGCTTGGCCGTCAATGAGGTATGGCAAGCGACGTGCGCCGGATTGTAAGGCGTTGAACCAAAGTCAGGATTAATGGGTCACAAAATAAGCTATTGTTACCTAACACAATGGACTTTTGTTTGCTAAAGTGGCAAGCCTATTACTGACCAAGCCCCAACCGGACTTCAAAGTCCGATGTACAATCAGACTTTGCTACTCGCTAGCAGGGTAATTACTCGGGCGGATGCCTTCGGCAACGGGCCAGACACTTAGGAAGCATATGAAGCGAATTCATTTAGCGACGTGCCGCGACCCATTGGCTCGGCACGTAAACCCTTGAGGGTCGATATTTGTCATCTGTCAATTCAGCTTTGACTATTCGATCGATTCTGAACGTACGAGGTTCATTGCGCAGGCTGTCGAATGCATCTATGTAGTTTGTTCCTACGCCGAGAATCTGAACAACGCGCTCCGTCGAATATCCTGATGCGTTTCGGTATTTAACTTTTAGAGCTCTCTTCTCATTGTAAGCAGCCAGAATAAACTGTCTAACCGATAGATGGGGACGGGCTGACAGCCCGGCTGATATCCCGACAGCTGCCTTACTGATTTGTGCCGGGGATTGATAGTGGGCTTTTGGAATCGTTACAGTATAGGGAGCAACTCGTGGGAGAGCTACGTAGCGCCTCCATAAAACTCCAGCCCGATAAGTGTTTCTATCTCCTACTAGATAACCCTCGTCTATGGCCTGGGCGATAAGAGACTCGATACGGCTTCGAATAGTCTTTGTGGTCCGCGGGAGCCCAAGAAACCGGGTAGTGAACCGGGCCAACTCATCCCCGGGCATACTCCCAACCTCGGCACAGGACAGTTCGAGAGCTCGAAGGACCTCTTCGTCCGAATAGCATCCGAAGTCCCGCTGTTTTTTCCCTGACACCTTGACAGATACCAGCCGAGTATCAGCTTCATAATGCCAGATAACCGAACCCCTGGCTATCAAGAGGCCACTGCCGATAGCCTGTCTTATTATTGAGATTCGGGTAAACATATCCAGCGAATGTGCTTGAAGGATTGTATCAAGCTCTCTTTTCTCCCAAGGTCCATCTTCCCTAACCTTCTCCACAAGCCATTTGACCCACGCCGAAATATCTTTCAGATCCTGGGGCGGCCTTTGGAGTCCCTCTAGTCTGAAAGGTACGGTGCCGGCCCTGAGGCCCGGTTCAAAGCCGTCGAACGATGGCTCTTCTGGCTTCTTGACCTCTCCCGGGTTTTCGGGTGGAGGTTCGGGAGAACTGATGCCGCCACCACCACCACCTTTGTCATCCAGCAATTTGGATAAGAACGAATGAAGCTCTTTCAGAACCTTCTGCTTATTCCGAAACCACTCCGGCGACCAGATACGATAGATTTTCCAGCCAAGTTTCTTCAGTACCTGCTGCCTTCCTATGTCCCTATCCCTGGCGCTCTCAGCGCTGTGATAGGTGGCGCCATCGCACTCAACCCCGGCGAGATAAACGCCGGGATTTTTAGGATGGACGATGCCGATATCGATCCTGAACTTATGCACTCCGACCTGAGTGTTGACAGACCACCCCAGTGCCCTGATCTCGTTCGCTACCTGTTCTTCAAATGGTGACTCGAAGATACCGAAGTTTTCTGACGTGCTCCCTGCGATAGCTGATAGTACCGAAGGGCCATGCTCGGCGTACTCTAAAAACTGGCGGACTCTTTGGCCTCCGACGCTCACTCTCCCGAGGGGTATATCGGCGCCCCGAATACTCGAGACCACAATCATCCTTTTCTTCGCCCGGGTAACGCAGACATTCAGTCGCTTATAGCCGTCTTCACGGACAAGAGGACCAAAATTCAGTTGGAGGTTACCGGCAGTGTCCCTCCCATAGCCAAAGCTCAGGATGGATACATCGAACTCGTCCCCTTGAACGGTCTCGAGGTGTCGGGCTCGTCCACCGCGCTCGAGCCATTCGCGAATTTCTTTGGTCGCTTGAGCCCTCTCTTCCAGTCGAGACTGAATTTCAACTGCTTGCGCTATCGACATGGCGATGATACCGATTACTTGACCTGGATCCATTCTTAGCTCTTCTTCCAGGATGTCTATAACATGGTTGGCCTCTTCGGGATTAGCCCGCGAGCCCCCTCGTCCGTACACGGCTTTCGGCAGATAGATAAACTTGATTCCTAACTTAGGATGTTCGATCCATGCCGACGGAAACGTAAGAAGTCTACCACCATAAAAAGACAAGTTAGAGAAAGCTATAAGACGCTCATCTTGAGACCTGTAGTGCCAGTTTAGAGTCAGCGATGGTAAGATGGCTTCGCTGTTCTGGAGTATGCTTTCAAAGCTGACCTCATCCGGGTCTTCGGAATCGCTAGCCACGGCTCTTTCAAAAAAGCTGGTAGGAGGCATCTGCTGGCTATCGCCGACGACCACCACCTGTTTTGCCCGGGAAATCGGCACGACGGCATCCGCCGTTGGGATTTGCGATGCTTCGTCGAATACCACTAGATCGAACTCATACGCAGTCGAATGAAGGTACTGTGCTACCGCCAGAGGAGACGCCACGATGCAGGGCTTAAGTTGAAGGATTGTATTAGCGGCCCTAGTGAAAAGCCATCGCAGTGGTTTCCTCCTCTTGGCGCGTATCTGGGCACGGAGCATGCCGAGTTCAGTATTAAGGGGAGCCACCTCTATATTACTGGGGCGATACGGGGCGACAGCGTTCAGGACAGCTGTTTGCGCGCATTTGACCGCCTGCTTTTCGAAGTCCCGCAGCCGGTTCACCTGTCTATCAAGCACAGCACCCCCAGTGCCGAAACAGGCATCACAATCATATGTCTCTTGTGCCCATCGCACTGAGAGAGTCGCATCAAGAGTTTCTTTGATGCTCTCTCTGCGTGCTCTTAAACGCACTAGGTCAAGAAGAGCTCCGCCAATACCTAGCTCCCCAGCTTCCGCACATAGCTTTATTACCTGCATGCAGGATGACGCATCGCTTATCGTTTCTAACAGCTTCTTTGCCGAAAGGGAAAGTTCGGATATGGAAGCTTCCTTTTCCCATTTCGGGAATAGCCCTGTTATGCTGGCTTTCGCTTGCCGAAGTACGTTCAAATACTCTATAAGCTCGGAAGAAGTCGATAGAGCCAAATCCTCATGGCTGCCTTTCTCCGACTGGAATCGAACTGCCGCCCTCCGAGTGCTCCAATATACTGGGCTTAGAATCCCCAGGAATCTAATTCTAGATGCGTGATGCTCTCCGACCGATTTTAACAAACCAGCCAAGTCTTCTAATTCACTAAGTGTTTGTTTCTTGCTCGTCTCGTCTGACTCCCAATGGACTTTAAGAAACTCGGATATTCGTTGAGGAGCATCGCACAAGGTTTTCAATTGGCCGGCTATTTCTGCTTCGAGAGAATGGCTCCATTCCGCCACCTGCGCATTTAACCAGGGTCCTACCGCACGGCTTAACACTTCCTCGCCGAGGTCATCTACCCTGTAGGCGATTTCAAAAGCCTTTTCTTTCCAAGTATCGTCTATTTCCCGTATCGATGGCAGCCCGGCCTTCAATTCCTTGGCTAACTCTTGATTATGCCCGGAACAGGCGGCCATGGTCCTGAACGGGGTGGATGATGGCGAAGGCCCGACGGGTTTATGTAATGTCTCGGCATAGTGATTTAGTTGTGAGCGTACACGCTCGTAGTCCGATTGGTAGTTTCTTTCCACGGAATACTGACCGGGTCCTTGCTCCAGGATGTCCGCCAGTTGGTCGATGATGTCGCGCTTCGCCCGAGAGCTTCCACGCTGACCCAACACTTCCTCGGTAATATGAAGGACAACGTCACCGAGCCCGGCTTTTATCAGGTTCTCCACAACGATTTCTCTCGCCGGTCGCTTTTCCGCTATGAACAATACTCGCTTGCCTTGAGCGACCATGGTGCTGACGATGTTGGTGATGGTCTGACTTTTCCCTGTTCCAGGCGGCCCCTGGATGACGAGACTGACTCCTTTATTGACCGCTAGGAGAGCCCTTGTCTGCGAAGCATCGGACGGCACCACGAGGTTTTCTCGCTGGATACGGCGTCATCCAAGTCGTTGTATGAAGGTACAGCCGGTGCCTCACGAAGCTGCTCGGCGTCCCCACAAAATGCCCGCAGAACCGGTTGGTCCACGACCCGCTCGGTAGCCCTATCAAGTTCCCGAAGCAGCGCAATTTTTCTAAAGGAAAAAGAGTCAATTAATACTGCTTCTCCCTGCTCGATACTCCAATGTTCACGGGCATTGATCGCGCGACGCCATGCATTCAAGACCGTCTGGGGAGCGAGTTCAGCGTCGGGATCAAAACCGATTGTAATCCTGAGTTGTTGTTCAAGAAATGATTCCAATGCCAGATTCGTCTCAATAACGGCATTTTCTTCGAATTTGGCACGTATGGATGTTGCACTTAGGTCAAGTGTAATAGGAACGAACAGGAGAGGAGAGCGTACCTTGCGAACTTTTTTACCATTAAGTTCAATACTATCTTCTCCGGGCATGGGCGGCCGACTTTCATCAATCCAATTAAGCCACCCGAAGACGGCATAGATAACGTGAACACCTTGTTCGTCCAAGAAAGTGCGTGCTAAATCGGAAAGACGTTTGGCTCGTTTACGGGCCTCCTCGAACGAACGGACAGCCTCCATCTCAGGGACTGAAGAAGGTACGAGGGCCTTTCGGTCAAGATTAATCTCACCATCTTCTGTCAGATTTTGCCACATATCGGGCTCGCTGCAGTTAACAGTCAATGTAGCGCGAGATGTCCGATAGTACAGCATCCGATTGCGGCCAGTAAGATCTAATAGCTGCCTACGCCACCTTCCGATGCATTCTGGTGCCGCTTTTTCCTCAGGTGTAACCATATTCTTCTGCGTTTGACCGGTGCCGGTAGAGTTGAGTAGAGTATCACCTCACCATACTATTTTGTCTATATAATAACCTTTGAATATAGAGAGGTCAATTGAAAGCATGAATTTCACTTTTGACCGCTCTCATCGAACCGCGATGTCCAAAGGAAGGAGCTCTCAAGGAAATAGCACGGTTTGGTGGTACTCAATTTGACCCGATTGTGGCTGGTGTACTGCCTAAAATAGCTGCGGATGAGTCGTGGTGCCGCCCGGAGAGTATGCCACACTTCCACTCAGATTGATTTCCATTGCGTGAGAAGCGAAGTATCCTCAGCCTGAGGTGTTGCACAAACCGCTATTTGTGCACCAAAGCCTATCCTATAGTAGAATGGGGTGAGAAGCTGCAAAGAACTACAAAATGCAAAGGTACTATTCAAGCCTGTTAGTCTTAGAGAGTGCCCAAAAAGAAGGCATTTTCTGCAAAGGTAGGGGCTGGCAAATCTACCTTGAGCCTAACCCGTCATGCAACGTTATCACTGGTGGCGAACCTGCCAAAGAGATTGTAGTATATACTCAAACGGAGGATCGGGCTCAATACATCGTTGATCTGATATTAGCCGCTCATTGTCTCTACACTGGCGACATCTTAACATTCGATCGACTGCCGGTTTTTCCTAAGCGTGCTCAGGCAGTCAAAGAGGTGGAAGAACAACTCATGGCTGGTGGTGGCCGCTCTACAGCTGTATACCACCTGCCTGTTTCATGCCTTATCGCTGCTAAAGCTTCTCGAAAGAATGTATATCAGTACGCGGTCTTCAAATACTTACTGAGTTGTCGTACCATACCGCTGGGCGCGCGTTCCCTTGATCCCCAAGGCGACTGGGAACCCGGCAAAGTAATATCGGCCTTGCCCGAAGAGCACGTGTTTAATGCGAATGCAATTACCTTAGCCTATTCTGTCTTGGAAGAACTGTCCTTCGACATTCGTGCTTCAAGCGAAGTCCCGAGTAGAATAAATGGTCATTGGAATCCGATAATCAAAGAAGACCTACAAGAACGTCTCACTAACGCGGGGATCAACCTATCAGAACCTATCCTTTGGCACCTACGTGACACACCAACCAAAATTGAGCGAATGCGGAAGCCTCTTAGTTCAGGAAAGTGTGAATGGGCCGGGTACAGGGTCAGGGATGAATATCTGGATGTAATTGAAGCTATAGCGTATATCAGTTGGCTCCGTAGCAAGGTCTCTGCGCACAGAGCATCGGAATTGACCAAATCTTTGACCGTATGTGACGTAGCCAACGCTCAGCACTTGGCCAGGCGTCTTCTTCTGGAGGCATTAGGCTTCTGGCGCTATTATGAAGCTGGAGTCGGGGATACGAATGCGGACTAAAGTTAACTTCCTTCTTCTCGGTCGACTGTATGCCTCTTCGCATCTCAGCAGGTCAGAAGATGAGTTTGTATGTATGCGGGATGCAGCAGACCAGCCACTCCTTGAATATTCACAGAAGTACGCCGATAGATACTCTGACTAGACGACTTCCGTAGTGCCGATAAAATATGTATAAGTATCGAGTTGTAGCCTTGATATTTTTCAAAAGGAGTTAGTTGTGGCAGAACCGGTTATAAGAGTGCTTCCTCATAGTCCAGAGGAGTTCAGTACTGCCGCGAAATTGGCAGAATGGATAGGAACCGAACTCAAAAAGGACGGCATTTATCTGATCGCTTCCACTAGCAGAGTTAGAGACTTGAGGCGAGGTTCTATCTGCCTATTTATGAAAGACAAGAAGGTGTTAGGTGAGGGGCTTGTAAAGGACTTTGATCCTTACGTTGGGAAGGAGCGGAGTCCAGCCACTGAGAAACCCTACGAAGGAGTCATAACATTTACCCCCTCTTCATTGCGCCGTTATGTCCGGCCACTTGGATTAGATGAAATTAAACGTTTGACAGGCAAGAGTATCGGTTTCCGTTCTGGTGGTAGGCTAGACTGTGTTCAATACATCCAATGTCTTTCAGAAGTGGCGGAAAACGGATTCTATTAGCTCAGCCTATCAACAATGCTAAGAATTGACCAACATTCAGATCGCTGAGTTTACACAGTCCCGAGAATTGTGCAATGTATTCAATTCATTACACGGTCTGATGCATTTTATAACGACATCTCCCATCTAATGTCAGATTGTAATAGGGAGCAATTCACGAATATTTGTGTGTAATCCATGTTATGCACATAGACACCCTTGAATGTGACTTTGTTTACTGATTTTTCAGCAATTCTTCCACTTTATCCACTATTAAACTCACACTGAAGGGTTTTGTAATACAAGCATTCGCTCCCACCTCGAAGGCTTTCTGTAAGTTTTGATATTGTGCTAGGCCCGTTAGCATCAAGACTTTGATTTTAGAAGTAGCTGGGTCTGATTTTATTGTTTTACACAACTCATAACCATCCATTTTGGGTAGTTGAATGTCTAATAATATGATGTCAGGAATGTCCTTTCGTATAAGTTTGAATGCTTCCTCACCGTCTCTCGCGAGAGTAATTTCGTATTTTTCAAAAAACCCGAATAGAGTTGAAAGCAATGTGAGAATCGCTTCTTCATCTTCGACGATTAACATTTTGTTGACCATCTTTTCACCTGAATTGCTTGAAGATATATACAGTTCCTTTTTTAGATCCTAAACAGGAACTGCTACGAAAAATGTAGAGCCCTTATTCAATTCGCTTTCTAACCAAATCTCGCCTCCCATTGCTTCGGTCCATTCTTTAGCAATGTAGAGACCCAGGCCGTTACCCTTGATACTTCGTGTTTCAGGCCGTTGTATTCGATGGAAGGTTGTGAAAAGCGACTCTTTGTCTTTAGGACCTATCCCGATTCCTTCATCGGAAATACTTACTATCACACGGGACTTTTCTAAGCCTCTGTGTGCTGCTAGAGTAATGCGACCGCCTTCAGGACTATATTTCACAGCGTTGTTTAATAAATTACTAATAACTTGACCGAACTTCTCTCGGTCCACAAGAACAGCAGGTAAATCGGGTTCAATATCAATAATAAATTCATGTTTATCGCTGCTTTCGCGTATTATATCCAAGCTCTCATCGAAGACCTCGGATATGTTTATCTGTTCGGGCTTGATACTTAATTTACCTGACTGAATCCGAGTGACGTCCAGCAGGTCATCCACCATGTCGGTTAGCTGTTGCCCGCTCTCGACGATATTTTCCAGCCATTGTTTTCGAACATCGCTAGGTGGATCTCGTTTGAGTAAGATTTCTGCATATCCCATTATGGATGTCAACGGGGTGCGTAGTTCATGAGATGCAACAGAGACGAAAGTATCCCGGATACTGACGTCGCGAATTAGCATCGCGCTTCGTAATGCGACAGCGGCTACTGAAGCCAAACCCTGTAGCAAGTACATATCATCGGTTGAGAATTTTTGCCTAGTAACTTTTTCTGACAGGCATAAAACACCTACTTCTTTATCTGTCGCGATGAGAGGAATTATATATGCAAGATCCGGGTCAGCAATTGTTGCAGAAGAAGGGAATTCAATACTCTGATCCCGTTGTGATATTAAGACGAGTAATTTTTTCTGCTTATTTTTCTTAGTAAATGTGCCCTGGGCCGTGCCTATTTCGTACGAACCGGATTGTGTCCTGACAAACAGACAACTACCATCTAAGTTCAGTGACTGTACCAGTGTTCCAATTATAAGCCGTGATACATCAATAAAGTCTTTTGTTTTGTGTAAAGCAGTACTTAAATTCTGGATTATCTGGCGATAATCATATCTGTCTTTGTAAAAAAGCTTGTCTATTAAAGATTCAATCCACTTTTTTATTGACCCGAAGAGTACTGTCGCCACTCCTCCTAATACCAGAGCAGTAAGAATCTGTACTGGAATTCCAACTGACGTGTGATTAGCTGCAATTAAGAAAATAGCCACCGACAAAATACCGGCCATTATTACTGTGATTAATCCGTAAACAACACTTCGTCTAATGACAACATCGATATCCATTAATTTTTGTGTAATAACGGCATGTCCCATCCCCACAGGTATAAAAACAATAAATAAAATGCTGAACCCAGCTGGTATAATTGGTTGTTTCCATATAACCTCCGGGAGTATGTATAGAATCAAGAAAGGAACCAGCGCCATCAGAGCACTAAGAAATATTATTTTCATTTGTTGGCGCGTTTTGGCGGAAGAAGCACGAAAATAGTTATAAACAACCACTCCAGCTACCGCTAAATAACCTATTCCATATACGAAAAATCTGACAGCACGGAAACCCGGCAATGGTTGTCCGTTAGCTTGACCGATAAGTAGAAAAAGTATCAGTGTTATGGCTGGTGGAAGATAAATAAGAAGTGTAAGACGATTACGACGAAGTCGGGTACGTTCCTCGGGTAGAATGATGAAAAAGTGCAGGAGCAACCACGGGCCAAAAATAGCGGCGGCTACTCCAAGCTGTAATGCCAGAGGAATCGCTATTTCTGTGGCTATCCCGGCACTAACAGCTAATCCATAAACTACAGCACACAGACATAATATCATCGACGTAATGCTCTGGGGTTTTTTAAAGAAGACGTAGGATGCTGTTATCCAGAATATCAGTGAAACAATCAACAATGAAATTAATTCGGCCAGTGCTCCGTCGGACTGCCTTTTGCCTTCAAGAGATACTGACTTAAGCTGTCCGTCTTCACCTGTTACGGTCAACTCCTTAATTGAGTCACCATAGACCACGCCGGAATTTATATATTTCTCAAGGAATTTTACTCCCGGCTGATGGTTAATTTCTGTTGGGCTATCTCCTAAATTAATTCCGGCTTCGATTGCCAGTCCATTGGGATCTAGTTCTGAAACTATCCACTCTTTATCGTCTCTAGAAAGTACCAGGCCCATATAGGGCTTGCCAATACTCAGGGAAAAATAAACCAGGGATACAACCAGAATACATAAAACGAATATATAAAAAAGGATTTCTCCAGGTCTTTTTCGTTCTCTAAGAAACTCGCGGGAGCCGTTCTCGAATCGCTTCACAATAGCCTCTATAAGTTCATTTCAGGAACAACTTTAGCCGTTTTATATTGACCCCTCCTTTTTCTGCTTCGGCAAGACTGTCCTGAGCCAGTTGTCTATACAACTCCATCTTTACGGTTGCATAATTGATAGCACCAGTTTGGAATAGTAACTCCTTTAGTTGTGTTAAATCGGGTGTGGATTCTGTAGAATTATCAAAGGTACGCTTAAGAATATCATGCTTTTGAGAATCTGTTTGATTTAATGCGAAAATTATGGGAAGCGTAATCTTGCGTTTAATAATATCGTTTCCCTGTAATACACCCTGAATATCATTAGCTATTTGAGACGCCATACCCAAGTTGTAGCCGAATGTTGATAATATTTTTATTAGCTTTTGCTCTGGAGTAGCCAACAATGTCCCAACACAGCACGCGCATTCGGCTGTGGAAGCTGATTTCATATACGCAATTTTTAGGTATTTGTCTTCTGAGATATCGTCTCCCGGAACAGAAGACAGGTCTAGGTGCTGTCCAATGCAAGTAGTAGTATAGAATGAGTTAATCGCGTCCATAATGCGGATGACGGATTGATCCTTTACACGTCTTTTATTGAGTCTGGTAATCGTTTTCTCTGCCAGTATGATAAGGGTTGTAGCTACGTTTGTCGCAATAGCGGAGCCGTATTTGGCAGAAATTGACGTTGACGAATCTGCATCCTCAATATCATCAAGTACCTCGGCTGCATTTTTTAAAAGTTGGAAAGCCGCGGCTACCGGGAGAGCGTGTTTATATTGGCCTGATATTGCTTCATACACTAATAAAGGTAGTAGAGGCCAGAGGTTATCTTTGGTACTTGCGGTACCCGATTCTTGCCCGGATTGGATTAGGGATTGCTTGATCAAATCAGAAAGGCCAGCAATCTCAGATAAAGGGGCTAGAATGTCCTCTATCTCTTCTCCTAGAAGTTTTAAATGTCTTTCCTGCCACATGGTATGATGACGAGTTACATTAAGGAGTGGGAGAACGCCAAGTATAGGTTGGGTTAATTGCTGCTTCCAATTGCTGCGAATCAGAGGTGATCAATCCAAGTTTGGAATATGTGTTCAGCACCGCCCCTTTTTCTTGCTCTGTCAAAGCATACTGAGATAGTACACTGTCCGGATTTGACATGAATCGGAGTTTGGTTTTTTCATCACTGAAGATTTTCTTTACCAACTCTTGTAGTGCCTGAGATTTCATTTACAGGCCTCCTTCTGTGGTCTTGAAAGTTCGCGACCTTTTTTTGAGGTTGTTAAAAGTATAGTCCCAACTTAGCCATGTGTCAATTTGGTGGCTTGATGTGCGTCCGGGGGCGACACGAAGGCTGGTTCTATAATTAATATGAAGATGGCAGAGTCAACTATGTAGTGACTATAGCAACCTGAAGATCTCGGATGGCTAACTGGCTTAACAGTAGACTGGGTTGTTTGTTTTTTATGTATAATGCTAAGCTAGGTAGTGCTACAAATGGGGTATCTACTAAAACAAGTTAGCATTCCCTTATTCTGCGGCTCATTTCCAGATGACTATTACTCCTCTAGCACGAAGCTGAGGGATATATGTATTTATTGAAGTATCACTCAGCGGATTACCTTCCAAATCAATCTCCACTCCTAGGTTAATATCAGCGTTGTCAGCCAGTGGTTTGATATCTCTTATCCGGTTATTATTGAGAGTCATCTTCTTTGGACTATTAATGTTTGCCAGGGGCGATATATCTTCTATTTCGTTATTATCAAGGTGGAGAAAAAATAACCTTGGGAAAGTTTCAAGAGGTGTGATGTCACTTATCTGGTTATTCTTAAGGTTAAGAATATCGAGTTTGTTAAGGAATTTCAATGGGGAGATGTCGGTTATCTGGTTATTGCCCAAGCCTAGGGAGTCGAGATTGGTAAGGGAAGAGAGCGCGGAGATGTCTTTGATTTGATTGTCTCCAAGTAATAAAGTAGTCAGATTTTTAAGGGAAGCTAAGGGGGAAATATCTTTTATCTTGTTATTTTGTAAACGCAGTTCCAGCAGTTGTTCACATGAAGCCAGCGGCGAAATGTCTATGATCTGGTTTGATTGCATCGAAACCTCATAGAGATTTCTGCAGTGTTCTAGTCCGGTTAGGTCACTGATACCTTGATCAATAACCCAAAGATATCCGAGCCCTTTCAAGTCAGAGACGTATATTGGACCCTCCGGTTTTTTAACCGCTTCTCTCATAGCGGCTTTAAGAAGTGGGTCCGTGAAAGAGACCGTCTGGTCTTTTGTGGTACAAGAACTGCTGAAGATAATACCAAATAACACTGCGAAAGTAATAAAAACATATACAATTCGGTTATTTAATATAAAAATACCAAACTTCCTAACTGGAAAGATTACAGCCTCCATGATTAGTTATCAATATGATAATCCATCATTTAATTATACATTGTCAAGTTCTTATAATGGATAAATTAGATTACTGACTTCCAGTCAAAAGGCGGCCCTAATAAACTGGAGGCCAGTAACCCCTTAGGTAAATAAACCGAGTCCTGATAAAAGTTTACTCAACCGATTCGGCTATTCTGTATATTGTTTCTTCGTCGAGCTCACCAGTCATTGTCCCGACAAGTAAGAAAGCCGTGTTGCCTTCCCGCCAAAACAACGTTAGCCCCGTAGGAATATCGCCATTTGCTTTTGATAACAGTCTTACTCCGCGAAAATCTTCGACCTCAACTGGTTCACCTCCGCCGATCCCATCAAGTGAGGGGTCTTGTATTAGACATAAGAATGGATACTTGTCACCGCTACTCCAAATCTGCGTGACTCGCATTTGAGAATTACCCATAGGTTTATCGACGGTGATGTTCATTTGTTTTTTAAACCCTGTTGGTATGAATGCCGGCGTAGCAACCGTGTATCCAACTATATTTGACGCTTCTTCTAGTGTAGCTGCACGGAAATGTCGTTGAACTTCTTCATCTTGCCCCGCCACGGTAGCACTATTTAACAGGGAGCCAGTCACGAAAAAGGTAGCGAGTGAAATTGCGAAAATAAGGAGCCCTGCTATTATTATTTTCCACTTTCCTATGAAATGCACGATAATTACCTCCTTATAACCTAGATGCTTCTATCTTATTGTGTCTCGTAACCATTTAAATCTGAACCAAGTGATGTCCAATCGTCGCCAGCCCATAACCAGATAACTTGTTCGACGAAAACAACATCATTATACGCGTCCATCCCATCATAGTACCAATATGTAGCCCTGGTGATATCGCAGCCGTCGATAGGTGAACCCCAAAAATATCCCAATGTATACGAGACAGAATGCTCTCCAAGCCATTCATAGATTGTTGTGGGACCAAAGTAAAGATCTTCGTCTGCATCACCTGCGTAGTGTCGGGTTTCATGGACTGTCACCTCTTCCAGATTTGAGGACATCTCAACGTCGTTCCTCATCCAAAAATAGAATTCATGACCATAAACGTTATGGTCATGAAGCCCATAATAGTAATATCTACCGACATACAAATCATTCGCGACAAGGTGTGCATATGCTGCTCCTGCTCCTAAAAGAGTCCCCAGCAATATGCTTAAGACCAATAGGATGCGGAAAGACATGTGACTCAAGATTTTAATTTTCATACCTGTTTATCCTCCATATTCTAAATTACTTTAAGACGCGATTTTTTATTATTAATCTTATCCGCATCACCCCCTTTTCAAATATTCAAAATACTCAGGCATTTTTAAAGGCTATTTCCCAAGCAAGTAGTAATATACCTCAAAAACTCTAAAAAGGTTCCAAAAATCGCCGGTTATTTCTAAAATGTTTCTAAAAATCTGCGGTCATAAGTACGAAATATACACCCCATTTCCTTGTAACCTCGCCATTTTATGGCTAAAATTAGTAACGCAATATATAATAAATTAAGATTGATTTAATTGGATTGGGATGCAGAGATGAAGCCAGCAAGTATTCTTGTTGTGGACGATGACGAAAAGATACTCGAATTACTCAACGTTGCTCTTTCTGGAGAAGGATGGCGTGTTCTTACAGCAACTGATGGAGCCGAGGCTCTCAAGAAGGCGGAAACCGAATTACCCGACCTTTTAGTCTTAGATATTATTATGCCTAGAGTTGACGGCTTTGAAGTGTGTCGTCAGCTACGTCAATGGTCAAAAATACCTATCATAGCACTAAGTGCCCGTGGAGAAATGGCAGACAAGGTAAAATGCTTGAATCTTGGTGCTGACGACTATATCACCAAGCCATTTGGGATGGATGAGTTGGTCGCTCGAATTAAAGCAGTTTTCCGGCGTAATAAAATCAATGATTCTGTACCCATGAAGTCTCCTTTCATTTGCAGTAATATTAGAATTGACTTTAATGAGATGAGAGTATTTGTATCGGATAGTGAAGTGAATTTAACACCGACGGAGTACAACCTTTTAGTAGAGTTGGTGGCTAATACCGACAAGACTCTTACTTATACACAACTTCTAAGAAAAATATGGGGTCCAGAATTCGGTGAAGAGAGAGAATATCTGCATGTCTATATAGGTCACTTACGTAATAAGCTGGAATCTGACCCCAAGAATCCTGAGCATATTGTCAGTATACCCAGAGTAGGGTATCGGTTCCAAAAGTAATGTGAACTTAGACCTCAGAAGAAATCAACTTAGACTGGGAATTACCTAAAATGGCTTAACATTTCGTCAAATTGGGACTGCCGAAAAAGTCCCGTTTCCCTTAGAAAAAGGGAGATTCAGGGGTATTATTGAGCTTAAATCCCTCTTAATATCCTTTGAAGAAAGGGAGAAATTGGGGAAGGAAAATACTTTTTCGGCACTCTCAAATTGTGTAATGTTATTCGTTTAACATGATTAAACGTATGGATTAACTAAGGCGAATAAGCCAGCGTGACTTCAATGTTCACATCCATGGAATTAAGGTTGTCTATCTCTCTTCTTCGTTCGCAGAATATCTGAAACAAAGAGGAAAGGCCCGAAGCTAAGAGGCATTGCTAGAGTAACAGTTCCGACCATAAGGCTTATTAAAGCCACCCACTTGACCAATACCTCACTAAAATCACCAAAAGTCGTATCCGGGAAGAATCTACCTCCTTGTGAAACAGCACCCAAAAAGGGACAGAGTAAACCAAACAGTGCGAAGGCCATCGCTGCTACAATGAAAGATTTCCCTAATACTTCTGCAGAGTGCGGACGCTGAATTGTGTTGTCCTCGACCGGCTTACTATCAGGCGAGGGAGGTCGTTGTTTCACCAGCAGGAGTATTACTGCAGCTAGTGCCGCTGATAATAAGGCTAACCCAATACTTTCAGTCGCTGAAGGAACGGGATTTTCTTCCATTATTATAGTCCAAGTACCATAGATTGCTGCTAAGGACACTCCCGCACTCACAAATATTCCGAGAAATAGAAGGGTGGCTGGAATAATCCCAAACTGTTTCAGGTTTGTCCAATCAAAGACCAAGTTGTTTTTAGCGATTCTCAGTCTGTTTATGAAAAATTGCCTTACCATGTGACCAATATTGTAACATTAGTCTTCGCCAAGATAAAGCGGATACTTTGGACGGGGGTTATTTGTAACATTTCATAGGGACCTTGAGAAGAAGGCTCTATTGTGCCATACTGTGCTCAACATAAAGTGTAAATAAGCAACTAACTTGTAAAAACCTCATAAAGCGGTTTAAAACGAGTAGTGATTTGGTAAAGTAGCGAGGGGCAGTAAGGAGCTATCATGAGAGGTTTGACATTTGGTCAGGTTCAGGACCTTGTTAATAATACATGTCGCGCTATGGATATCCGAGGTATCGCACTTAAGAAAGGCACTGAATGGCAATGTGTATTTTCTATTATCCGCTTGACTTATCGCTCTATTGAGAAGATAAACAAAGACCAAGAAGCACTGAGACATAGGCTAGGAGATGTTGGAAATGAAAATGTAGTTGTCTTCTTTGATAGCTTACCCATCTCTGAATTGCAGGCTCTCTTAATGGGAGTAGTACAAGGCCGTCTAAATGTAGCAGGTCGCGATTTGATGATAAAGGGGAAGGGGGGTGACTTGCTCTCGGAGAAGCTCTCGGAATACGGTCACCTGAATCAAAACGAACCGGATATGATGTATCCGTGCTACGAAGTTCAGTTGCTCTCGGAAAATGAACCGCGTAAGCTGCTAGAAGCAGCCGGAATTACTGGACCTTCATTAGGTATACATAGTGTCGACGACCTTCAATCTTGGTTAGGCGCGAGCGTACTCGGGAGCACCGTCGTCATGGTAATCGCTGTCCCTGTTTATGCTCAGGTGTACCATCCGCTCCATTTGAAAGCGGAATATGTGCAAGCCCAGTTCAGTGCCCATGACTGGCTTCTTGAGAGAGCTAAGAAAATTGGAATGCTGCGGCCAGCCTACAACCAAAATCCGGTCGAAAGAGGGGAATTATACCTTCAAGAAACCGCGCGTTCCGAGAACATCGTAACTGGAATAGTGAAACGGCCATTTGCAATAGATACAACCCAAAGGGATGCCCGGGTAGAGTTCCAATTTCTGGACACTGAATTGGGTATCTTGGCTACACGTGAAGGCTTGATAGCTCAGATGCTTGCTCCCGATCAGGTTCCCCTATACACCACGTTCTCGTACTTTGAGGGCGGTAGGAATTTTGAAACTTATCTGCTAAACCCGAAAGGCAAGCAGGCTGACAGTCAGTTTAGTTCTGCTGTGTCGTGGCTCTTGGAACTGTGTGGCTTCAGAGTGCTGAACCTCAGTGCTTTGCCCGATGCGGAGCACCTTAGAATTGACGGAAAAGAAGAAGGCTCCTGCGACATTATAGCGACTGCAGAATCAAGTCCGGAATCTTTGCTGCTCGTGGATTGCACAACTGCGGTACCAAGACCAGATAAATTTGCGCGAATAAGGTTGACAGCGGAGGAAATAGCGAAACAAGCCAAAAGCTTATTCGAGAAGTTACAGATAACAGTGCGGCCGGTTATAGCTGTCTCAAAGGATGTGCCAGAACTACGCAACCCTGAATATATGGCAGCCGATACTTACATTCTCGATAGGTCTCAATTACAGACAATAATGGAACTTATTAGAACTGGGAATCGAGAGAGAGCTGCCAGAACAGCATGCGACTTGTTATCCGTTCCCTATTTAGCCACCTTATCTTAATAGCATTCAGACTGCTTCTCAGGAAGGCAAATGATAATGAATGCAAAGACAGATTCTGAAACTACAATAGGATACGATTATGGAACAAAGCCGAAGGTAATAGTTGTATCAGATATAGAGTTCCTAGATCTGTTAAAACGTGGTGATTTTGCAGCAGTTGGTTACAGTAAGGTACCACAATTCGGTCTTTTAGTAAATGCTCCTCTTCTTGTAATAATTTTCAATGACCGTGAAGCGGGGCGAGAGTGTTTTACTCATTTTAAAGGTTGGAGCGATGCTTCTGGCGACGGAGATGCTGTTGGAACAGGATTTATTGAGTTCGAAAATGGTGATTATGGGTTATGTATTTATCCGGAAAACAAGCATCTTATTGAACGCAGTATTCCAGAGATACATCGCTCAGAAGTTGAACCGATCATTATGGTTGTCGGTTATCTTAAAGTATTGCAACAGCGCAGTGGATACTACGACTGGTTTAAATCGGCAGTAAAAACCTCCCCATTCGTCCTTGCACCAGGAACTATGGAAAGTGGTCCTATGCTTGACTTAGCAATCCGTAAGCAAGAGGTCCACTTTTATTGTGAGAACGATATTCCCGAAAACACTATGGAAGCCGCACTGATACGCTCTCGTAAAGCTGACGGTGAAGGCGAACTACATTGGCCTATTCCATCTGATATAAAACCCAGCGCGCAAGAGATTTATGAACGACGGCAATCCCAACTTAATCGATTTTTCCCCGTGACATTAGAATGCCTTAGATTCAGTCCTCGTTTTATTCGAGTTCAGAAACAATTTATTAAAGAGGGGTATAGAGAGTGGCAGATACTTCAAGCAGTATGTAACGCGACCCTAAAGCATCGTGTTCCACAACTATTTGACACATCCAAAGTGTCATCTGGTAACTCCCAAGAGAGTGAAACCAAGATGAAAATTCTGGACTATCTTTTAACTAGTTTTGAGGACATATCAGAAGCTTTTCCTTCGCTAGGTAGATTTTTGATTGCTAAACTTCGTAAACAAATCGAAGCCGACGAATACGACCTATTACAATATGTTACTGCTCCTAATATTCCTAAAATACCAACTAATGAAATAAGAAACGAACTAGCAAAGTATGGTTTAGTATAGGCATGGTGTGAGGGGATGACCGAAGAAACCAAAAGCATCCTTACCCCCGATCAACGTCCACGTGTCTTCGTAAGCTCTGCTATCGAAGAGCTCAAGGAGGAGCGTAAGGCGGTACGTGATGCAATAATCGATCTTAGGCTTCATCCTGTTATGTTTGAATCTGGAGCGCATCCCTATCCACCACGCGATGTGTATAGGGCATATCTGGAGCAAAGTCAAATATATGTCGGCATCTTCTGGAAATCATATGGTTGGATTGCTCCCGATATGACAATATCCGGAATAGAAGATGAGTTTAATTTAAGCATCCAAAAACCTCGCCTTGTGTACATTAAAGAGGCACCAAAAGGTCGCGATGCCAAGCTTGAGCAATTACTTCAACGCATTCGTGATGAGGGTACACTTTGTTATAAGACTTTTTCAACAAGGGAAGAATTATTTGAGTTAGTTAAAGACGATGTAATACAACTTCTGTCTGAGCGCTTTTGTTTAGAAATGCAGCACGCTCCCGCACATGTTTCGCTACCTTCTTACCTGCAAAACTTGCAAATGGAGATGGAAGAACACGGTATCGTTAGGCGAGAAAGCCTTATCCAGAAAGTCCACAAGGAACTTGCAGCAGAAAAAGTATTGCTTGTTACTGGCGATCCAGGGATCGGCAAGACATATCTGTTAGGAGATTTAGGACAAGAACCTAATGCCATCTATATCTCGTTGCGGAACAAGTCTGCGCAGCAAGTTTTCTACTATCTAGCTAATCTACTTGCAACTAGGCGTGGTCAGTTGCCTCAGAATCTCCCGTCTGAAAATGAAGCTCGTACAGCACTTCAAGAGGAACTCGAAAACAATTCGGCTATGCTTCTCATTGATGACGTTGATCAGAACCCTGCGGTAGCAGATACACTTCTTGGCCTAGAGTTTTTCAGTTGTAAAGTAATTTTTGCCGCACGCTCATCGCAATTAGGTTCTTATTCAAAGATAGCAAAATTTAACGTACCGCCATTCAGCCGGGATGAAGTCGAATGCTTTCTCAAACTTCAGAACATAAAGCTCCCACCCGGAAGATTACAAAAGTTATACGTGGCTTCGAACGGAAATCCTTTATATCTTTATTATTTCACCAAATATCAAATCTCTCCACTACCAGAAGGCTTGCTGAGGTATCAAGATGCTCTTTGGCAACAACTTCTTCCACCACAGCAGGAATTAATGTGTCTTATTGCACATAGTTTCGTTATTTTAGATATTTCTAATCTTCATGAGCTACTGAATAAAAACCAGGTAGTTACATCGACGATAATGGAGACAAAACATATAATCGATTTAGTTGTACCACTTTTTCGGCAGGTCGAAGGTCGTTATGAACTCTTTCATCCATACTTCAAAGAATACATTTGCGCTTTAGTGGCACAGAATAGGCTCACTCATCATTATCATAAAATCATTGGTGAATATGCAGCTAACAAAAACTGGATAGTGGCAGCAGCATTTCACTTTCTACGCGCTAAAGATAATCGTGTTAAGTCATACCTTGTAGATGCAGCAACCGCTACCTTTCTCCGTGGCGATTGGATACTCGCAGAGGAGTTTATCCGGCGCGAAATCGAGTTCGACAGAGAAAGCAATGACAAGCATACTGAGGCATATGTACGATTTTTATTGGCTCAGGTTTATCAAGAAGAGGGACGTTATAAGGATGCCCGTTGTGAAGTAGACGTCTCTCTTAAACTTTTTGAAGAAACAAAAGACAAAGAATGGAAAGAGATGGTCAAGTTATGGTCGAGCATGATTCTCATTGAAGAAGGGCAGGCTAAAGAAGCCATTGATATTCTTGAAGAAGCTGCAAGTCTTTTCCACGAGCGCGATTCATACAAAGAAGCTGCAATTTTACTGAACCTTGCATATGCTTACAAGCAGGTATCTCGATTTAGAGAGGGGGCTAAAGCAGCACAACAAGCTCTAGACTTGTTTACCGAGTTAGGAGACGAACGAGGTATTCATGGCAGCCTTGTGAATTTGTCTGCTTGTGTAGGGGAACTCGGAGATAACGATCTCCAAAAACAGTATGCTGAGCAAATTATTGACATAGCAACCAAACATAATCTTCCGAGACTCAAAGTGGCTGGACTCAATCATCTTGCAATTGTGCAACGTCGTGACGATGATCCCATAGCCGCACAACATTCCCTAGAAGAATGTATTACAATCTGTCAAAGAATTGGCAGTATAGAAACTGAGACCATGAATATCGCAAACCTTGGCAATGCATTTCTCGACCAGAAACTATTCGATAAAGCTGAAGCAGCCTACACAGAATCACTAGTGAAAGCAAAAGAACATCAACTTATCAGGGATGAAGCACATGCTCTGGGGCTTCTTGCTCGACTTAAACACCGAAGAAGAAAATATAAGGACGCTGTAAAATTAGGAAAGGAGGCACTCGCACTTTATCAGAAACTTGGAGAGCATTCGCGAATTGCATTAACATCGGATAACCTTTCCCGTTCTTATGCGAAGCTTGGTATGAATCAAGATGCAGCTGTAAACTACGAGACTGCAGGTGAAAGTTACAAAGAAGCTGATCAATGGGACGATGCAGCATATTGTTATGAGCAGGCGGCGAGCTTATGGAACTTGCTTGAAATGCCTGACCGTGCTCTTGATTGCGTATCTAAAGGAGTAGACTGCACGCTACTGAGTGGTAAATCAGATCGTACTTTTAGCATTTTTAGTAACATACCTCCTGAGAGTAAGAAGGCCGGTGAATTCTATTCCCAAACTCTTGAACACTTAATCGGACAAGCAAATTCCGTCTCTCTCGCTGCCTTCATGTATAATTTCTCTACTTACTGCAAACAACACTATGATCCGAATGAAAGAAGCCGTTTCAAATCTGGATTGGAGTCTTTAGTTGACGCACTCGGAAAAGAGGCCCCCAACCATTTACTCACCGCACTTGCAGTTGGTATAACACAGGCTAGCGAAAGCATTTTCCCCATTTCTGATCTAGACAGATTAGCAGAGCGAACGGCCAGTACTGTTGATCACTTATACTACCGTTCTTTACCGGAGGAACTCAAGGTTTGGACAATTGGTTTAAGCTGGCAGAAACCAATAATATTCCAGATTGTGTGTCTTGATGAAGATCCCATTATCCAACGAACAGCAATGGCACTTGGGCTAATCATTTTGGCTAGCAAAGAAAGACTTGAAAAAGTCGTTTCTGAATTTGGGGGAAATAGTGAGCAAGGCTTCTCACTTAAAATCATGACGCAAAAGAGCTGGGAAACAGATATAAAAACAAAACTCCCTCAGACTCCAAAAGGAGAGTCTCTGTCAGCATCCACGACTGAGAGTAACGTTCCATGGGAAGAGCAACAACCTCCTACAATACTGATACTTCACGACGATTACGAGACAGCTAGTGACTGGACAAGGTATCCTGGCAATAAAACTCTCATCTGGGTACTCCTGAATGTTTATGGGGCATTCATAGCTCAGTGTGTTCACCGACGCCGCTCGAATTTCCCTAGGCTTCCAAAGAAATGCCGAGAACTATGCGAAGCATTGCTTGTGTAGATGAATGTTTGTAGATGCTTTTATGCCAAAACCAAGCTTGTTTTTATCGAACATACAAAACAATACATCTTTATGTTGGATTATCCTCGGTTGATTTCAGCCCTTCTCCACTTCAAAAGATTCCTTCGAAGCCGCAGGCTATAGCACTTGATTTGCCCTATTGATGTGTTATGATTTGAGGCATAAGGCAGAAGTCTGCTAGAGGAGATGTACTTATGAACGATGGGATGTCGCAAGCGCAACTTGGTCTGTGGGTCGAGGACCCGCTTTTCACTCTTGGTTGGACTGACTTGGCTCTATTGCGTATCAAGAAAGCTCTCAGTTACGATCCCGATAACCCTCGTTACCACTATTCTCTTGGCCTCGTGTATTTCAACAGGAATGAATGGGAGGATGCCGTTCGAGAGCATAAACTAGCGCTTGAGAAAGAGCCAAGGAACCGGGAGTATTTGCGTGCGTTAGGTGAGGCCATCTTCAGTTCTGGTGATAAGAAAACCGGAGTGGAATATTTACATGAAGTCGTGCCCCTTTATCCGAATGATTCGGGAATCCTGGCAGAGTTGGCTTCGGCATATACGTATCTTGGCGATATGGACTCTGCAAAAAGGTATGCTGAAGAAGCAATGCGGGTTAATCCCGACGACGTCATGGCACATACTGTTTTATGGAGAATTGAACATAACCCGGGAGGTTGCTCAGATTAAGGTGTAGCTCTATTCAAATTTACCGACGGATCTTAGCCACAAAGTATCACTAGCCTGTATTAATTGAACGCAATAGAATTGGGAAAACGAGGGAGATTGACGTGTAGTAAGGAGGGGGAAATGGCTCATAAAGAAATGACAATTGATTCGGTGAGACGAGCTTTAATAAAAGGTGAATGGGTAATAATCCTTAAAGAGGAAGGCACAGAACGGTATCTGCCTATTTATGTGGGACCAAGCCAAGCTAATATCGTGAAAAGAGAATTGATAGGTGGTCAGTTTCCTGAAAACGAGATATATGAGTATTTCCTGGCTGGTAGAGATATGGAAGGATCAGAACTCGAATCGGTTGCAATTGACGGGCCTGAGAAGAGCTACTTCCACGCTAGATTATTTCTCTCACAAGATGGTAATTCTTTGCTAGTAGATTGTCCGGTTGCAGGAGCTCTCGCATTAGGTTTCAGGAGAGAGGCTCGCATTCTCGTAGACGAGCGTAGTTTCCTTGAGGCTGGTCTCAATCTTTCGAATTAATAAATGAGCTTGCGGCAAGTTTATTGTCAAGCTGAAAGGCTGTACAATATGATCTGGCTCATTTACTGTTGGCGTGATAGCCTTGAAGATGATCACCCATCTTATCTCCCCGAGATAGAGGAACTAGCACGACAGGCTGAAGAAGAGGGACATCAGATGTGTACGGAAAGCATGGATTTTACTTTTGGGAGAAGACTTTGGGACCAGATGGTTGAGAAGACCTTTGAGCTGATGACTGGCTCCGGCTTGAGCCTTTCAGACAGGTGTGCGTTCATTGTTTCGCACAGTCTACTTCCTGAAGATACCTTCTTGGTGGAGGACGCATATATCTCAGACCACGTATGCGACTACCCCAAGGGTACATTCCCTTGCATTGGGCTCATGTATTTGTAGATTGTGAGTGAAAGTCATTTAACAGCACTTACTGAAAGCTACTTTCGACTACAAGAATGCGATGCTTCTTTCGTGAGCCTTAGCAATCTTCCCCCTCTTCAATCCGTTAATCCTCATCATTTCCCTATTATTCTACTTTTTCAAGGAAGTAAACACTTCTGGTTGCGCTTATGGCTTCGGATACGCTCCAGCGCGGCTTTTATTTTTACTCTTCTATCAGCATATGGATCGACTCCGTCTAAGTCCAGTTGAATATCGCCTCTCTCTACTTCCAATACTAGTCGGTCAAATATATGATGGTCATGCCTATGACAGCTACGACAAACTGGTATTGTTTTAGTTCCACCGAATTCTTCAGTCAGAGGGTAGTGATGCTGAATGACTTTCTTCGACTTTCGACACAGCATACATATTGCCAATTTTAGGCCCCTTACTCGGGAAGCTACCACTAATGGTATCGGTCAATCAGTGCCATTTTATTAATTCTAACACAATATAT
>Ga0315544_1000459_pt1 | contig 38308 bp, 26 predicted proteins | sample SalMarSW160130MG_2_FD_202543 | JGI IMG/M metagenome (GOLD analysis project Ga0315544, IMG submission 202543) | Salt marsh sediment microbial communities from the Plum Island Ecosystem LTER, Massachusetts, United States - Salt Marsh Sediment SW1601-130 ... | reverse complement strand
CATCTTTTAATAAATCTCTATCAACGGTACTGTGTTTTTGTATTTGACTGATGCCGCAATGATGATTAGTAATTAACAAACCTCTGTCTGAAATTATTTCGCCTGTACAACCCTGACCAAAAAATACGACAGCATCTTTCAGGCTGCTGTTGGTGATACTGTAAATATCTTCGGCTGTTAATTTCAATCCCATTTTATTCATTTCTGCCATATTGATTTTTTCTATAAGAGGTAATAACCACATTCCCTCTCTTGCCGAAAGATTATAAAAGCAGAGAAAAAGAAAAGTCCATATTAATAAAATATATCTTCTCATAGCAAAGTATTTAAAATTCAATAAAACTATTTATTTTTATATAAACAAGCTAAATTTAAAATTTTAAGTTCAGCTGGTTGTTTAATATTCGGAACGATCTTCTATGATAAGGTGTTAGTCCGAAACGGTTGATTGCTTCCCTGTGTTGTTTAGTTGCATACCCTTTATTACTATCCCATCCATATTTATTATATTTTTCATGAATTTTCTTCATATAATCATCTCTATATGTTTTTGCCAGAACAGAAGCAGCTGCTATTGAAAAGTATTTTGAGTCTCCTTTTATAATACATTTGTGTTCAACTGACTTATATTTAATAAACCTGTTTCCGTCAATTATTAAAAATTGCGGATTTATATTCAGTTTATCAATAGCTTTATGCATAGCCAGTATGGAGGCTCTTAAAATGTTTAATTTATCAATGGTACCATTATCAATATATTCAACTGACCATGAAATTGCAAATTCCTTAATCTCTTCTCTTAATTTTTTTCTCTCATTTGCACTCAGTATTTTAGAATCATTAAGTAATGAATGATTGAAATCAGGGGGAAGAATAACAGCAGCAGCAAATACAGGTCCGGCTATGCACCCTCTGCCTGCTTCATCACATCCTGCTTCAAGTGTATTTTCTTTATAAAAACTTTTAAGTGTAAAAGAATGATCAGAGCTTGACATTCATAAATTATTAATAATTACAAAATTAAATAACTAAGACAAAAGCGATAATGTTTTAATAAATATTTACAATTATATGCTTTTAAATAAAAATTAAATCTGACATAATATTATATATATTTCAAAAATAATCAACATTTATCCTGGCTTATTAAGATGTTATAAACATAACATATATCAGACATAATTGCCGCATATATTTTGCATTTGGAAAGGTGTGAATGTTAATAAATCAATGCTTTAAAAAATCATATTATATCTAATTTAGAAAAAAGTATTCAAACAATATTGTATAATGAAAAACAGAAAGTTGAAATTTAATAATTTAAGAAGAGTAAACAGATATACAATTTTATTTAATATGCCTGAATCCAGAGCTATTGATCATTTTTGCAATAAATTCAGGATAAAGAACAGATCAAAGTTTATGAGGGAAGCCATTATTACTGAAGTATTAAGGAAGTTTGATGCAAATTATCCTACCTTGTTTGAAGATAATCAATTAACTCTGTTTTAACCAGTTCATTTAATAATATAATATCAAACAAATGTTTTTCTTTTATCAATTTGCTTGATAACAAAGTATAACAATAATATATTAAGGACAAATAAAGGTAGAAGCAGGTTATATATTTTTATTGAAGAATAGGCAAGACCAAGTATTATCAGATTTAATGAAAAGGCATAAATAACGGTCTTTTGATGAGAAAATCCTGATTGCACGATTCGGTGAAAAGCGTGTTTTTTGTGTGGAACAATAAGAGGCTCCTTGTTTTTATATCTTCTGAAGAGAGTCAATGTTGCATCGAACCAAAATACAGAGGATAACATAAGCCAGATCAATAAAGACGATTTTGATGTATTTTGATAATAAATTGAAAATACTGCTATATTAAAACCTAAAAGTGTACTTCCAACATCACCCATAAATATTTTTGCAGGTTGCCAGTTCCAAATTAGAAAACCCAGGGTTGAAGCTAACAATACAGGAGCAATACTATCATTAAATAAAAGAATTGCTGAAGATGTAATAAAAACCACTTCCATTCCAATATATCCGTCAATTCCATCTAAAAAATTAAATAAGTTAATAAACCACATTGTACCTAACAATGCCAAAATTGATAATATCAGTCTGTTTTCAATAGTAAAAAATCCTAAATTCAGCTTTCCCAATCCTCCGAGGATAAAAAGAGCAATACCGCTGACAATTAATTGAAATATAAGTCTGTATAATGGCTTAATGGCTATAATATCATCTATAATTCCGATAACTACAAGTAATGCCCCTGGAATGAAACTGAAAAATAATTTATGATCAATGTTATTTGTAATATATAAATAGGACAGACCTAAAAACCATACAATAGCAACAGCTAATCCGCCTACTTTCGGAGTGGGATTTTTATGTGAACTGCGTTCATTTGGAAAATCCAGAATCGATTTTCTAATAGCTAAACTCCGAATAAACAAGGTTAATAAAAGGGATAGTAAAAACAGAATAATATAGACAATGAATAATTTCATTTTCAGGTAATGTAGGTACTTAATTTATGTTTTATACAATCTCATACCAATCGCTCCAAATAAATCCATTAATACCTTTGTACGAGCGAAACTTTATTCTACATGCTTTCTTATCCAGCTTCAACCATCCCGGACAAAATGTATCTTTTCTGTTAAGATCTGTTTTGTATCCTTCTGATTCTTTTACCATCTCTACGGCTTTATTGAATGATATTTTCCGGATATTGTCCAAGTCACATCTTTTATTATTTATAAATATTTCAGGCTATTTGAAAGATAAAAACAAATATATGGGATATTTAATTATTTTATGTTAAGGTAAGAAAACTATTTAAGCACAAACAGAAGGGCTGAATTTAATAAAAAATCCCGGTAAAAAACTACCGGATCTGGATGTAAAAAATATATTATTATTTCTTTATTACAAATTAATCTGGCTCCAATATAATTTCCCATTCTTCCAGTACATTGATGGAGTGTTTAATTCTTCTTCTGCATTCATCTTCAGAAAGGCCGTATTTTCTTGATAAATTAAGCATAACATTGCTTAGTCTTTGTTTTCTTAAAGCTGCCAAAAGTATGTCAGCGTTGAAATCAGTAAAGTCATGTACAATTTTCTCTCCATCATCCAGAGAAGCATATGCTATAACTGTGCCATTTGGAAATCTTTTAATCTTGTACTCAGGATTAATTTTTAAGATATCGCTTTCATCTAAAAAATTCGCTGCTAATGATGAAAATGACTGAAAAGTAAATACGAATGTTACGATTAATAAGAGGACTTTTGAGAATCTTGTGAATTTGAAAAATTTGATAGTAGGTTTCATAAAGGGTATAAATTAGGGCTAAGTGAAAAACAATTCTGTATACATGTAATGGGTATAACAAATTTAACATTTATTTTTAAAACAGCCATTAAAATATATATGAAATTAATGTATGCATTTCATAAATTTTAAAATATATGCATTCTTTTTACTATAACATTAATCATAAAAAAATGTTCATTTATGTAAAAAAAAATAGCATTCATATTCCAGCTGTCTGTTTATCAAATATTTCCTGCCACTAATCTAATACTTCATTGATTCTTCAGAAATTTCAATTATTATTGTTATGGTTATTTTCAAAGTCTCATTGTTATGAAAAGGGGCAGTATAAATTTTTTAATAGTAAAGCATAACAGAAAGAATGTATATGTATCTTTTGACCATATAGATAAATTAAACTTATTAATTTCAGAGGATGTAAAAGCCGGTCTTTTTAATATTATTAAAGTCCCCCGTACTAATTTAATTCTTAACCTGGACAGTATAAAATTTATTGATAGCACCGGATTTAAAATGCTGAATTTTATAGCAAGGGTTTCACGTATTTATGGTTCATGTCTTAATTTAACAAATATTAGCGATGAGATTATGGAATTAATTAATTTATATAAGAAGTTCAATATGCTTGAAAAAATTAATATTGACAAATCCGGTGTGAAGAATCGAGCAGTAGCATAGGTAATATTACAAATCAACTGTAATTTTTAATTTTTTTCTGTTATTAAAATCTTCTATTGCCAGAAAAATCAATTTAGTAATTAATTCTTTATACGATATTCCACTATATTCCCATAGTTTGGGATACATACTTATTTTTGTAAATCCTGGAATAGTATTTATCTCATTGACAATAATTTTTTCTGCATGTGTTATAAACATATCTACTCTGGCCATGCCACGGCATTCAAGAGTTTTAAATGTTTTTAAGGAAATTTCCTGTACTTTTTTAAGTAAACTTTCAGATATTTTTGCAGGTATAACAAGATTGGCTCCTTTTTCGTCTAAGTATTTAGCGTGATATGAATAAAATTCATCAGAAGGAATAATTTCGCCGGCAACCGAGGCTATCGGATTTTCATTTCCTAAAATTGCACATTCAATTTCTCTGCCGGTTATTTGCTCTTCAATAATAATTTTGTTATCGTAACTAAAAGCTTCTTCAATAGCTTTTTCAAAGCTGACCTTATCGCTGACCTTGTTTATCCCTACAGAAGACCCCAGGTTGGCAGGCTTAACGAAGAATTGGGTCCCCATCTGTTTCACTATTTGATTGTACGGATAATGCTTTTTAATATTTTTTGTTAATGTAAAGAATTTTGCAATCTGTATTCCGGCATCACGCAATAAACGTTTCATAATATCTTTATCCATGCCTATTGCTGATCCTAAAATTTCTGCTCCGACGCAAGGTATATTTGCCATCTTGGCAAGACCTTGAATGGTGCCGTCTTCACCAAACGGACCGTGTAAAACAGGGAATATAACATCAACATGACTAACTGTAGTCTTATTATTCAAATTTATTAGCTTACTGTTTATGCCTGTAGGAGTTAAAGCAATTTCGTTTTCCTTATCAGCCAGTTGAATCATCATTGCACTTTCTGAATTCAGGAGATGAATAGAATTTTCATTAAGAAACCATCTGCCTGTTCTGTCTATTCCAATTAATACTGGTTCAAACCTTTCTTTATCCAATGATTGTATGACATTTTTTGCTGACTGGAGCGAAACTTCATGTTCGGCCGATCTTCCGCCAAAAATAACGGCCACATTTATTTTTTTCATCCTTCAGGAATTTTAAATACTAATTTTTTATAAAATTAATATTTATACCTGTTAAATAACAATAGGGTAACAAAACAATTTGCAATAGAGCAATTTATCTACACAACCCCTTGTGCTATCATTGCATCAGCAACTTTAATAAATCCTCCTATATTAGCTCCATTCACATAGTTTATAAATCCTGATTTTTCCTTGCCGTATTTTACACATGTTTCATGAATGTTAGTCATAATCATATGGAGCCTGTTATCAACTTCCTCCCTGCTCCAGGGCAAGCGCATCGAATTCTGAGCCATTTCAAGTCCGGATACAGCAACTCCTCCTGCATTTGCTGCCTTGCCCGGGCCGAAAAGGATTTTAGCTTTTAGAAATACTTCAACAGCCTCTGGAGTAGATGGCATATTTGCGCCCTCTGAAGCGGCAATACATCCTTTCTTTACCAGGATTTCTGCTTCTTCCTTATTAATCTCATTCTGTGTAGCGGAAGGTATTGCTATATCACATTTAACTTTCCATGGTCTTTCTCCTTCAACATATTGTACCTTATATTTTTCAGCATATTCTTTTATTCTTCCCCGTTTTATATTTTTTAGTTCCATGACATATGCCAGCTTTTCTTCATTAATTCCGTCGGGGTCATATATATATCCTGAAGAATCAGACAATGTTACAACCTTTCCTCCTAACTGATTTACTTTTTCAACTGCATATTGTGCAACGTTTCCCGAACCAGACACAGTTACTACTTTTCCTTCAAAGCTTTCTCCCCTGGTTTTTATCATTTCTTCAGCAAAGTAAACAGCACCATATCCTGTGGCTTCAGGTCTTATAAGACTACCTCCCCACTCAAGACCTTTACCGGTTAATACACCTGTAAACTCATTTCTTATTCTTTTATACTGGCCAAATAAAAATCCTATCTCTCTGCCTCCCACACCAATATCACCGGCAGGAATATCAGTATCCGGACCAACATGTCTTGATAATTCTGTCATAAAGCTCTGACAAAACCGCATCACTTCATTATCTGACTTGCCTTTCGGATCAAAGTCCGATCCCCCCTTACCACCCCCCATAGGAAGGGTAGTTAGACTATTCTTAAAAACCTGTTCAAATGCTAAAAATTTTAAAATACCAAGATTAACGGTAGGGTGAAAACGAAGACCTCCCTTATATGGCCCTATTGCACTGTTCATTTCAATTCTGAATCCTCTGTTTACCTGAATTTCACCTTTATCATCAAGCCAGGGCACTCTAAACATAACTACCCGCTCAGGTTCAGTTATTCTTTCAAGAATTTTTGCATGTTTATACTTTGGATTCTCTTCAATAAAGGGCATAATAGATTCGACAACTTCTTTAGCTGCCTGGTGAAATTCTGACTCACCAGGATTTTTGGCAATTAATTTTGCCATGAATTCATCTACTTTTACATCAAGTACATTTTCCATAATTATTTTATTTATATTAAACAACTATTATAATCAGACAAAAACCTGCCCGTGTTAAGGTATAGGAAGGTTACATTTTTAAGAAACCTAAAATATAAAAATTTTAATAACAGGGATACATTAGAATATTTAAACAGTCACGATTTACGCGCATTACCTATAAAATTAAGTAAATCTCGGAGAGTCTTAAGTTAACTGAATTATATCTGAATTATATTATTTTTTAATGCGAATTTAACAAGATCAACAGTGGTTTTCAGGTTAAGTTTCTGCATGATGTGATTCTTATGTGATTCAACTGTCCTTATACTAATAAAAAGTTTATCGGCAATTTCTTTATTTGTATAACTGCTGCCCCAAAATTTTAATATTTCTAATTCTCGTGAGCTCAAATTGTATAAGTTTTTATTTTGCAGCGGGTTATTTGATTTAATAATATTAATATATTGATTCACCAAAATATTGGTAATAGATGAGCTGAAATAATCATATCCATTACGTAAAGAATAGATTGCTTCAATAAGTTCATTCTTGGTGGTATCCTTGGCAAGAAAACCTTTTGCCCCGGCTTTTACTGTTTTAAAAATAACTTCTTCATCTGAGATTACAGAGAGGACCAGTATTTTAATCTGAGGAGTTTCATTACTTATTTTTTGAATAAGATTAAGATCTTCGCTGTTTAAATTATGGATATTGAATATTAATATATGTATAATGCTCTTTTTGATTCCATCAACAAGCTCTTTTTTATCAGACAGTTTGAGTGTAACTTCAATATCTTCTACATTTCTCAGCAATTCGCCAATTCCTTCAACCATTATCTGGTGTTCATCAAGTATAGCTACACAAATTTTATTCATCCGGCAAATTCTTGGCTAATAACTTATTTTGTAATAATCACAGAGATTTTTTTACGACCGTCCATATATACAGTTAATGGCTTCTCAAAGCGTATATGCCTTAAATAGTTAGTTTTTTCAATTATTCTTTGCTGCTTTAGAATGTCCCATTTAACAAAGTCAGTATTTGATGAATCAAGGACCGACAAATACCCGATGTTCATTGAAGTTATATTGTGAAAGAAATGAGAGCCTAATGATGCATCAATAGGGAAGTCAGACAAGCTTATTTCTACAATAACTTTCGCATTGGATATCTGAGACCAGCATACGGGAATACCAAGGTGCCTGTCTCGTGTTCCCCATCTTCCCTGTCCTATTAGAATATACTTCCTGTTATGGTTAATCATTTTTTCATTAATTCTTTCTATTTCAATGGCCATTTCCATTGTCTTAAGCTTATCAAATTTATGAGCGTCAACATAAACAACATCATAGATTTTATCTATTATTCCGTTTCCCAGGCTTAATGAAGAAAACAGAACAGCCATTGATTTATCTATCTCATCCAGGTTGATGTCATAATTTAGCTGATTCCCTACCAGAGGTTTAATCTGAAGCAAATAAAAGGATGCCAGATCATTGTTATTTTTCCCCAGATCTACAGCAAATTCTATTTCTACAGGGGACCCCAGTGAATCTTTTATACTGTCTAACATTACCTCAATAGTTTTTGCCAGAGGGATATAATTATATTTTAAAATATCGGCAAAATTTATGATTATCGGCCCATTTAAACTGACTCCCGGTTCTATAATATCATTATCAGGGTTGTAAACTGATGCACAATGATTAAGTGTTTTGTGTTTTTTTGCCTTATAAATATCTAACAGAGAAAGGGAAGCTTTTTCGCCATTTTTTAAATAATCAATATCCTGCCTTGTTAAGTTCAGGCAATAATAATGAAGTTGTGTACTTTTCAGTAAATCTTCAGGTGAAAGAATCTCCAGATTAGGATATTTGGGTGAGAATCGGTATGCCTTGCCTCCTTCAACAACATATGAACCCAGTCCTAAAGCTGCAATAGCAAAACCTTCTTCAGGTTTCATATGTTCATAAGGATAAAAATTATATGATTGTGCTATCCCGCTGATATGAGGATAATAATAATTATCATACTGATTTCCGACAAGTTCCTGCAGAATTACAGCCATCCTGTCTTCTTCAATTTTATGATTTATGGCCTGAAAATATTTACGTGCCTTATCAGAGTATATTGAAGCATAGACCAATTTAATAGTGGTTCTCAGGTGGTCTAATCTGACTTTTTTATCAATGTGATTATTAGGTATAATATAGGTATCAAAAATACCTGCAAAAGGCTGAGTCAGTGAATCTTCTGAAATACTTGATGAGCGCACGGCTATTGGCTTATTGATCTGATCAATGAAATTTTTAAGTTTAGCAACTAATTCTGGTGACAGACTGGATTTAACAAATAACTTCCTAATATCTTCATATTGTATACTAGCATTAAATATCTTATCATGCAGGTGATTTCTTTCCAGGAACAATTCAAATTCATCAGTACCTATAATAGCCGTTTTGGGAGTCCTGATTGATATCTCTCTGGTATGTTCAGAAAAGTCTAAATTATAAATTAGTGTATTTATAAAAGCCAATCCTCTTCCTTTACCTCCAAGAGAACCTCCTGCAAGGGTAACGATGTTCTTTTCATCAATTAAATCTGACTCTTCAAAATTTATTACTCTTCCTCTCTTCTTTTCTTCCCAGTATTTTCTTATCATATTAGTGTTGAATGAACGGAACTCATTGATATCTTTAAAGTCAGATAACCTTATAGGATTTAATGTTTTTGCCAGTTGAATTTCTCCTCTTGCCATTAACCAGATTGAAAACTGGTTTTTTTCAGCATGAAATACCAATGACTCGTCAGGAATAGTATCCAGCATTTCTACCATTTCCTTAAACGTTTTGGCAACAGCGACCTTTTTCCCGTCCTTGTCCCTGAAGATAAAATCACCAAAGCCAAGATGATATGTAAGAAATTTTTTCAGGTCAATTGAGAGGCTTTCGGAATTTTTATTGATAAAGCTTGAATCCATTTCTGCTGCAATTTTTGCGTTTTTAATATCAGATGACTGTAATAATGTTGGTAAGTTGCTGATGTGTTTTTTAACATATTTTATAAATTCTATTCCCGCTTTTTTATTCATACTTCCGTCCTTTTCAAATTCTACGTCAGAAATGACACAAAGCATAAAATCCTTATATTTATGGAAAAGATGTAAAGCGTCCTCGTAATTACCTGCCAGCAGTATTTTTGGCCTGGATCTCATCTTGGAAATTTTATCAAGCTCGTTCTTCTCTACTTCTGCTATTAGTTGCTGTATTTGTCCGAATACAATAGAATACAGCATGGACAGGTATTTGGAATAATACTGGGCAGAATTTTCAATTAATAGTATTACTCTTACTAATCCGACCTTAGTATCATTTTCAACATTAACAGAATCCTCAATTGACTTAACAATGGCAAAAAATATCTGCGAATCGCCATTCCATATAAACATTTTATCAATGGAATTAGTGTTAGGTATAAGCTCTTCGAAATATTTTATATTACTCTGCTGGTTTAAAAGAAGATACACAGGTAATTCAGGTTTTTTCTGTTTGATTTGATTACTCAGTTTAACCGGACCTTCCTGGTCAATTCCAACCATTAAGATGACCAGATCAAACCTCGTTGTTTCTAACAATTCCACGGCTTCTTCGGAAGTTGATACCCCGGTTATTCTTGGCAGCGAAAATAAGCTGTACTGGTATATTTCTCCCATAAACTGTTCAAAAAAGCTATCTTCATTCTCCAGTATATAAGCATCATATAAGGTCGCAACAAAAAGTATCTCCTTAACCTTATATTTCATCATATCCAAATAGATATACTTGTCGATTATTTGTCTGTTAAAGAACAGCTGGAGTGGCTGTTTGGTTTTTTCCAATGATTGTCTGTATTCTTCTGATTTTTGTCTGCCGTCATCTTTGTACAAACGCTTGTTAATTATATCTCTTCCTTTTATATTGTTTAAGTAACCGCTAATTAACCTGGCTATATTTTTTAATAACTGGCGTTCTTCTTTCAGGAAGGGGCCTTCATCAGATCTGGGTAATTCTTTTAGATAAAAAATTTCAACTGAGCCTTTTTTATTGTCTATTGTTACAAAATTTTCACTCTGGTGCCATTTAGTTTCCCTGAATTGTTTGCTCTTGTATATTTCCCCCTCATATACTATACGGGCAGCGGCATATCTGGGATATTGCCATGATTTCGATAGAAAGTCACAAATTTCCTGAAATGTTTCATTTACAGATTTCCCTTTTGCAATAATTATGTTTGTCTGGTTTATTGCATGTAATTCTTTCAGCCGTTCTTTATTATTCAGTAATACTTCTGTTAATATCTTTTTTGAAATTGCCCCTGATGTTAATGAAGCAATGTTTGTCAGGAGTTTCGTTGCTTTGTTTTTAAATTCATTATTATCAGGTCCGGGAAATTTAGTATTTACCAACAACTCAATAGTTCCGTTCTTTTTGCCGGGAATTTCCAGAGATTGTTTACATATCAGGATGGAGCCGTTCAGATTATTTGTTTCAAAGACTTTATTTTCGTAAGTTATGCGAGTTGAAATATATTCACTGTATGACCATGCCCCTGGAAGAATATTGCATATTTCCTGAAGGATTTCTTCAACAGTCAGGTCGCTGTTCAAAATATCCAGTGTTTGATCTATAATATTAGTCTCATTTATATGTTCTGTTTTTCCTTTCATATTCCCAAAAGATTAACCAAACTCGCTAATATGCTCAAGAACAACCATGTCTAAAATTTCAATTCTTTTACCATTCAGTGCTATAATTTTTTCCTTGGCAAAGGCTGACAGCGTTCTTATTGCATTTGATGTAGTCATATTTGATAAATGAGCAATATCTCCGCGTGTTAAGCATATGTTTAATGTTTTACCGTTTTTTTCAAGTCCGTATGTGTCTTTCAGAAAGATTAAAGATTCAGCTAACCGGCCACGTATATGCTTTTGTGTAAGAGTTACTGTCCGGCTGGTAGAAAATTTTAGCTCTGTAGCAAAGAATTTCATGATCTTTAAACAAAGCTCATTATTGGATTTCAAAACCTTAAACAAGCCTTTTTTATTAATCCTGCAAATCGCACAGTCTTCAATAGCTACAGCGCTGACAAAATGATTCTCGTCAGCAAATAATGCCTTATAGCCTATAAAGCCAACTGGTTTTGCCAGTCTTATAATCTGTTCTCTCCCACTTATACCTTCCATAAAAACTTTAACTTTACCCTTTATAAGGCATAGCAAGCCAATAGCTTTTTCTCCTTCGTTAAAAATAGTATCCCCTTTATTATATTTCAGGCACGTAGAATTTTGCCTTAAAATATTTTTTTCAGATTCATTTAGAATCCTGAAAATAGAATCTTTGTAATTTAAACAATAGTCGCAGTTAAGTTCTAGCTGTCTCATAAATACTTAAATTCCCGGAAATTTATAATAATCTAAATACCATTTAATTAAATGCCCGAATTATTAAGGTATTTATTATTAACAAGTTAATTTGCATCACTAGTATGAGCAGGTTTATTTAACCTTTTTATTGTAAAGATACAAAATACATTCTGATGAGAGTAATCTGATTGTTCAAATTTACTTTGTTTTGAATAACACAATTGGACTATTTAAAATTATGTACTTAACTTTACAAATTATCATTTCATCTAAAATAAATACTATCGATATCTGATTAAGATATGATTCAATTTTAAAAGATAATTTTAATTAATAAAAAACGCTATAAAGTTTAAATGACAAATTGTAAAACATACTGGCATTTGTTTATTTACTTGATTATTCCCCTGGTTATTCTACCAGTAAGGTCCCAAAAGGTTGATGATATTAATATTAAGAGAATGGTACAGCAATATAAGAATGATATTCGCGGTCCATATAAAGATATTCGCTGGTATTGTCCTGATGGTACAGTGATACCTCCTAAAGAGAGATGTCCTGACCCGGGGGGAGTTCAACGGGCAAGGTACAAAGACGAAATAATTTCTCTTGCTAAAACCAATCATGTTTTTTTGGGTCAGATTTTATCGACTACTCCTTTCCCTGACTATTGGGACGAGGCTAATAATAATTCAAGACTTAAACAATACCAACTGGAAAAATACCTCAGGGCTATTGACAATGGTTGGATTCTGAGAAGAGCTCAATATTACCGGGGGGCATTCCAGGTTGAAGACGAAGAAATTTGGGGTATCGATTTTCTAAACTGGTTGTTAATGAAAGATGAAGTTCTCACTAGACATTATTTCCTTATAAGACAAGCAGTAAAAGATATCCCCCATAAGGACGACAACAGCCTTACACAGAGTATCAGGGCGGTATCAAGTGAAATATCAGATGTTTATCCTGCTTTTCTTGATATCAGGGTTAAAATACATGGTCAGCCTGATAAAACAGACATTAGCAAAACCATCGCATTCAGGGATAATCATAAAAATATGCTCACTCCTGAAATACTTAAAAAATTTGAAAAGCTTATTGGGGATATGGGCAAGGTGTATCAGCCCGTTAATTTAGAAGCATTAAATGATTTACTTAAATTTCTCCCAAAAGATACAGAACCAGAAATATCAATGGCCGCATTTATCGAGAAATATAAAAACAGCAGTGCTTTGCCTGAGAGAATTGAAGAAATAGCAAAATTACTGTGGGAATTAAGAACTAACATCCTGACAATAAAAACTTCACAGGGACGACTAGCTGCACTTGATATATCAAACATACTTGAGGAAATTTTATACAGGGAGATAGTATCTCTGGAAATAGCAACCATCGGAGATAACATATCAATAATTAATAGCCTGGCTTTTGCTTGTGCAGGTTGCGGATATATTGAAAAATGGGAATGGGAAACCGTTTCAGAATATTTTAATTTTATGCCTGATGATGAATGGCAATTAAATAACCTGATAGATTATTTTGAATCAGCCCGGCGCATTGTTGAATGGAGTACAGGTATGTTTACTTCTGTTTATGAAGATGACATAAATCTATACGCTGGTTTTGAGCCACTTGTGGATGGATTTATCGATGATAAGATCAGGTCAACACTGTTACTTTATCTTGGTAATAATATTAGTAGTCTTGGTAATTACATCGCATCTCAATTAACGGCTTCCAGCCAGGTTATGGATATTTCCACACAGAGCGGCGTAAGAGGAATAAATCCCGGCTATGCTTTAGGTGAATTAGTAGTCATTTCAGAAACTACTGACAAGATTGAGTTTAGTAAGGACAAAATATATGTATTTAACAAACCTCCCCCCGATCTGGAGCCAGTTGCCGGTATCGCAACTGTATCTGAAGGTAATATGGTCTCACATGTGCAATTACTGGCACGTAACCTGGGCATTCCTAATGCTGTTTTGTCAGCTCAAAATTTGAATGAATTGAAAAAATATTCAGGACAAAAAGTATTTTATGCCGTATCGGGTAAAGGGACAGTGGTTATGAAACCCTACGATCAAATGATTAATGAAGAAAAAGCATTATTTGAGCAAAAGAAAAGAGATGAAAATAAAATAAATGTACCTATGGATAAACTGGATGTAAGCCAGGCAGATATTATGAACCTTAATGAAATTAATGCAAAACACTCGGGAGGGATTTGCGGGCCCAAAGCCGCAAACCTGGGCCAGCTAAAGATGATGTTTCCTGATAATGTTGTTGACGGAATTGTCATTCCTTTTGGTATTTTCAAAAAGCATTTGGAACAACAAATACCCGGGAAAAATATTTCTTATTGGGAGTACCTGAATAATATATTTTCAGTCGCAGATGAAATGTACAATAAGGGTAAAAACGAGACAGAAGTGGAGGATTATACATTAAAGGAACTGGAATACCTTAGAAATTTGATCAAACAAATAAAACTGATACCTGAATTTATTGACTCTCTTGAGAATGCCTTTAAAAGTGTTTTTAACTGCAATCTTGGGGAAATTCCTGTTTTTCTCAGAAGCGATACAAACATGGAAGATCTTAAAGATTTCACCGGGGCAGGCTTGAATTTGACTTTGTTCAATGTTGTATCTTCAGAAAGGATCCTTCAGGGAATAAAAGATGTATGGGCTTCTCCATACACCGAGCGTAGTTATAAATGGCGCCAGTATTTTCTGTTGAATCCTGAGAATGTTTTTCCATCGATATTAATAATTCCCACTGTCAATGTTGATTATTCAGGTGTCATGATTACCAAGGGGATAATAACCGGTGATGAAAAAGACCTTTCGATAGCTTTCAGCAGGGGTGCAGGAGGTGCTGTTGAGGGACAGGCCGCCGAATCGTACATTCTTAAACATGATGGCAGATGCATTTTGCTTTCTCCCGCGAGGGAACAATTTTATAATTATCTGCCTGTAACAGGGGGAATTGAGAAAAAGAAAACATCATTTGAATCACCTATATTAAATAGCGAAAATATAACAGCATTGAGACAAATAGCTGAAGAAATAAAGATAAAGCTGCTTGAAGCTCCGGGAATTGAAACCATTGGCCCTTTTGATATAGAATTAGGTTTTAAAGATAATAAACTATGGTTATTCCAGGTGCGGCCATTTGTTGAAAATAAAAATGCTGCAGGTTCTGCTTATTTGGAATCAATTAATCCTGCTGTTCCGGAAAACAAAATAATTAATTTCAACCATGAATTATAAAACAGCTTTTCTGAGCATTATATTAATTTTTGCAATATATTCAGAACTCGGGAGTTATCCTGTTGACGGATACGCAATAACCGGAATAAGGCGCCTGTACCGGTTGCAACTTATTATGAACGGTGAAATAAAAGCTGACAGGCCAATTATTAAAGGAGCACAAAAGTCAATTAATAATATTAGACTAAACCTTCTTGGACCCAGGGGGGACAGTCTGAGTTCAATACCCGCTCCGGATCCGGGTCTGCAAAAAGAAATAAATGCTTTGTTCCCTTATATGCATGAGAGTTACTCAATTGCCATTCTTGATATTACCCCGGGGAAAAAGTTTCGCTATGCCCAAAGGAAGGAAAAAGGTCTTTATCAGCCTGGAAGTGTAGGTAAACTTGTGGTTGTAGCTGCCCTATTTAATGAATTAAAAAAAATATATCCCAATTCTTTTGAAAAAAGGCAGGAACTGTTAAAAAACAAATTTGTAAGAGGTGGATCATGGATTAGATATGATGAACATACTGTGCCTGTATTTGATCCTGAAACCAGAAAATTTGTGAGACGTGTTATTGTTGAAAATGATGTGTTTTCCCTTTACGAATGGGCAGACCATATGCTGTCTGCAAGCAATAATTCTGCTGCAAGCGTCGTATGGAGAGAAGTAATGTTAATGAATGCTTTTGGCAAGGATTATCCTGCATTGAAAGAAGAACAGGCAAACGATTATTTCAGTGATACACCCAGAGTAAAATTAAGTGAACTGGCTGTGGAGATTATTAACGAACCGATTAAAAAAATTGGTATTACAAGTGCAGAATGGAAGCTAGGAAGCTTTTTTACACAGGGTGCAAAATCAATTATCCCTGGAAGCGGAGGAAGTCAGGGCAGTCCTTATGGGTTAATGAAATATTTAGTTGCCCTTGAAAGGGGAAAGATTGTAGATATAAAATCCAGCCTTGAAATTAAAAGACTCATGTACATGACTGACAGGAGAATCAGGTATGCTGCCAGCGCTTCGCTTTTAGAGGCCGCTGTATATTTTAAATCAGGAAGCTTATACCAGTGCAAACAGGAAGAAGGATATGAGTGTAAAAAATATATGGGAAATGTAAACAATTACATGAACTCGGTAATTATTGTTGAGCATCCGGATGGTACAACCTATATGGTTGTTTTAATGTCAAATGTTCTGAAAAAGAATTCAAGCAGTGACCATTATACCCTTGCAGGTAAAATTGATAAGATATTAAGAAAAAAAATATAAAACAAAGACAGATATTAGCCCTTTTATTCTTTGACAATAATTTTTCCCGTATTGAAGGATTTTTAATTATTATTTAATCCGGTTTTAATTTTCTTCTAATCTCCTGTTAATATATTCACCCTGTAAATAGTATCTATTATGGCACGTACTTATAAAAACATACCATTCAGGAAAAAAGTAAGGTCAATAAGATTTGATCGGGATACAAAAACAACCATAAGAAATGATGTGCTTAAAATGTTAGATTTTGAGGTTGAAGAAAACGATAAGACTTTAATTTCTGTAGATAGAATTTATGTAAGTTCCGGCGTTCAATATTAGATTTTTATATATTAAAAATGAAATGAGTATTCCATGATCTTATTCCCTAATCAAGCTTTGCATAGGGGATTTATATACTTATTATGTTTTAATTCAGGATAAATATTTAACTAATACGTTAACATAACATAGTAAAAATCAATTTTGATTAATTACTTCAAAAGCCCTGATAGCAAATGTACGGATTTTAATATTATCAGAGTTTATATAGGGCTTTACAAGAGGAATATATTTTTGTTCCTTTAACTGTTCAATCAGATATAATACCGCCAGTTTTATTTTGATATCTTTCCCTTTGATTAGCATCGAAAAACACTCATACTGGTCCGGCACTTTTAAATGCAGATTTTTTAAAGCTTCTTTTGAAATTGTATCAAGTATTGCAGTTTCTATTATAGGAATAAGGACTTTCTTAAGATTTGATTCCAGAAGGTTATCAAGAAATTCTATTGCATTTATTCTTAAATCAGGTTTATCGCTTTTTATTCCTTTATAAATCGATTCTATATCTTCAGGAGGATATTTAAGGCCCAGTAGCTTGAATATTCTTTCAAGGTTTCCATCAAGCCTCCGTTCAAGTAAGGCTATCAGGCTTGTACGTGCTTCGTTTTTATTGATATCACTTTTTTCTTTGATGTCTTTGCCGGGTTGAATGTGGATTTGCTGGCTATATAAGGCTGATAGAGTATCGTGGTAGATTTTCACTTCATCAAATATTTTATTAATAATATATTTGTTATTAAACTTTAGAAAAGGAAACTGATATTTAATATTGTTGAGAGAGTACAAAGATCTGAGCCTTACAGTAGTGTCTTCATGATCCAGCAGATCAAAAAGAAAATCTACGGAAGCCTGTATTCCCAGCCTTTCAACCACCGATGGTATATGTCTGGTTATTTCAGGTGAATAAATATTTTCAGATATACCTTTTCTGATTACGTCCAGGCAGGTACTTCCAAAATTCATAATTGCCGTTTTGATACTTTCTCTTAATAGTTCTTTTTCAATTAACCCTAAAATCCTGTAAATAAATCTGATATCATGAGTTTGTCCTGCAGACAGAATAGCCTGATTAGCGATATCAGTATCCTCATCAAGGAGTAAGTTATCAATAAAAGAATAGTACTTTTGTATTGCTGCATGCCCAATTACTTTTAAGAGGTTTAATTTCCGGCATTTAGCAATTTCAACATCACTAATTGATGAAAGTTTTTCTATATTTGTTTTAATAAGATTTTCAAGTTTGAAAGCCCTTTTCAGGTACAGATTGTCTTTGGTCTCAATTGCAAGGCTTAGCAGGGCAGCATCCCGTATCTGGTAATCATCATACTTTAAATATCTGGCCATAAATTCAAAAAGATCTTCATCTGTATGTTTTATCAGGTATTCAAAAGCAGCGATTTTTACTTTCTGGTTTTCATCGTCTATTAAAGGAATTACTTCTTCTGTAATATTTTGCCCTTTATAGAAATAAAGAGTTTGTAAAACTTCTACCCGCACATCGGGTGATTCATGATTAATTAATTTGTGGATAGGTTGAAAAAGTCTTGTTTCATTCAATTCCCTGACTTTTCTTAATACATATATAATTTGATTTTCTGAACCAAACTCCAATACTCGCGTTAGTCCGCTTATTACAGAATTTTTAGAAAAGTCCAGGCTTTGTTTATTCTTATTATCCTTAATCTGACCGATTTTGATTTTAAAAGTGTTAATATATTCTTTTCTTACCCTTGATGCAACATAAAACCATAATAACAGAAGGGGAATAACCAGTAAACTTACGAATGTAGGAGACATATTCAGGCTATTGATAATAAAAACCAGTGAAAGACCCCCTATGCCTGTAGCCAGGCTATCAACGAAAACATCTATAAATATTTTTGTCTGGTTCTTGATTTCGGCCGGTATAGGCAAGGCTAAAAGTTCAACTGCAGCTTTATTGATTGATTGTTTTAAGCCCCCATCACATAATTTTATGAATATGGCTGTTGCCAGTCCGGGAACCAGCATAAGTGAAACTGATCCAAACAGAATTCCTGCAGGTAGGAAAAAAAGCGAAACACCAACGCCGTAAACACCTACTACACGCCTTGTTATAAAGAGCTGGATTATCAACGATAATAGATTAATATTAGAAAGCCAGACTCCAAAGAAAGCTGTAAGTTCATCAGGATCAGGTACTTTATAGGAAGAAATAGTGACAAACTGATAATCTACCAGCTTTGCTACCAGCACTCCCAGTCCTGTTAAAAGAGCGAGGTATGTAAGGTATTTCGAATTTCTTATAATACGAAATGGATGCTCAGCCACTTTAACCTCCCTGCTTTTGGTACGAGGTGTTTGTGAATCGGCTAACATGCTTTTCTTCCAAATAGTACGGGTTACGGGAATACATATTATCAATAACATTGCGCTAACAAATAAAAGATTCTCACTTCCTAATAAGGGTGCAATTATTGATGTCAGGTACCCTCCAAAGATTCCTCCTGTAATTGCAGCCCCGCCAATAAGACCGAATAAGCGTTTGGCTTCACGGGCATTAAAGGCAATATTTGCCAATATCCAGAATTGTGATGCTGAAAGAATAGCAAATATTGCTACCCAGATGTAAAACATATATAACAACCATTTCTCAAGTATATTCAGTCTTAATAGTATTCCAAAAGAGATCAGGCTGATAACTGAAATTAACAAGGTGTTTATGATAATTTTATTAATAGGGATTTTTTTAAGTGCATTTGAATATAATGTTGTAATTACTGCTGCAACAAGAGCTACAAGAATAAAGGCAAAAGGAAGTTTTTCCGCTCCTAAATCAGATAAAAACAGCGAATTTACTGTGGGTTTTACGATAAGGAGAGTTGTTATAAGTAAAAAGATATTGAGTTGTACAAGTAATACGCGGGATAACTCACCCTGCCTTATATCAAGAGTTTTGTAAAAAAGAACTTTCGTGGCCTTATTAAGAAAATTCATTAATTGTAATTTTTTTAATCAATGGCAAAATGATAATCCCTAATAATTCTTAAATATTTCTTCAGTACTAATAACAAGGTCTCTCAATATTTTTTCGCCATCGGTATCTTCAATAAGGGCTACCAGAATATACCTTCTTTCAGGCCCCCAAACAAGTATTGAATCTGAATGAAAGTTTTTCCATGTACCCGATTTCCTGTAAAGCCGGGCCGCAGGTGCAGTTTGCTCAAGAACACTAACAAATTTATGATGAAGTTCCGGGTCGGCCATATATTCAAGCATCTGCTTAGACCTTTCGTAATTTATCAGCTTACCGAAAACCATTAAATAATAAAAACGGCATACCTGTGTGACTGTGGCGCCATGGGTTATACCTCTTAAGGGGTCGGGACGCCTTTCGCCATATTTTGCATATCGCTTGCCTACCCATAAACCACCTCCATAATCTTCATCATAAAACTCATATTTCGGGTCGGTTAAAACACTTGATATTTTATCATATCCAAGCATGTCTATTAATTTTGTTGAAGCCATATTGCTTGATTTACTAATCATTTGTCTTAATTCGCTTTTTATTTCAGATGTTTCAACAAGTTCCCCTTTTTCAATTGCATCCATTGCTGCCAATAATATGGCAATCTTGGGAAGACTGGCAGCATACATCATAACATTACCATTTACCCTTGCATATTTTATATTATCCTGCTCACGAAGGTCAACTACTCCAACAGCCATTCTTCTATTGTCTACAAGCCGCTTCCATTTACTGTTAGCATTAATTTTTTTTACTAACTGTTGCTGTAAATCATCATTAATCAAATTTCGAAGGGGAATAATAGTATCACTTTCAACTCTGAAGGGAATATCAGGAATACCAGAGACTTTGTAACTATTTATAACTCTCTGCGCTGCCCTCTCACTTGCGAATGTGTATGTTTTAACTATTTCAAAAATGCAGATGGATACAATAATCAGCAGAACAAAAATAAGTGTAACACTTATCCTGATTCTTTTGATAAAAACAAATTTCTTATTCAAGTTTAATAACAATTAATAATAAAATAAATCTATTTAATTACAAGTCTTATATCCTGGTGACAGTTATCCAACAAACGATTATTTTAGACTAAAATTATCATTTATTTTTCAATTTTAAGTATTATAAAACTATTTGTAAGACACAAAATCATACTACGCTTTTTGCAACTGATTTAATAATTGAGGCTATAGATTTTTGTTTAGTCACAACTACCCACTCATATATAATTTCGTTAGAGGAATGCAAAAATAAAAGGATTTTTATTTCGTCCTGATATATTAAAGGCAGTCCGCTGATCAATATTATAATTACCTGCTGACTGCCTTATTACAGCTTTTGATTGAATGTAAATTAATCTGACTGGTTTAATAATATTAAAAATAAATGTTTTGGTAGCTATATCAACTATTCAACAGGAAAATAAATCTGGGTTTGATATTTATTAGGATCAGGCTCTGCATTGGGATCTGTTAAATAGACTTCCCATACGGCCCCGCTAATTTTCAGGCCCTTTTCATCAATGTATTTCTGAATAGCTTCATAAACAGGTCCGAGTGATTCATATGGCCCTGTATGCAAAGCCGCCACTACTTTACAGGCAGGTAATTCCACAAATTCAATATCTCCTTCACATTCTGCTCCTGTGTCCACAGGGACTCCGGCTTCAAACTCGGTATCCCCCTCAGGATCCCAGCTGTGATATCTGGTAAATGGGGGGCCTGTCATTTCTATTTCATTATCTAAAATACAGCTCATAAGTTTTGGATAAAGCTCTCCCATTTTTGCGCTGATTTCGTTAGTTGGAGTAGTTACTCTGATAATTAAAGCTTTTGTTGCTTCAATCACTTTAATTTCAATGTTGACTTCTGTACATTTTTTTGTTGTGTCGTCTTTAGAGTTCATGTTGGGTTTCTGACAATTATTTCCAAAAACCACTGGTTGAATTAAAAATAACGCCAGGGTTGTGGCAAAAATGTTAAATTTTTTCATGATGCATTAATATTAAGGTTTAAGTAAAAATAATAATTAATTATTTTAAGTAAAGTTAAATAGTTAAATAATTATATAGAACCAGGATTTTTAATCCTGTTAACTTATTTTACATATGAAGGTGGAGGAATAGTTTTTCCCCAGTCAGATGGTTCAGTGCCCATTATCAATACTAATTCAGCACCATTAATTATATCTTTATGCTGAAACCATGCCTTATCCCAGAGTTTGCCGTTTAAACTGGCCGAAAGTACATATTTGTTTTCATTTGAGTTATTAAGGGTTCTGATAACGAATTCTTTCCCTTTGCCTGTGACAATAGTTGTTTTGGCAAATACCGGACTCCCAATAAAATAAAAGTCCTGGCCAGCCATTGGATAAATACCTATAGCACTCCAAACATACCATGCAGATAGTGAACCTGATATATCCTGGCCGGGTATTCCATCAGGCTGCGTATTATAATAGGTATCCAATATCCATCTTACCCTGTCTGCAGTCTTATCTGGTCTTCCTGCATAAATATACAACCACGGGATATTACTGTTCACAATATTGCCCGGGTTGAAATGACCTCTGTTAAAAAGCTCATCCAGAAATTCAACAATTGCTTCCTTACCTCCATGAAGCTCTATTAGCTTTGATATAAGATGGGGTGCTGACATGCTGTAATGCCACATCGAACCATCATACAGGGGGCCAGTTTTTTGTACATAATTATAATCTTCATCTGTTGCCCTTTGCCAGTTACCATATTTATCCCTGGCCCAGAAAAACATAGTCTCAGGATTAAATAATTTCAAGGCGTTCAGAGATCTCCCGGAATACATTTCATAATCTGCATTTTTACCAAGTTTTTTAGCTGCAAGTGACAGACAGTAGTCATTATACGCATATTCGAGGGTCCGTGAAGAAGCACCGTTTATAAATTCTTTATCTGCTACAGAAGTTACAGGCAAATATCCCAGGTTAAGGTATTGTTCCAGAAACTTTCCGTAAAACAGCGGATTTTCTGAAAGAATGTCTGCATTTTTTTTCATAGCTATATATGCCAGGTCGTAGTTAAATCCCTTTATGTTTTTCAGGATAGCTTCGGTAATAACTACATCGGCATTTGTGCCTCCCTGGATTCTTGCATAATCTCCCGCTATCCAGGTATCGGGCAGCCATCCCCTGTTATTATATATCTTCAGAATATATTCTATCATTTGAGCCTGCCGATCAGGAAGAATTAACATTAACAGAGGATTTACTGTCCGGTATGTATTCCAGATTGAGTAATAATCCCAATAATCAGGAACACTTGATTCGGGTGATGGATTTTCACCTGATAAATCACGGGGGGCCAGGAGAGAGTGGTACAGGGCTGTATAAAATATTGTGTTCTGTTCTTTAGTCCCGCCTTCTACAACTATTTTATTGAGATGATTTTGCCATATTTTTGATGCCCTGTTTTTGATCTTATTGAAATCCCAGCTGCTAGCTTCATCAAGATTTGCCTGGGCTTTTTCGTTACTTACATATGATATTGCTATTTTTAACTTTATTCTTTCTCCCGGATTTATATTAAATGATACATATGCCCCCAAAGACACATTATTATCAGATTGTTCCTGAATTGATTTTTCGTTATGGCTTATAATTCCGTTATTCCATATCCCATATTCATTAAAAGGCTGATTAAATTCGGCTATAAAATAAATATTATATGGATTTAAACCACCCCGGCCACCTTCAAACCGACCATATCCCTGAACTTTGTTATCCGGCAGTATAGTAACTTCACACATTTTACATTTACTTGTTCCTTCACTGCTCTCAGGACCTGTCAAGCTGGCCGAAGGGTCGATGATAAAGTGTACGGGTCCTTTTTCAGAATATGTATATCTGTGAAAGCCTACCTTTTCAAAAGTAGTTACTTCCGCCTTTATGTTGCCTTTCGCAAGTGTCGCAGAAAAATACCCTGGTGATGCTTTTTCATTAACCAGCATTGATGTTTTATTTTTTAAATCCAGCTGACCTATCTGCGTAATTACCAGAATATTGCCGTACCTTGGATTGCCAAAGTCACTGTTAATATGTGTCTGGCTAAAGCCATAAGCTGGCATGTTTGGTCTGTAACCCAGTGGAGGCTGATCGCATTTAAGACTTTTCAGGTCGCACTCAGGACTAATACATACCATACCAAAAGGAAGAACAGCTCCGGGATAAAGGTTTCCGGGTATGTCTGTGCCGATAAAAGGGTCAACATAATCAGCCGGATTATCTGAAGAATCCTTTGAAGTGCAGGAATAAAAAAGTATGAATACAACCAGGCAAGATAAAATTCTAATATGTTTACTCATATGATTATTCTTAATATTCTAAAATTGCATGATCCTTACTCAAGACGCTAATTTAATCAAAAACAGAACCTTTAAATTAAAACATTGGCATCAATTAAAGAAAATATTTATAAAGAATTATCGCGTGATTGCCCATCCCGGCAACACAAAAGGCTCTATATTAAAAACAATGCCTATTAATAAATATGTAATCAGTGTGACGATTAAAATACCAACAATGTTAATTACAAATCCTGTACGTATCATATTATTTATGCTTACCCTGTTAGTCCCGAATATTATAGCATTAGGCGGTGTTGCTGTAGGAAGCATAAATGCAAATGATGCAGCCAGTGTAACAGGAACCATAAATACCATGGGATTTATTTTTAAGCCAACGGCCATAGAAGCAAAAACCGGCAGAAGCATCTGGGTTGAAGCTGTATTTGAGGTTAATTCAGTAAGGAAAGTCATTAATGCTACTATTACCAGAATGTAAATAAGGGGATTAATATTTAAACTGCCGGTAAGTTGATTTGCCAGCCATAATGAAAGTCCTGATTTTTCAAACCCCAAAGCAAGAGCAAATCCTCCGCCAAAAAGTATAACTATATTCCAGGGAATTTTATTTGCCGTTTCCCAGTCCATTAATCTCTTTGCCCGAGCAGATTTTGCAGGGATTATAAACAATATAACTGCTATAAGAACAGCAACTGTTCCATCATTAATATATTTTGAATGTTTAAACAGTAATGCCCAGCCTGGAATACTAAAATTGTTAAACTTAAAGCCGGGTCTGGTTATCCATAGCAGTGCAAGGAGTATAAAAAGTATGAAGACTATTTTTTCTTCGTAAGATGATTTACCAATACCATCATATTGATTTTTTATTGATTCCCTGGAAAGATTAGTTATTTTAATCTTTTTAACATATGAAAATTTTAATATTAACCAGACAATAATAAACATAATCACTGTAAGGGGGAATGCAAACAAAAGCCATTGATTAAACAATATTTCCGGGGCATCAGCATATAAAATATTTAACATTCTAACACATATAAGGTTAGGAGGCGTACCTACAATCGTTGCAATTCCGCCTATTGAGGCACTATAAGCAATACCCAGTAAAAGTCCGGTTGCATAGCTTGAGAGTTCATTTTTACTCAGACTTTCTTCTATCTTAATAATTATTGAAGTCACTATAGGTATCATCATCATTGCTGTGGCTGTATTTGAGATCCACATCGATAATATGGAAGTAGCAAGCATACAGCCAAGCAGTATTCTCCCGGGGCTGATACCTACCCATAATAATATTTTAAGGGCGATTCGTTTATGCAAATTCCACTTCTCCATGGCCAATGCCATAATAAATCCGCCAATAAAGATGAATATTATATGGTTAAAATATGCTTTGGATATATCCTTTCCATCCAGTACCCCCAAAAGGGGAAAAAGTATTACCGGTAAAAGGGCAGTAACACTTAGAGGTATTGCTTCAGTAACCCACCATACGGCCATCAATGCCGCTATTGCGCAAGTTCTTGTAATTTCGGGTTTGCCAGGTTCAAGGTCAGTAAAGAGCAGTATAAATAAAAACAAGAGGAAGCCAATAATTAATCCTGTGTACTTTTTATTTGAAAAACCAGTAAACCTGCTCTTCATGTATTACTGAATTTTAATTTGACTGATAATTAGTCGCCTGTATTTTATGTTTTTGGCGGATAATAATTTAAGTATAGATATTCTTTAATATTTAAATATAATGGTTTATATCTTTAACAGTAATTAATTATTAAAGTACTCCAGGAGCAGATCTTTTAATTTTTCATATTCGTATACAACAGGAAATTCAGGGTAATCGTCGATAACATTTTGTGGCGGACGGGCAAGTATAGGCTTGTCTGCTTCTTTTAGCATAGATATGTCGTTATACGAATCTCCTATTGCAATAACCTCGTAGTTCAGGCTTTTAAGTGCCTGTATTACTTTTCTCTTCTGGTCTTTTTGTCTGAGCTTATATCCAATAATATTATTATTACTGTCAACTTCCAATGAATTACAAAAAAGAAGCGGCCATCCAAGCTTGTTCATCAGGGGATCAGCAAATTCAACAAAAGTGTCGGAGACTATTACAAAGCGAGTCATTTTTTTCAGCCAGTTGATCATCTCCAGAGCCCCGTCAATGGGTTCAATCTTCCCAATAACGTTTTGAATATCTTTTAGCTTCAATCCATTTTTTTTCAGAACTTTTAGCCTGTGTTTCATCAGCTCATCATAGTTTTTAATATCTCTGGTAGTAAGTTTAAGCTCATCAATTCCTGTTGTTCTGGCTACATTAATCCATACTTCCGGGACCCAGATTCCTTCCAGGTCTGAACATACTGAGTGCATAAAATGATTTTTAAAATTATTATACTTTTATATTAATTAGTTATCAGATATATTTTCTGTTTTCTTTAATCTGGCTTTTAGAAATACTTATCTTTTAAGTATCTCTTAAACATGCTATAATCATTTTCCAGCACATCATACTGCTCTTCTTTATCTTCCAGACCCTTCAACGCGACAGGTAATTGAGGATCTATATTTAATATCTCTTTTATCTCCTCAGGAAATTTTGCAGGATGGGCTGTCTCAATGCAAACACTTATCTGATCCGGTGATGCATCATCAATATTGGCTTTAAAGTCTTCTGTTAGTCCGGCCCAACCCACAGCTCCGTGCGGCTCTATCAGCACCCTGTATTTTTCGTATACTTCTTTTATTGTCTGTTTTGTTCTTATATCATTGATACTGACGGTAAACATGTCTTTTCTCATCCGGTCAAGATCGGGTTGACTGTGAATAATACCTTTATCATCCATTATACCTTTATACAAAGATACTACCCGTGCCATATTGCTGGGATGACCGACATTCATTGCGCTTGAGATACAATTAACAGAGGGTATAATTATCTTATATTTTCCCGTTTTCCAGTAAACCGGCACTTCATCATTTTCATTTGTTGATACTACAAAACGTTTAACAGGCAGGTCCATATTCATTGCAATAAGTCCTCCCATCAAATTACCGAAATTTCCTGATGGCACCGAAAATATTATTTTTTCATCATAGCCTTTGCAGAGTTTTGCAAATGTATATATATAATACATTGACTGCGGAAGCAGGCGGCCGATGTTTATAGAGTTTGCCGACGAGAGATTCAAATAGGTAAGTTCTTCATCAGCAAATGCTCTTTTGACTATTGCCTGGCAATCATCAAACTTTCCTTTGAGGGCAATGATTTGAATATTTTTATGTAAAGTAGTCATTTGTTTACGTTGCCTGTCTGTCACTTCCTTCTCGGGGAACAATACAACAACCTTTATATTTTCAAGTTCATAAAAAGCATTGGCAATTGCACTTCCGGTATCTCCAGAAGTAGCTGTTAATATTAATAAACTCCTGTTTTCTTTCACAAGAAAATATTGCATTAATCTGCCCATCAGGCGTGCCGCAAAATCTTTGAATGATGCAGTTGGCCCCTGGTCAAGATGCATAATATATTTCCTTTCATAAACCTTTTCCAGGGGAACATCAAAATTGTATGCGTCTTTTGTTATCGAGTATAAATCTTTATCCGGTATTTCGTTTATCAAGAATTTCCTGCCAATTTCGTAAGCGATTTCGTAATATGGTTTATCAGCATAACTCATTAGCTCCTGAACGCTTATTTTCGGGATAGGATCAGGCATAAACAAACCTCCATCAGGAGCCAGCCCCTTAAGTAATGCTTCTTTAAAGGTTACTTTTCCTGCTTTTCTGTTTGTTGAATAGTATAAGATCCTTTCTGTCATATTATTCGGAGAAAATTATTTTCACAGTTTTTCTATTTCTGAAGGGTAAATTTAAAAATTATCAGTTAAATCAGATTATTTATATAATTTAAGGTCTCTTCATTAAATTCCTCAAAAGAACTTAATTTAAGATCAACAAAATCAAATTTAGAATTACCATAATCTTCTTTTTCAAGTATAGCGACTACTTTCATTCCTGCAGATTTTGCAGATAAAGCACCATAAAATGAATCTTCAAAAGCAAGGCATTTATCCGGACTTACATTTAATAATTTAGCTGTTGAAATATAAACTGCAGGATGTGGCTTTCCTGATTTCTCAACTTCTGAAGAATGAATGACCGGGAATTCATTATTTAATTTAAAAGTGCGAAGCACTGTCTGTATAATTTCCAGAGGTGATGATGAAGCAATTGCGGCAGTAATATTCTTTTTCTTAATAATCTTCAGAACCTTTTCTACATCTTTTTTTAACCTGCCTTTTGTTTTAATAAGATTTATGATTTCAGCATATAATTCATCTCTAATTTTTTCCGGTTCTTTATCTTTCCAGGGTTTATAATCATACCAGTGTTTTACAGTATCAATACAATCCAACCCTGTAGTCTGCCTGCACATTTCAGTAGTCAGGTTAATTCCAACTGTTTTAAAGATTTTCTTTTCAGCTTCTTTCCAAAGCGGCTCAGAATCAATCAGTACACCGTCTAAATCAAAGATTGCAGCATTTATCATGTATTTTAATTATAGGCTAGACATTAACAACTCTTATTATATCTGCAAATACTCCGGCAGCTGTTACCTCTGCCCCTGCTCCATACCCTCTGATTATCATGGGTTGTTCATGATATCTGTCTGTTGTGATAAGGATTATATTGTTATGGCCTTCAAGAGAATATGCAGGATGTTTTGAATCAATTTCTTTAAGTCCAATCTTTGCTTTGCCACGTTCCAGTTCAGCTACGTATCTCCATTTTTTATTTTCTTCGACAAGCTTCTTCCTTTTTGCTTCATACTCTTTATCATACTTTTTTATTGTACGCCAGAAATCATCCAGTGAGTTTTTAAAACATTCTTCAGGCAAAAAAGGTGTTAATTTAATATCGTTTATATCAATTTCATAGTTGGCTTCCCTGCATAATATTAATAATTTTCTCTTCACATCCAGACCGCTTAAATCACTTCTGGGATCAGGTTCTGAAAATCCTTTCTCTATAGCCAGTTTAATTGATTTACTTAATGGCATTTTCTCATCCGGTTCATTCAATATAAAATTAAGGGTTCCTGACAATACTGCCTCAATTCTAATAACTTTGTCGCCACTCTTTATTAAATTGTTAAGTGTACTTATTATTGGAAGACCTGCACCAACATTTGTTTCATACATAAACTTAACATTTTTATCCTTTGCTGTTTTTTTGAGGTCCCTGTATAGAGAATATTCAGATGAACATGCAATTTTGTTGGCTGCCACGACTGATATATATGATTCCATAATATTTTTGTACCGTGAAGCAATATTTTCACTGGCAGTGCAGTCAATAAAAACGCTGTTTTGCTGATTTAAATATTTCATTTTCTGAATAAACAGGTCGATATCTATTTTTTCGCCGGATGTGTTCAGCTTTTCCTTATAATTCTTAAGATCAATTCCATCCTGTACTATAAGCATTTTTTTTGAGTTGCTAATACCTATTACATTAATCTTCAGACTATGGCTCTCCAGAAGTTTTTCCTGCTGTTTTTTAATCAGGTTAAGCAGTATACTTCCAACCTTCCCGATTCCAACAAGATACAGGTGGAGTTCTTTATAGTGAGATAAAAAGAAACCTTCATGAATAACATTTAATGCCTTTTTTAGACTTTCCTTTCTGATTACAACTGAAATATTCAGCTCGGATGAGCCTTGTGCCGTAGCTATAACACTAATACCATTCTTCCCCAGTGATGAAAACAGATTTGCCGAAATTCCCGGAGTATTTTTCATCCTCTCACCAACAATGGCGATAATAGATAAATCTTTTTCAATTTGTATATTAAGTTCATTTCTCAGTTTTATTTCCGGTTCAAACTCTTTTTCCAGGGCATGGACAGCCTTCTCATTATCTTCAGGTATAATAGCAAAAGTTATTGAATATTCTGATGATGCCTGTGTAATTAAAATGATATTAATATTTTTATTTGCAAGAGCTCCGAACAGCCGGCTGGATATGCCCTTTACTCCTACCATCCCGGGTCCCTGAAGTGTTATTAATGCTATATCGTCAATGGACGAAATACCTTTAATCATTGAGCTTCCTGTAATAACTGAATATTTTGTAATAGTAGTCCCTTTTGCAGACGGATTAAAAGTATTATATACTGAAACCTCAATATTTTTTTTGTATACAGGCTGAATTGTCGGTGTATAAATAACCTCTGCCCCGAAGTGTGAAAGCTCCATTGCCTCAGCATAACTAAGGGATTCAATAGCAAATGCCTTTTTTACTTTTTTGGGATCAGCAGTCATAAATCCGTCAACATCTGTCCATATCTCAAGACGGTCAGCGTCTAATGCAGCTGCAACTATTGCCGCAGTATAATCAGATCCTCCGCGTCCGAGAGTAGTAGTTTCATTTCTATCACTGCTTGCTATAAATCCGGGGACAACAGCAGTTTTTTTTATGGTTTTAAAACGATAACCAATTAGCCGGTTGGTGTGAGTAAAATTTACTTTAGCATTACCAAAATCACTATTGGTTTTAATAAAATTCTTAATATTAATAAGTACACAATTATCTATCAACTGGCTTAATATCAGGGATGATAACTGTTCTCCATAACTCAGTATTCTGTCTTTAACCTTTAATGTGAGATCATTTACCAGAAATAATCCATTAATAATATCACTAAGTTCTTTAAATAGTGTATTTACCTGCAGCAGTACTTTATTCTTCACAGGTTCTTCAAACAGTGAATTTATTATATCCAGATATTTCTTCTCTATTTCATTATATACTCTGAAAAAGGTTCTGTCATTATCGGCAGCCAGCACGGCAAGTTCCTGTAATTTATCAGTTATACCCTGAACTGCAGAAACAACCACTACTATTTGATCTGACTGGTTTTCGACTATTTTCTTTACAATTAACATATTATCTGCAGAACTAACTGATGAACCACCGAACTTAAGTACTTTCATTTTACTTATAATTTAAACAATTATACTGCATTAAAAATAATACATTTATACTGAACTCAAAAAAGAATGATTAAGTTTAAAATGATTGTTCTATTGCTCTATTGTTCTATTGCTCTAGTGCTTTATTGCTGAATTGTTGACCCCGCCTGGCGAAGGCCCGCCTGCTGCATATTCAGCACAGGCAGGCAACAATACTTTACTTATAAGTATCAGAATAACTGACCAGCCTGATATTTCTTTGTTTAATGATGTTCTTAATCCTTTCGCTGGTAACAGCATTGGTAGTCGCTTCGCGGTGAATTGCCATTCTGATATCTGCATCATACCCTGATCCTTCTATGCCTTGTGTCTCTTCGTTGTTTAAAGCCGGATGACAAATGCATTCCCACAGGCCTGATGTCAGACTATCTATAGACCCTTCAAGAAAATCTTCCTTTTCTTCGGGAGGAACAGACCACAATTCAAATGATTCTGTCAGTCCGTTTGGACTAAATGGCAATTTATATTCTCCGGATAGTTTCTTAAATATCTTTGTTATTGCTGGTTGACAGGTAGCTATATTCATGTGGTCCGATAAATGAGATACCTGCGGTATATGTTTTAATGCCAGCTCAATTTGTGCTCTAAGTTCGGTCTCTAATTCATCAGGGTCGATTTCCAGCGCTCCCACATTTTCTGTTCTTGTATGGAAATACCTGTCTTCGGTAACCAGACTTTCAGCTTGTGTCACAGGGCCCCATTTATAATTATCCCACTCACTCGTTAATGTCAGATGCACCCCGACATCAAGCCCCGGATTTTCTCTGAGCAATTTTGCAGCATCCAAAAACCAGGGTCCGGGGACAATAACTTCAACAGTAGTAATAATTCCTTCTTTATAACCTTTTATGCAGGCCAGATTTGCCGATTTTGAGAATCCCATATCATCAGCCCTGACTATTAGTCTGATATCTTCTTTTTCATTATCCATTACAAAGAAGTTTGTTAATAATAATAATGACAGGATATTTAAATATATAAGTTGTTTCATTTTTTTATTTTTAATAAAACCGGATATTTTTTTTTAACAGACCTAGACCGCTTCGATCGTTGAGGGAGGTTTAGGTGCTATATTGTATGTCACACTGACAATACCGGGCACATTCCTGATAATCTCAAGAGCAAGCTTCTTAAGGATTTCAAACGACAGTTGTGTTGGCTCTGCTGTTCGCGCATCAGTGCTGTCCCAGCAGCGTACTTCTATCTGCTGTCCGAAATCACGTTTGCCATCGCGCATGCCGGTCACCCGGTCTTCATGAAGAATTGCCATATACTGAAATGCATTTGTGCTATTAAGAGATTGCTCAACAATAATGGTAGCTTTACGGACAGTCTCTATACGCTCGGGAGTCACTTCACCTATTACACGGGCAGCAAGGGCCGGACCGGGAAAAGGGATTCGATCGAACAGACCGGATGGGAGTCCAAGTGCCTTGCCTACTTTCCTAACCCCGTCCTTACGAAGCTCGATGAGGGGCTCAATTATACTATAGCCAAAAGTTTCCTGCGGGTCAATACCAAGTTGTTCAAAGACGTTATGCTGTCGTTTGATCCCTGCAACGGTTTCGTCTATATCAGTGAGAATTGTTCCCTGCAGGAGGTACTTTGCTCCGCTTTCTTTTACAATCCGGCCGAAAACATCTTTGTAAAAAGTCTGGGTAATAGCTTCCCGCTTTTCTTCGGGGTCGGTAATACCCTTAAGGGCAGAGAAAAATTTTTTTCTGGCATCAACTATTTCTACAGTGACACCTAGCTTTTGGAAAATTTCCGACACCTGCCGGGCTTCTCCCTCCCGCATAAGGCCATTTTCTATAAAAACCGTTTTAAGTCGATTTCCAAGGGCACGATGCCCAAGCATTGTTACTGTGGACGAATCTACACCCCCTGAAAGGGCATTTATAGCAATTCCATCCACAACAGTCTCCCTGATTGCTTTAATTTTTTCATTGATAAAATTGCCGGTATTAAGTTCCTGCATGGTTATTTATTTGATTATTTGGTTGGTATTATATTATAAATTAATGACTTTATTAATGTCCTAATATAGTATTTTCTTTTGCTGCAAAAAAACATTCCTTATTTAAATTTTCTTAGAGTATATTGTTGCAGCCTGACAGTTTATAATAAGTTCAAATCCGGTGAATTATTATTTGAGAAACGATTTGGTTATTTCTACAAAGATTTTTTTATTTGTGCCGACATAATTAGAGTATTATTTTAACCTGTTATAATCAGAAATAAAAAATGCCAAAACGTTCTCAAATAAGTAAAGTACTGATAATCGGTTCAGGACCAATCATTATAGGCCAGGCTTGTGAATTTGACTATTCAGGTACTCAGGCTTGCAAAGCACTTCATAAACTTGGTTATAAAATTATACTGGTGAATTCAAATCCGGCAACAATAATGACAGATCCCGGTATGGCAGACGTAACCTATATTGAGCCCTTAAATGTAAATAGTCTTGAAAGTATAATAGCAAAAGAGAGGCCCGATGCATTATTGCCAAATCTGGGAGGTCAGACAGGTTTGAATTTATCCTCTGAATTATATAAGAAAGGTATACTTGGAAAATATGGTGTAAAGATTATTGGTGTTAATGTTGATGCTATCGAGCGGGGTGAAGATCGTATTGCTTTTAAGGAAACTATGAAAAGGCTTGGAATTGAAATGCCGCGGAGCAAACCTGCCCTGAGAGTGGAAGAAGCTGAAGAGATTGCAAACGAGCTTGGTTATCCGGTTGTTCTTCGTCCTGCTTATACTCTTGGGGGTACAGGTGGCGGTCTTGTTTACAATAAGGAAGAATTAAATGTTATTGCCGCAAGAGGAATATCTGCGAGCCTGGTGGGTCAGGTACTTGTTGAGGAATCGGTTTTAGGTTGGGAGGAGCTGGAATTGGAAGTTGTAAGGGATGCAAAAAATAACAAGATAACAGTATGTTTTATTGAAAATGTTGATGCTATGGGAATACACACCGGAGACTCATACTGTACAGCACCAATGCTCACTATTGATGAAAAGTTACAGGAACGGTTACAAAAGCATTCATACGACATTGTTGAAGCCATTGGCGTAATTGGTGGTACAAACATTCAATTTGCACATGACCCTAAAACAGGGAGAGTAGTAGTTATTGAGATTAATCCGAGAACATCACGGTCTTCGGCTTTAGCATCCAAGGCAACAGGTTTTCCTATTGCCCTTGTTTCATCAATGCTTGCCGGGGGGTTGGATCTTGATGAGATTCCTTACTGGAGGGACGGAACCTTAGATAAATATACTCCATCCGGTGATTACGTGGTAGTCAAATTTGCACGCTGGGCTTTTGAGAAATTCAAAAAGGTTGAAGACAAGCTGGGTACCCAAATGAGGGCAGTGGGAGAGGTAATGAGCCTGGGAAAAACTTATAAGGAAGCATTTCAAAAATCAATACGATCCCTTGAAATTAACCGCTATGGCCTGGGATTTGCCAGGAATTTCAATAAATTACCCTTAAATGAATTGATGAAATTAATCAGTACACCTACCAGTGAAAGGCAGTTTATAATGTATGAGGCACTGCGTAAAGGAGCAAGTCCGGAGAAGATTTATGAAAAAACTCACATTAAGCCATGGTTTATTAAGCAGATGAAAGAGCTGGTTGAACTGGAAGAAAAAATTTTAAAGTATAAAGGAAAGGTAATTCCCGACGATTTACTTATTAAGGCCAAGAAAGACGGATTTGCTGACAGGTATCTGGGGAGGCTTCTTAATTTACCTGAAAAGGAAATACGGAAAAAGCGTATTGGTCTTGGAACAGTCCAGGCTTGGGATGCTGTACCTGTCAGTGGTGTCGAGAATGCAGCATATTATTATTCTACATACAATGGTCCTGATACTGTAGAATCTTCGAGTAAAAGAAAAGTTATGGTTCTGGGAGGCGGGCCGAACAGAATAGGGCAGGGAATAGAATTTGATTATTGTTGTGTTCATGCTGCATTTACATTGAAAGATCTTGGTATAGAGACTATCATGGTAAACTGCAATCCTGAAACTGTTTCAACCGATTATGATACATCAGACAAATTATATTTTGAGCCACTGACAGTTGAAGATGTACTTAGTATATACCAGAAAGAAAAGCCTGAAGGTGTTATTGTGCAGTTTGGGGGACAAACACCCTTAAATATAGCATATGAGCTTGAGGAGGAGGGAGTAAAAATTATAGGTACTTCTCCCGCTACTATTGATCTTGCTGAAGACAGGGATCGTTTCCGGAATATAATGAAAAGGTTAGGAATCCCCCAGCCTGAGTCAGGGATGGCCAGTTCACTGGATGAAGCTTTACAAATAGCTGAAGAAATAGGATATCCTTTGATGGTCAGACCTTCATATGTATTAGGGGGAAGAGCAATGGAAATTATTCACGATGAAGAGATGCTCAGGGAGTATGTTGCTCTGGCAGTAGATGTATCACCGGAAAGGCCAATTTTAATTGACAAATTTCTGGAAAATGCGATAGAAGCAGAAGCCGATGCTATATCTGACGGTACAGATGCTTTTGTTCCGGCGGTAATGGAACATATTGAAAAGGCAGGTATTCATTCGGGTGATTCCTCATGTGCAATACCTCCATTCAGCATACCGGAGGAACACTTAAAAACAATAGAGGAATACACAAGAAAAATGGCTATTGAACTAAATGTTGTGGGACTTATAAATATTCAGTATGCTATTGCCGATGATATAGTGTACGTGCTTGAAGCTAATCCAAGGGCATCACGCACTGTTCCGTTAGTCTCAAAGGTATGCAATATCAATATGGTGCGTTTGGCAACACAAATTATGCTGGGTAAAAATATTAAGGATCTTAATATTCATCGGAAAAAAATTCCGCATTACGGAATTAAACAGGCAGTATTTCCGTTTAATATGTTTCCCGAAGTTGATCCCCTGCTTGGGCCGGAAATGAGATCAACGGGTGAAGTTCTGGGTCTTGCAGAATCATTTGGAAACGCTTTTTATAAAGCTCAGGAAGGAAACCAGACTCCCTTACCACTCCAGGGCTCAGTACTCATAACCGTAACAATTGCAGCTTATGAGGAAAAAGAAGTAATCCAGCTGGGGAAGGAATTTAAACAGCTTGGATTTAAGATATTTGCTACGGAAGGAACACATAAGTTGCTCACTGAAAACGGTATTGATGCGGAAAAGATACTGAAGCTTCATGAGGGGCGCCCCAATATCCTGGATGCTATTAAGAACGAGGAAATAAATCTGATTATTAATACTCCTGTAGGAAAGAAGAGTATGTATGATGATTCATATATAAGGAAATCTGCAATAAAGTACAAGATACCTTATATTACAACTATCTCTGCAGCACTTGCAGCTACAAAAGGTATAACGGCACAAATAGCAAACAGGACGGACGTCAGGTCACTACAGGAATATCATGGTGATATTAAATAAAACACCTGCAACAAGGTATTTCATATTAAATATCTGATAATATCAACAAATAATTGGATTTATTAATTAAAGTGTATACCACATTTACCATGATAGTCTCCCTTATTCCTGGTATTAACAGCAGGCTTAGTGCTATACATAGCACTGCAAGTACAATCATGGAAAAGCACATTGTAAAAGGAACCTCTTTTATTTTTTTAAGTTTCCTGTTCTTTGATTTTCCATAGAAAGTCTTTTTCTGAAGTTTCAGGAAGGATGCCAAGGTTATAATGCTTACTGAGATAGCAAGAAAAGTTAATAGATAATATTGAGCTTTCGCAGCTGCAATAATGATTATTAACTTACTAAAAAAGCCATTAAATGGGGGGATACCTGAGATTGCCATTGAAGCGCTAAGTGATGTTGATGAAGTTACCGGCATACTTCCTGATAAGCCGCCAAGTTCTTTTAAATTTCTTGTTCCTGTTGTGTATTCAACAGCCCCGGCATTTAAAAACAGTAATCCCTTAAACACAGCGTGATTAGTTAGGTGAAACAATCCACCTGCAATCGACAAAGCTGCCCATGACCTGTTACCACCTTTGGCGAGAATAAGCATTCCAATACCAACTCCAATTATAACATACCCCATCTGGCTAATACTATGATATGCAAGAAGCCGCTTCATATCCCATTGTCCGATTGCAAGAAGGACTCCGATTACCATAGATAAAGTTCCTATTACAGTAATTAATAATGCTATTTCATATGTTATATCGAACATATTAAAGAATAATCTGATAATAGCATAAATTCCAATTGCTTTGATTAGTACTCCAGACAACATGGATGATATGGGGGAAGGGGCAGAAGAGTGGGCGTCGGGCAGCCATGCATGAAATGGTATCAGAGCAGCTTTTAATCCAAAACCAGCAATAAATAGTATTTGTATAAAAATTATTAAATTTTTATTTGCACTGGATTCGATTATTCTTGAAATGTCAGCAATGTTCAACGATTTTGTATACCAATATAACAGTCCGATGTTAAGAAGTATAAAAAAGGATGATAAACATCCTAATACCTGATATTTATAGGATGCTTCCAGTTTTTCTTTTTCTACTTCGAATGCAACAAGAGCGTATGACGATATTGCAGCAATCTCAAGAAAAACATATAAATTAAAAATATCTCCACTCAATACTACTCCATTCATGCCTGTGATCATCAGGCAAAACAAAGCATAAAATTTATTTTCTCCGGTATACTTTTTTATATAGGAGATTGCATAAAATCCTGATAAAAATCCTATCAGGTTTATTATACATAACATCAAGATACTTAAGCCATCCAATACAAAATAAATTGAAATTGGTATATTGCCAACTGGCCCCCTGCCACCTATTACATATTTATATATGCCGGAATCCCATGAAAGAATAAAATAAAAGCTTAATCCGGTTAAAAACAATAAAACAGCCGAGGGTAAGGCTTTTTGGAAGGCTTTTACTAATCTGCCAAATAAAATAATTAAAATTGCTGTCGCTAAGGGCAAAATTATAAACAAAGGAATTAATGAGTTCATGTTTTATCCTTTTAAGTTGGCTATTTTTCTTATATCAAAAGTGTTGTATTTTTTGTACAATCTTATTGCAATCGC
>Ga0315544_1000458_pt1 | contig 38401 bp, 29 predicted proteins | sample SalMarSW160130MG_2_FD_202543 | JGI IMG/M metagenome (GOLD analysis project Ga0315544, IMG submission 202543) | Salt marsh sediment microbial communities from the Plum Island Ecosystem LTER, Massachusetts, United States - Salt Marsh Sediment SW1601-130 ... | reverse complement strand
CGGCATAATAGGATGTACGGTAAGGAACCAAAGTTGGTTTGTCCGGAATACTGAAGAGATGAGGTTTTAACTCGGCAAGACTCATTTTTGCACGAATGGGTGTACTGTAATTCAGTACATGAAGATTTAACTGTTTGAAATCAATTATTTTTTTGCCTGAGGAATCTTTGACATAAGCATCCCGTATATTCCATTCCTTTGGGATCTCCCAATCGAGGACCTTTGTACCGGTTGGTACTTCATGGATTTTTAAAGGTATATGACGGTTTATAAGGTTCAGGGTTTCCCTGACTCCGTTGCCGGTAATACTCCGGCAAATGGGATACAATTCCTTGATAAAATCGATCATATATAAATCTCTTTTAGAAAATACTTAATTCAGGAATAAAGGTTACAAATTGGCCTCCCCATTCCTTTATATAATTGAGCTGTTCTCCAATTTCTTTTTTCAGGTTCCAGGGTAAAATGATCACATAATCGGGTTTATATTCTTTAATGCTGTCCAGGTCACGGACCAGGATATGACTGGCAGGCAAATATTTGTTCTGCTTATGAGGAGACAGATCCACAACAAATTGCACCAAATCATTTCCTTTTACGCCACAGTAATTTAACAGCGTATTTCCTTTGGCTGCAGCTCCATATCCTATTACTTTTTTTCCTTCTTTATTTGCCTTGATAAGAAAATCCCAGACTGTATATTTAATATTGTCAACTTTATCCTGGAAATTGCTGTAATAGTCAAGAGTATTCATACCCAATTCTTCTTCCCGTCGTAATAGATCTGTAACATTAGGAGATATTTCTTTTGTTTTATCTTCTTTGTGTTTTGCGAAAATGCGCAATGAACCTCCGTGGGTGGAAAGTTCTTCAACGTCAAACATTTCCAAACCCTGGTGTTCGAAGATCTGTTTTACGGCAAAAAATGAATAATACGAGAAATGTTCGTGATAAATGGTATCAAACTGATGTTCCTCTACCAGTCGCATCAGGTGAGGAAATTCGAAGGTTACCACACCTGTATCCTTCAGGGCAATTTTCACTCCTTTTACAAAGTTGTTAATATCAGGTACGTGAGCCAGCACGTTGTTTCCCAGTATCAGATCAGCTTGAATTCCTTTTTTTACCAGTTTGTCCCGGGCAAATTCGGCACCAAAGAAATCGATGATCGTTTCAATCCCTTTTTCGATTGCAACGTTAGCGGTATTGGCAGTGGGATCCACCCCCAAAACAGGAATGTTACGTTCCTTGAAATACTGAAGAAGGTACCCGTCATTGCTGGCAATTTCAAGAACAAGAGACTTTTCATTATAGTGAAACCTGTCAATCATCATCCCTGCATATTTCTTTGAGTGGGCAAGCCAACTGGTTGAATAGGATGAGAAATATGTATATTCACTATCGAATATAGCTTCTGCTTTTTCCATTTCGTCAACCTGCACGAGGTAACAATTGTGACAAACAAATATTTTTAACGGAAAATAGACTTCCGGTTCATTAAGCTGAGAAGGCTTTAACATAGCATTTGAAGGTGGGCAATTGATCAAATCAACAAATACATGTTTAAGTTCTGTGTTGCAATGTCTGCATTTCATAATTCTATTCCTTTAAAGTTGTTATCAATAGGTGGATAATTCTGATCTTTAGTTGTCATATTAATTGGAGTTAAAGGCCAATCAATTTTAAGACATGGATCATTATAGTATAGACCCCTTTCGTTTTCAGGAGTATAGTATTCGGAATGATGATATATCATCTGGGAATTGTTTTCAAGGGTCTGAAATCCATGTGCAAATCCTTCCGGAACATAGATCATTTTCATATTGTCTTCAGAAAGAATAACACTGATATGGTTTAGGAATGTCGGTGAATTTTTTCTGATATCAATAATAACATCGAATACCTTTCCCCTGATACAACGTATAAGCTTGATTTCAGCAGTTGGAGGCACCTGGTAATGCATCCCTCGTAAAGTACCTTTGACAGATGTCATGGAATGATTGAATTGAACAAATTCTTTTGTATGATGAATCCGGCTGAATTCGTGTTTGCAAAATGTTCTTGCAAAGAATCCCCTTCCATCAGCAAAAGGTTCCAATTCGATAATATATGCTCCTGATAAGGAGGTTTCTATAAACTTCATATAAATTCCCTACAAACGCTAATTCCTATTAAAACAAACATCGATACTTTCATTACGGAAGTTATAAGGTGTGAATTTTATTCAGTTTCAAATTAACATACCGGGTCAAAATTCATGTTCAGATCAATATCAAGTTACCATGAATCTTACTAAAGCAATCTTAATGAGTCGTCAACGATCCCCATCTGAGATAGCTCATTAATAACAAATAACCTGATCAGCCTTGATTGTCTGAAGTTTTTATCGTTGAATTCAATTTTTTTCAATCCTTTAACCAGATCATTGATTGTATCCTTCAGATTATATTGAGGCTGATTATCGGGAGCAAGGCGTTTAAACAGATCAAAGCTTACCTTGTATGATCGTTTGTCAGGCTGTGCGTCTTTATTTACAGATACCTTTACTTCAGGCAGAATATTCTGGATCGAATAAGCGAGTTCCTTTACCTGGTAATTCCATTCATTGCTACCCGTGTTTACTATTAGAAAATTCCCTCCTTCTTTAGGGTTTCTCTCATTTGCCCAGATAATTGCTCTTCCCATATCCCTCACATTGATCAGGGGGCGCCAGGGAGTTCCGTCGCTTAAAATAAGAATTTCACCTGAAGATAAAGCACCGGCGACAAAATCATTTAAGACCAGATCGAGTCTAAGTCTGTCACTCATTCCACATGCTGTTGCAAATCGCAGACAAGTAATTTTGAAATTCTCATCAGCCAGGGATTCAAGATCCTTTTCAGATTTAACCTTTGATTTTGCATAAGCAGTTAAAGGATTTAGTTCGGAGGTTTCTGTTCGTGAAGTGTTCTCAGAAAAACCATATACACTGCAGCTTGAAGCGAAAATAATGTTCTTAACGCCATGTTTTTTGGCTTTTTTAGCTATATCAATTACAGCCTTGTAATTCACATCATAGGTGGCAGATTCAAATTTATTTCCAATCGGATCATTTGAAAGAGCAGCCAGTTGAATAATCGTATCAACATCTTTAAGGATTTCTTCGGGGAAATTTCTTACATCCCCAAAAATTTGCTGATCGATAAAAATTTCAGGTGAAACAAACTTGTTTGTCAACTGACTTGAAAAATAACCAATGTCATAGCCAACAATAGTTGCATCGGGATATGATTTTCGCAAAAGCTTTACAAGCTCAGAACCAACATAACCTAAGTTACCAGTTATTAGAATTTTCATATGAGAATATTTTGTTATACAATTGTCTGATTATCTGTCCAGGTCTTCCATGGCGGGGAATCTTTCTGCCACATGTCTTCGAGAACATTTTTATCACGAAGTGTATCCATAGGCATCCAGAATCCATCATGTTTAAATGCAGCTAATTTTTTTTCTTTTGAAAGTTTTTCAAGAGGTGTTTTTTCGAATACTGTAGAGTCATTTTCCAAATAGTTAAAAATAGCGGGTTCCAAAATAAAAAAACCTCCATTGATCCAGGCTGAGTTTTCATCTTTTGGTTTCTCACGAAAATTTGAAATTAAGCTATCATCGCCTTTCAGAGAGAAGGTGCCAAATCTTCCCGGCTCCTGAACAGCCATAAGTGTGGCTACGACATTCTGGTTTTTATGGAAATTTATTAATTCACTGATATTTACATCACTTACTCCATCACCATAGGTCATGCAAAATGTTTCGTTGCCCAGGTATTCCTTAACTCTTTTCAACCTTCCACCTGTCATGGCATTTGTTCCTGTATCAACCAGGGTAACCTTCCAGTTTTCCGACTCATTATTTAAAATTGACATGGTATTGTATTTGAGGTCGAAAGTGACATCAGACTGATGAAGGAAATAATTGGCAAAATATTCTTTGATAATATACCCTTTATAGCCAAGACAAATAATGAATTCATTGATGTTGTAATGAGAGTACATCTTCATGATATGCCATAAGATCGGTCTGTCACCTACTTCAACCATAGGTTTTGGTCGAACACCACTTTCTTCGCTTATTCTTGTGCCGTAACCACCGGCTAAAATAACAACCTTCATATTTATAAATGTATATAGTGTTTCATGAAATGATAGAAAGTTCGCGCATCAAAACTACGCAAATGTCATTCATTATTTAAATTTAAAAACTTAATTTTTATAAATGTCTTATTTCATTGGATGAATTGTTCCGCTCAAATCGTTAAGGAGTGTTTTTGTTGTTGAATCGTGAAATTGTGTAATCGTGTAACTGTTTAATCGTGTAATCGTTAAAAATGATTAATCGATGAATCGGGCAATCGATGAAATGAAGTTAATCAACCAACAGAATGTTTTTTATATAACATCAGTTAATCAATTCATCAGTTCCCCAGTTAATCTTTTGTTGTTTATGAGTTGAGAAGTTTAGAGTTTAGAGTTGGGTAATGGTTGCTGGGTACATGGAGCTGGTTACTTGTTTAACTGTTGAATCGTGGAACTGTTTATTTGTTTAGATGTTGAGGAGATGAATTGAGTAGTTAAGATGTTTAGGATTTAGATTTATAATAATCTGTATTTATTCAATGTCGAATGTCCAATATCAAATATCCAATGTTGAAGTACAAGTTATAAGTTATTGTAAATTGTCTGCCTGCCGCAGGCAGGGACATTGGGTGTTTGATGGTTGGGTTATTAGAAAATGATGAATTGGAGAATCGGTGAATTGACTTCGTCGAGCTCTCCCGATTTTTATCGGGATCGGTTGAATACGTCGAGCTCGCAAGCTCGGTTGTGTAATCGTGATTCGTGATTGGTGATCTGTGAATTGTGATCAGTTTGGAGTTCGGGTGCTAATTGCGTATAGCTGATCACCAACTGTATAAAAATAAGGACTGGCCTATAATAAATCCGGCAAATAAATCATTGCGCAGGCTTGTTGCAAAGGATTTTCAAGTTCCGCGGAAGTGAAACGTCAGCGGAACGACACGAAAAGCCAAGCAATAAGATTTATCCGGATTTTTTATCAGCCATGAGTTTTTTGCTTTCTTTTTTGATCAGCAAAAAAGAAAGTCGTTCCGTTTGGGAACGGAACGAAACAAAGGCAAGTGTGGAAGATAAAAAAGAATGTCGAACCGCATTGGGAACGGTTCGAAAACATGGCTTGCGGGTTTGAATATAGAAATTGAAAAAGACTTGAGATTTGCGAATTGAAATTTGTGACTGAAAAATTCGCAATGATTACAACAATCAGAACAAGATCTCAAAGTTACTTCACTCCATGCAGTAATTTATTGATTTGTTTTGACAGGATAAGCAATAGCACTCCGATACTCACAGTGACCAGCCCGGTTTTCGTAAATACATCAAGATAGATCGCATAGGTCTCAGATGCCGGAGGGATTATATCTCCCACTTGACCCGCGCCGGTAAACTTAGCCAGGATAGCTGCGAGATAATTTGCAGCAGCCCACGATAAAAACCAGGCCCCCATAAGGGTTCCGGCCATATTCTTTGGAGCCAGCTTGGTTACCATTGATAAGCCAATAGGAGAAATGAATAATTCACCGGTTGTATGCAGCAGATACAAAAGTACAAGTGTTATAAGCGGCATCATGAAATCCTTTGCAAACAGGGCACCAACCCGAACCATAAGAAAGCCCAATCCCAGTTGGATAATGGCAAATCCAAACTTCATAGGAATACTCGGATTCCGTTTTATCTTATCAAGCCAGATCCACATGACCGAGAAGATGGAACCAAAAACAAGAATATAGAAGGGATTAAAAAATTGGGTAGTGGGAGCACCCATTTCCCAGCCTCCTATCATCCGGTCAACATTTCTGGAGGCAAATATAGTAAGTGATGTCCCGGCCTGTTCAAAACAGCTCCAGAAGACCACATTAAACAATAGCAGGATAACGAAACCAATCATCCTGTGCAATAGAATTTTACCGCCTTTTATTCCGGCTGACATTAAAGTATAAACAACAAAAACGGCTGTAGCAATCAATAAATACATGACAATATCATTGAAACGTACTAATAGATAAACAGCAGGAACAGCAGCAACCAAACCAATAATTACCAGGTGAAACTGTGTAAGGGGGCCTAACATTTTGCGATGCAATTTTTCGGGATTTGGCGGAGTGATTTTATCGGCAAATGGTCTGTTTCCAAACCCAAAGATCAATGAACCCGCTAACATTCCCAAACCGGCGAGAGCAAAACCATAGTGGTAGCCCAGTTTCACCCCTACTTCGGCAACAACCGTTGTGGCAAGCAGAGCACCAATATTTATTCCAATATAGAAAATGGTAAAGCCGGAGTCACGGCGATTATCATTTTCCTTATATAATTTTCCGACAATCGTAGAAACATTGGCCTTAAATAATCCGTTTCCAACGATTAAACATCCCATGCCAAGGTATAGCAAGTGTTCTCCGCCACCAACGATTAAAAATTCGCCAATCGACATCAGGACACTTCCAAAAATTACAGCATATTTATAACCCAGTATTTTATCTGCAATTCGGCCTCCTATTACAGGTGCGGCATATATAAGGGCAGTATAAGCACCATAAATAAAATAGGATTCTTCTTCCGCTTTTGCAATAATATGAATCAGGTACAAAACCAGGAGCCCGCGCATTCCATAATAGCAAAATCGTTCCCACATTTCTGAAAAGAAAAGTACCGCTAAACCTTTTGGGTGTTTCGGAAATAAAACCATATGTGTATTTTTTAAATGATATTCAGTCTTAGACTAGCAATGTTTTATTTATTTAGAACAAAACAAATATAGACGAATTTTTAAATTCCTGTCCTGAAAAATTCAAATGACCGGCTAAATTTGTGTAACTGGATTATATTAAGTGTAAATTCGCTGAATCAATGCATATAGCATATGAAATTCTTTCCTGTAGATAAAATACGTGAAGCAGATGCATATACTATTGCAAACGAACCCATTGCATCCATAGATCTCATGGAAAGAGCCGCAGGTCAACTGGCAGAATGGATTGTATCAAAATATACCGGCAAGCATCGATTTCTTTTTTTTGCAGGTCCGGGAAACAATGGAGGCGATGCATGGGCGCTGGCAAGATTGCTTTGGCATAAAGGATATAAACATATTTCTTTCTTTTTACTGGATACCGGCAGATCATTATCTTCTAACTCAGAAATAAACAGGACCAGACTAGAAAAGGAAACGGATATCCCTGTTCATGCAATTTGCAATACAAAGGATTTTCCTGAAATAGAAGCCAGTGATATAATAATAGATGGCCTGTTTGGTTCAGGTTTGTCCAGATCACCTGACGATCTCGCTTCCGAATTGATACGGTATATTAATGGCAAACAAAAACTATCCCTGATAGCAATTGATGTTCCCAGCGGCTTGTTTTGTGAAGACAATTCCGGGAACAAAAAAGAAATCATAATTCAGGCTACATATACCCTTACATTTCAATTTCCCAAATTGTCTTTCTTTTTTGCTGAAAATTCAAACTATGTTGGAGAATGGGTTGTTTTGCCCATCGGGCTGCATCCGGACTTTATTGCAAAAGAGAATACCATCTACCATTATATAGTTGAAAGTGATGCAACCGGTTTGTTGCAACCCCGGAAAAAGTTCTCTCATAAAGGCACGTATGGTCATGCTTTGCTTATTGCAGGCAGCTACGGGATGATGGGAGCTGCTGTTCTGTCTGCGCGTGCAGCCCTTAGATCAGGACCTGGCCTTCTTACGGTACATACTCCAAGAAGAGGAGTTGAGATACTACAAACTACCGTACCTGAAGCTCTCTTAAGTATTGATGAATCGGATATCCTGTTTACAGGAAATACTCTTCTGGAAAAATATTCATCCGTAGCCATAGGTCCCGGCATAAATCAGAAAACAAATACAAGGAAAGCCTTGCCTGGTTTATTAAAGGACATACAAGTGCCCCTTGTTATAGATGCTGATGGTTTGAATATTCTTGCTTCTTTGGAAAACTGGCAGGAATTGTTGCCCGAAAACACAATTCTTACTCCTCACCCAAAAGAATTTGAGCGACTGTTCGGGAAATTTAAAGATAGCTTTTCCAGAATGCAGTTTCAACGTACATTCTCAACGGACCATAAATGTGTAATTGTGTTAAAGGGTGCCAATACATGTATTACAGTACCATCCGGTGAAATATGGTTTAATACTACCGGCAATCCCGGAATGGCTTCCGGAGGGAGTGGAGATGTGCTGACAGGTATTATTCTTGGATTGCTGGCACAAGGTTATTCAATCAGCAATGCGGCCAGATTTGGTGTCTATATTCATGGGATGGCCGGTGATATGTCTGCTGAATGTTGCGGACAATATAGTTTAATTGCTTCTGATATTATTGACAATATCGGATATGCTTTTTGCGTATTAGAAAAAAACAGGAAATGAAAAATAATACAGGTGTACTTATTTTATTATTATTAATTGCTTGTTCTCCTGCAAGCAAGATCAGTGTTACGAACATACAGGACTTAGCATCATACGAGGAAAATAGCATTATTTATACTATCCCACGTACTCGTCTGGTCCTGACTGCCACAGCCATAAGACATTATACGGTACCGGGTCCCTATAACAGATATGCGGAAAAATTTCTTGGAATGAAAGATGCACCGTCTATTTCCGAAACAGAATGGGAACTGAATTCTATTGCACTGACTTCCTATCAGGAACCGGATCCGGATTATTATTTTTCTGTTCAAACGAATGATCCTGAACTGGTATTACAAAAGTTTATGATGCTTACCGGCAAAGGAATGATTCTGAAACCCGATGAAAACAATCTGTTTGTGCAGTTTGAGGGAATTTTTGATGAAGGGCCGGAACCGATCCATTTTAAAGATCTGTCCGTTAAGAGAAACCTGATCGAACCGGGAAGCAGTGCAAAATCTGCTGAGAAGAAAACAACTATCGATCTTCCGGTTACCGGACAAAACATGGGGGCCAAATCGATTGAGCAAAAGGCAGAAGAAGCAGCCAATTTTATTATAAAAATTCGTAAAAGAAGGTTTAAATTGCTGGCAGGTCAGTATGAAGTTTTTCCTGAAGGGAAAGCCTTGGAAATAAGTGTTCAGGAGTTGAATCAACTTGAGGAAGAATACATCTCCTTATTTGCAGGCAAAACTTATTCCGATACAATCACAAGATCTTTTTACTATGTACCTCAGGTCAATCAGGAACTGGAACGATATGTTTTCTTCCGGTTTTCAGATGAGACGGGCTTTCATGATGCTTTGGAGACAATCGGGAAACCTTTGGTTTTGGAATTAAGAAACATGCATTTTACTGAAGTTTTACATAATATGCACTTCCCGCTAAGCGGACCAACGTATGAAAATGTCTTATTTTACAGGATACCTGACATGGCTTCAGTAAAAGTATTTTATAGCAGCAATACCATTCTTGAGGCGGAAATTAAAATATTTCAATATGGATCCATTGTTCCATGGAGTGTTTTAGGAAAGTGATTCTGTGAACGGTGATCGGTGATTCGTGATCTGTGAACTGTGAACTGTGATCAGTTTGGAGGGGTTGTTGAGGAGGAAGTTGAGATGGTTTTTAGGTTATAAGGTTGTTGGGTTGTTTAACTGTGGAATCGTGTAACTGTGTAATTGTTTAAATGGTAAATCGTGATTTGTGAATAGTAAATGGTGAGTTAGGAAAATGAGAGAGTGAGAAGGTGAGATGTTTAGAGTCGGAAGACCGAAGACCGAAGTCGGAAGATGAGACAGAGAGAAAGTGAGAAAGTGGGAAGATGAGTTGTTGGTTGCTGGTTAAATAAGAGGAAAACCCAAAGACAATTATGTAGTGATTTAGGAGCTGAAAAGTTTAAAGTATTGTTACTTGTAACTTGAAACCAGTGACTTGGGACTATTTTAGTTTACTAGTTACGTGTTACTGGTTGTTGTTTACTTGTTTAACTGTTGAATCGTGTAATCGTTAAAATAATGAGTTGGGAAGGTGAGATGTTTGGAAAATTCGCCACAAAGACACTAAATCACAAAGCACTCACAAAGTAATATGGGACTAAAAACAGAATTTTGTGATTTCTTTGAGCCTTTGGGACTTCGTGGCCGGATTAAAATCTATGCCTGTTAAGACATCTCGAGGGGATATAAAATTCAGAATCATTTCATTTGCCTGCTTAATTCAGGGATTATACAATCCATGAAAACCAAACCACAGGGATTTGAGATTTCGAGATGTAAGACTAGAAACCTGTGACTTGGTACTTGAGACCGTTTTGAGATCAGCAACTAAAGACTTGCGATTTGAGACTTGAAACTTGTGACTGAAAAATCCACAATCCGCAATCCGAAATCTGCAATCCGAAATCCGCAATCCGCAATCCGCAATCCGCAATCCGCAATCCGCAATCTTCATTTAATTGGCTATGGGCGATTTGTAATTAGCTTTCCAGTCTTCCCATGATTCGGTTTTAAAATGATTTCCTCCGATAAACTTAATGATCTCATCAAATGGTTTTGCATGTACGTATCCTTTTTGTACATGAATAATTCGTATTTGTTCATCAAGAAATACAACAGAAGGATAGCTCAATTGTCCGCTAAGCAAAGCTGCTGCCAGCTCGTGAAATCCTCTTGATCCCTGGGCAACAAATTTGTACGTTTTTTCATTGAACGTAATATCTTCTTTTTGCTCTGCATTGAATTTTACAGGGTAGTACCTGGCATTCATGTATTCTGCGACAGTTTCATTGGAAAAGGTATTTTTATCCATCACCTTACAGTAACCGCACCAGTCAGTATACACATCAACAATAATTTTTTTGGGTTCTTTTTTGTTCATTTCTACGGCTTCTTCAAATGTATACCAGTTCACTTGTTGAGCATTTAGGGATAATGTCAGAAACAGAAGACCGATGAGGATCATTTTGTTCATTCAGGATTCTTGTTAATTCTTCTAAGAGGAACGCAAAATAACAAAATTTTGTTTCAAATTTTAGTTAAAGTTCTGTTAAAGAAAATAAAATAATTAACTTAAAGAGAAAAAACAAAGAAACATGAAAATATCAGAGTTATCACCAAAAATAGTTTGGAAACATTTTTATGATTTAACACAAATTCCACGCCCAAGCGGTTATGAAAAAGAAGTAACGGATTTCCTGGTTCAATTTGCAAAAAATAACGAGCTGGAATATCAGGAAGATAAAGCAGGGAATGTGTTGATAAGGAAAAAAGCAGTCAATGGAAGAGAAACAAGCAGAAAAGTGATCCTGCAATCGCATGTAGATATGGTTCCGCAGAAAAACAGTGATAAGGAACACGATTTCACCAAAGATGCAATTGAAACTATTATAGAAGGTGACTGGGTAAAGGCAAACAACACTACTCTGGGGGCTGACAACGGAGTTGGTGTTGCAGCAAGCCTGGCGGTTCTGGAATCGACTGATATTCAGCACGGTCCTTTGGAAGTTCTCTTTACAGTCAGTGAGGAAACAGGAATGGATGGAGCATTTGGCCTGGAACCGGATTTTTTGCAGGGTGACATACTGATCAATCTTGATTCGGAAGAAGAGGGGGAATTGTTTGTGGGTTGTGCAGGTGGAGTTGATGCCAACATCTCCTGGCAATACAGGGTGGAACCGGCAAGTGCCGGCAATACTTATCAGATTGCTATCAAAGGACTAAAGGGAGGACACTCCGGTCTGGATATTCATTTGGGAAGAGGGAATGCGAATAAAATACTATCACAAATGTTGCTGGATCTCAAGAAAGAATGCGATATTAAGATCTCGGCGTTTCATGGAGGCAATATGAGAAATGCAATCCCCCGTGAAGCCCTTGCTGTCGTTATGGTAAGAGATTGCAATGTGGAAAAGTTAAAAACTGCAATTGATAATAAACAAGAAATTTATAAAAGCAGGTTTAAAGATACAGAACCGGATTTGACAATAACATTAACTGAACATGATACTATCGATTCAGTGATGTCAGCATATGATTTTAACAAAACCATGGAGGCAATAAATACCTGTCCTGATGGTCCGATCAACATGTCCGATTTTATGCCGGGTGTTGTTCAGACTTCAACGAATTTGTCCGTGGTGAAAATAGGAGAGGGGAAATGTGAAGTCCAATTGTTATTAAGGAGTTCGGATGATATTGAGAAAAAGTACCTTGGTAGAGAAATAAAGAACCATTTTAAAATGGTTGAAGCAAAGACTGAGTTTCTGGGTGATTATCCCGGCTGGCAACCTGATACAAATTCGGCCATATTAGCTATCGCAAAAAATACTTACTCACAATTGTATCATAAAGAGCCTGTTGTGAAAGTAATCCATGCAGGCCTGGAATGCGGGATCATCGGAGGAAAATATTCAAATCTGGATATGATATCCATTGGTCCGACAATTCAACATCCTCATTCACCGGATGAGAAAGTGCACATCGGGTCGGTAGAAAAATTCTGGAATTTTTTGAAAGGCCTTCTGGAAGCTGTTTAACAGAATTCTAATTTGATTTTTTCACACGGTACAAATCAGGATCAACAACAGCAGCCATTTTTTCAGTATTCAATTTCAGGCCCAGGAACTGTTTGATTTTTTCCGCTACTTCTGACGATTTTTCGATTGTATCTTTGTAATTTATGAAAAGTACTGCAGCATTGTGGTTGTCTTTTAGCCATTCGTTTGCATGCATGATCTCGTTTTTAAATGCAATTTCCAGTCTTGCAGGATATACGTCTTCCTTTCGTTTTTTCTTTCTTACCAGCATTTGATGTTGTGATTGAACAACTTCACTGAGTTCGCGCAGCATAAAAATAATTTTGTAATTGTATTTTCCCGGCAAATGATACAGTAGATGGGAAATTATTTTTACTGCTTTACCTGTTGCATCACCCAGCCATTTTTTATCTCTCCTGAGGTTTTTCACTTTCTCATGCTCATAATATCCTTTTGGATTGCTTTCATCGGCCGAACGTTTGTTATCGGTGAAGATTGGAACACCACCGGCATCAAGCATTTGCATCATAAGCGATGTTCCTGAGCGGGGCAGACCGGAGACGATCATGATTGGATCTTTAAAATCAGCTTTCCTCAATTGTAGGTCAGATAATTCGAATAGTGTATCCGCTTCATCCGAATCATCTTCAAAAACATTCTTTTTTGCAAAATACTCCTTGTGTTTTTCAGCTTTTTCAGGCTTGTCCAGCGCATTTGAATACAGATCAATTAATTTGTTTCTGACACTACCGAATGTTGGGATTATTTTCAGGCATACTTCGAATGCATTGGCAGCATTTTCATAGTCTTTCAAACTGAGCAAAGCTTCACCAAGCTGATAATGAGCCATGGGGTGATAATATCTGAGGCCAATGGCATCGAGAGCTGCATTGGCAGCAGCTTCGTATTTTCCTTCTGCATTATATAGTAATGCCAGCCCATTATATGCTGATGAATTTTCAGGGTTGAACTGCAGGATGGTTTTGTAACAGTTTTCAGCCTTTTCGAATTTACCAAGTTTAAAATACAGATTGGCAAGTTTTTTACTCATCAACAAAGGAATGACAGCATCTTTGAATTTTTCTTCAACTTCCTTAACAATTGCTCCGGGCTTTTCCTTTATTATGCGAATGTCAAAAATGGAAAGATTTGCCTGGCCAACATTGTTTTGGAGTGTAACTTGCCTGCGCATCTGTTTTTGCAGTTCTTTTTCAAGCTTTTGTTTTTCCTTTGGGTTTTCTTCAATTTTTTTCTCGTATTCTTTTTTTAATTCATGAATATCCAGGGCATTACCCATTGCGGTTTTTATGAATTCATTAAGCAGCTTTTCCGCTTCTTCGTAAGCACCTGTTTCAGTATAGCATTTTGCAAGTCTGAGTGCATATCTGCCCTGATCCTTTTCTTTTTCATACAGGTCCTTAAGTAGTTGAATGGCCTCTTTCAACCTGTAGTTGCTGATATAGACACGTGCAAGATTGTATTTTGTCTCTGTTTCGGCTTTTTCAGCTGCTTTTTGTTTGTTTTCGCCGGGATCTTCAATATACCCCAGGTCAATTAACTGTTGAAGCGACTGCCTTGCCTCCAGCGGATCCTGTCGGGAATTAAGCGGATGCATACCATCGTTTCCTTTCACATCATCCCATGAAGGGATTGTGACAATATCGATTTTTTCCTTGAAAGCCTGGAGAACAGGTATGCCATCCATATCTTTACCAACAGGTAAACCGAATAATGTGAGAATTGTAGGAGTGATATTTAAAAGTGATGCCCCGTGAATGAGCTCATCTTTTTTGATACCCGGGCCATTGATGCATATTACACCATGTTCCCGGTGATGTTCCGCAGGTCCGGCAGGTTCATCCGGGATATAGGTTGTACGAAGATGATCGGAATGAAAGCCATGATCAGATACCAAAATGATGTTTGCATCATCTCCGGCCAGGTTCATTAGAGTTTCAAGCATCATATCGTGAAACCGGTAAGCAGAAGTCACCACATGCTGATACAGGTTAAAATCCTCTTCGGGAACATTGCTTAACCTGGGAGGGTGATATTTCATAAATCCATGACAAAAGTGATCAATGGTGTCGAGGTAAACAGCCAGAAAATCCCACGGTTGAGTATCAAGAATCCATGTAGCGGCAGCATGCAGGGTGGCTGCTTCGGCAATGCTTTTTGCGATGATTCGCAGCCGGGGATCCTTCTCCTGATCAATTTTTGCAGCATCAGGAACAAAAGGCAGCAAATGCTGATCAGTGAGTTCCTGAGGATGAACGCGTAACTCGGCAAAAAACTCTTCGAGTACTTTGGGATGAACAGATCCGGACGACAAAGGCCAGGGTTGTCTGAGCCTGTTCTTTGCATGCTGGAAATGGTTTGAAAGCATGATCCCGTTAATGGGTTCCACCGGATTGGAAGGCCACCAACCCAGGACATGTGTTTTATAGTTGTTTTGAGAGAGAATGTTCCATATTGCCTTGGTTTTCCTGGAATGAGAACTGATCGGACGCATACCCATGCCTTCCGGATCGGGTTCCGTAAAACCAAGAACACCATGTTTATCGGCATACTTACCGGTTGCAATACTTGTCCAGAGCATGGGTGAGAAAGGAGGTTCGAGTGTGGTTATGTTTCCCATGACACCTCCGTTCACGAGTTTTTCCATTGCCGGCATATGGCCTGCATCAATCAGGGGATTGATTATTTTCCAGTCGGCGGCATCCCAGCCGATCAAAAGAACCTTTTTTGCGATTTTCTTCATGATATAAATCAGTATCCGATAATCCTAATTGCTATCCTTCAACGGGAAACCGCCTTTTCTCCTGTTTCCCGGACCTTGATTGCTTCTGCTGTTTATTGTTACCTGGTTCAATTGCCAGGCATCTTCAGGTTTGTAAAAAACAAACTGGATTCGTTGAGGAGCAGATGAATATTTAATAAAGTAAGAAAATACAATATAAGACGGGGATACTTCCTTTTTTTCTATCAATTCATAACCACAATACCTGCCGTAGGAATCTCTGAAGTTTTCAAGTCTGCTTATCGTTTGGGACAAATAGGAAGTATCATTATCAAGTCTTTGATTTGCAGGAAGCACATACATTGCATCCTCATAACGTTCCTGCGCAATGTATTTAAAAAAGGAATCAATATATTCTTCAGGGGAGCTTTGTGAGAAACAAAAACAGGTTGAAGTAAATAATATTGTCAGGTAAATTAAGATGGTTCTCATTGTAGTAAAGTATTAGAAGATTAATGAAATATAATTAAAAAAAATATCTAATTCTGATTTTGTGGTTTTGGCTTTCTTCGTACCAGTTTTTTCCCTTTTGTAAATTTATAATACACTTTTGTATGGCCTGTTTTTTTCCGGTGCACTACCAGGCCTTTATATCCTGTAGCCAGAAGTCCGAGAAAACCACTTTCGGGAATTTCCAGTTTCTTTCCTTTTTCATCCACAAAATCCACATTCATATTATATAACTGATCGATAAATCTTTCCGAGATTGTATAGTTTGCCTTTTTTTTTGAAACAGGATGTTTATTCATTATTAATATGTATTGAAAAAAATGCCGGCTGGGCCGGCATTGATTGCAGATTGTTATAATTAATTCTTGATAAATTTTCCGGAAACAAATTGTTTTTCATCCGTATATATCCTGATCGTATATACGCCGGGAGCAAGATGATCAACATTCAGTGGTTCATTTAAAACATGATCTTTTGAATAAACAACACTTCCGGCAGTGTTGATTATTGCGATGTTTGCTTCACTCTTCAATGTAAGATTGAGTACATCATCTACCGGATTAGGATACAATTCAATTCCTGCATCGCTGAGATTATCCGTAATTCCGGTTTCTATATTGTGCACCACAAATTCTGTTACAGCACCCCCAACGGCCATATCATCACTCTGGACTGCCCCTACGGGGAGTTCAACAGTAACAATTCCTTGATCTGCAGCAGTTATTTGAATGGTATACTCTTCACCGGGTGTAACTACCGATATTCCCGTAGCCGAACCACCGGTAACAACAAAATCTTCAGGTCCCAGGTTTTCAACAGGTTGATCAAAGGAAATACCGATTTCGGGAGTAAGGGTCTCATAAAATACCTCGTTGTTAAATACCGGGGTTAAGAAGCCTGTAACAATCCCTTCATCAGCATCCGTATTGTAAGCCCAGTCGATAATAGTCAGGGGACTAAGCTTACGGGGCAGGTTCACTCTTACCCAGCCATAATGCTGACTGGCTCCGATCATAAACCTGACTCCCACATATTTGTCTTCTTCAATAAAATCTCCGATCCCGCTGTAATTGGTATAGGTGTATCCGGGAGCCGTAACGTGAGTATAGAACCCGTAGCGTAAAACTCCCGGCCAGCCCATTCCATCATTATTGGACCATTGAGTTTGAGCAGCATTGACAGGGGCATTTGAGTCAAGCCCGTGAGCTATTGTAGCTGTAGTATGTACAGCATCCTGGTGTATCATCCAGCTATTGTAAGTATCTGTTCTTGCATTGGCAACCATTCCAAACCCAAAAGCAGAAAATACATGGTAAACGCTTGTTACAAATGATGTAGTCGATCCGTACAGAATGAATATAAAATCGTCCACTCCATCATCGTTGATATCTATATATTCAAAATTAAACAAGTCAATTTCAATATTCTGCGGACCGGAATATTCGACCTGTCCATGGGCCGCTGATCCCAGTGCTAACAAAGCACCTGCAGCCGAAACATAACCTGTAAGGCGGGCATTAAGGTTTTGCGTAGAATTTCTTTTCATCGTGTAGAGTTTTATAATGTGATTATGTAATTGCCAAATTCAGATACTTAAAGTAACAAAAATAATTCGTGTATTCCAATTTTTCTTTTTGGCATGGAGATTTTATTTCAATCTGAAAAATAAGGATACATGCACCCCTGGCGCGGATTTTAGGTTTAAATGCGCGCGAGCCAGCCATTTATCCTTAACAAGTATAATTAAGAAATAGTTATGAAATTAGAAAAAAATGCCGGCTGGGCCGGCACAGAAAAAGAAAAGTATAGAATATTTATTGCTTGACAAATTGTTTTGTGATAAACTGATTGTCGTTCGTATTTACCTGGATCAGGTAGATACCCGGAGCAAAATTGTGTACATCAATTGTTTCATTCAGTACCCTGTTTTTTGAATACACAATACTTCCTGCAGAGTTAAAGATGGATACATATGACTCTGATGCAAGGGCAATAGTAAGCATATCATCGGCAGGATTAGGATATAGTTTCATCAGTTCATCTGCTTCATTATCTGCAAGATCAGTCTGAACATTATGAACCACAAACTGTGTTGCTGCTCCTTCAACAACCATTTCTTCACCGGCAATAACATTTGGAGGCAATGTTACCTTGATTATTCCTTCTTCATCAGCGGTTACTTCAACCATGTATTCTTCGCCGGCAGTAACAACAGTAACTCCCGTAACCGATCCGTTCTCCACTTCAAAATCACCAGCAGAAGGATCCTGAACAGGATGACTGAATGATAAGCCTATCTCGTTAACGAGGCTGGTGTAGAACTCCTCGTTCTCAAAAACAGGAGTATCAAATCCTGTGATTATTCCTTCGTCGGGAACTGTATTGTATGCCCAGTCCACAATCTGTAACGGATTGATAAAATCACCCAGGGAAGCCCTTATCCAACCGTAATGCTGGTCTGTCCCGATGAAGAATCGTACTCCAATATAATGCGTCTCACCAATAAAATCGCCACCCTGAACACCTCCGGAAGTTGTTCCCCACGTTGAATGCCAATAATACAAAGCATTTTTATAACCTAATACTCCCGGCCAGTCCGGAGAATTTTCCGCCCACCAGTATGTTTGCCCGGAACTTACAGGAACATTGGAATTCAGTCCGTTTACAACAGCAGTGTAAAAATCAGTTCCAAAATCACTCAGTAGAGTAGTTTTGACCAGCCAGCTATTGTATCCGTCGGTCAATGGATTAATAATTACACCATATCCTTCATCAACATATTTAAAAATAAAACTGGGGCCAGAAGTGGCAAAATAGCTGTTTGCGTCAATAGCGAAAACAAAATCGGGCTCTCCATCTCTGTCCATATCCAGCAGATGGAAATCACCAATATCTACTTCGATATCCTTAATTCCCGAATAGGCAACTTGTGCATTAAGGGAAGGATTTAGAGCCAGCATGGCGCCTGCTGCAGCCGTATAACCCGCTAAACGGGCGGTCAGGTTTTGATTATCTGTTTTTTGGTTATTCATAGTAAGGCAGTATAATTGAATTCATACTTAAAAAAATTAGTATTACACTACTACAATATAGAAAAAATAATTGAAAGCCGGAAAAGATTATTAACAATATGTGCAGAAATTACCCTCAATTGGCGAGTACTTACGGAGGTTGTATGAAAATAAAAAAGTTGAAACACATGCTGCCACGACCTTCTTACACACACTTAAAATAGTTATTGTACTTATTCAGAGCGGGGGTTCCGTGAATCAAAAAAACTTGAGACCCGCGACCCTCTTGCGCAGGCTTAATAAAGGAACTGTAATCATCCTGAGCGGGAAACGGGGATCGAACCCGCGACCCTCAGCTTGGGAAGCTGATGCTCTGCCACTGAGCTACTCCCGCATGACCTGAAAAAGTTAGTGCACAAATATAGAAAATATTGCCTGAATTGTTGAATCGTGTAATTGACTTCGTCGAACTCACAATGTTATTCCCTTCGGTCATGAACTCCCTCTGGTCGGTTCGTTCGGTTGTATAATTGTTGAATTGATGAGTTGATAAGTTACAAATTTCAAGTTTCAAGATTCTTCAGAAAAAGCCATACAAATACCACTTTCAAATATATGCTGTATGCGTTTCATGGAAAGTAAATGCCTTGTAAGAAGGGGGCAGTTGAAACGCCTTTTGATCCAGTATCTTATTCCCGGGGTTTCGCCCCGGGCTATTCTATTTACACCCCTTCAGGGTGTATCCTTCGAATTTACTTTACGGCAATGATTATCTGAAATTATATGACAGGCATTATGCCGGATGATTAGATTCATTTCATCGATTGCCCGATTCATCGATTAATCATTTTTAACGATTACACGATTCAACAGTTACACGATTACACAATTTCACGATTCAACAGTTAAACAAGTAAACAACAACCAGTAACACGTAACCAGTAAACTAAAATAGTCCCAAGTCACTCGTCTCAAGATTTCAAATCTTAATAAATATCCAATATCCAACACCCAATGTCCCTGCCTGCGGAAGGCAGGCAATTTCCAATAACTTATAACTTGTACTTCAACATTGGATATTTGATATTGGACATTCGACATTGAATAAATACTGATTATTATGGTTCTAAACATCAAATTCTCATCTTCCCATCTTCCGACTTCGTTCTTCGGACTCCCGACTTCTGACTTCTAACTTCAAACATCTCACCTTCTCATCTTCCCACATTCTCACCTTCTCATCTTCCCACCTTCTCATCTTCTCATCTTCCGGCTTCGGTCTTCCGACTCTAAACATCTCAACTTCTTATCTTTCCACTTTCTCACTTTCTCTCTGTCTCATCTTCCGACTTCGGTCTTCGGTCTTCCGACTCTAAACATCTCACCTTCAAAATTACTAAACAACTAAACTCCTAAACACCTCAACTTCAAAACCAATCACAAATCACGAATTACTGATCACCCTTTTTCACAGCGACTCAAAGATCTCAACGGCTGCTCTTGATTTGTTCAAGGTATAAAAATGAATTCCGGGAGCCCCTCTATCCAGCAATTCCCTGCACTGGTTTATGGTATATTCAACACCAATGTCATAACATTTTTCAGAATTTTCTTTATTTGCTTCAATGTCAGCAGCAAGCCTGGCCGGAATTTTTGCTGCGGACATTTTTGAAAATCTTTCGATCTGGTGAAATGTGGTAATGGGTATTATACCGGGAATAATTCTGCAGGTTATTCCTTCTTCTTTTGCCAGTTTCACATAATCAAAATAGTATTCATTTATGAAGAAAAGTTGTGTAATAAGATAATCTGCACCTGCATTGACTTTGGACTTAACATTGACCAGATCTTCTTCAAGACTGATCGCTTCGGGATGTTTTTCAACATAAGCTGCAGCGGCTTTACAAAAATCAAACTGTTCATCCACAAATGAGATAAGATCGCTTGCATGCATGAAGCCATCCTCAACTGGCATAAATTTCTTTTCTCCTTTTGGAGGATCACCCCTTAAAAGCATAAGGTTTTTGATCCCACGAGTTGCAATATGCTGCAAATCGTTTTTTACTTTTTCTTTTGTCGCATTTACACATGTATAATGTGCAACAGTTGTTAAACCAATTTTGTTTTGCAGGTAATCGACCAGTGTAAATGTTCTCTCCTGCGTTGAACCTCCTGCTCCATAGGTTACCGTTACAAAAGATGGCGAAAGCTTCATCAAACGGCCAACATTAATACCAAAATCCACGGCGGAAATTTCATCCTTTGGAGGGAAAAACTCAAATGAGAAGGTCTTTTCCTGTGAAAGAAAAATGTCAGTGATTTTCATGAGTTATTAAATAATTATTTTCATACTGCAACGGGATAATATCATAATGTATTTATGAATTTCAGGAATAATTTAATTCAGTCACCAGCCATTTTTCAACAACGACAGGATCAATTTGCTTGCGTTTTGCATAATCCGCAACCTGGTCTTTTGATATTTTTCCTACAAAGAAATACTTTGACTGAGGATGCGCAAATATCAATCCGCTTACTGAAGCAGCAGGAACCATAGAGTAACTTTCCGTAAGTTTCATTCCTGCATTATTTGTTGCGTCCAACAACCGGAAAAGAGTTTTCTTTTCCGAATGATCCGGACAGGCAGGGTAGCCATGTGCAGGCCTTATTCCCTGGTATTTTTCCAGCAAGAGATCGTCCAAATGCAGTACTTCATCAGGAGCATAACCCCAATATTCCTTTCTGACTTTCAAATGCAGAAGTTCTGTAAAAGCTTCTGCCAGCCTGTCGGCCAATGCCTTGATCATGATGCTGCTGTAGTCATCATGTTCTTTTTTAAATTCTTCGAGAATGTTTTCCATACCCAAACCTGCTGTAACAGCAAATGCTCCGAGATAATCAATTCTTCCTGTCTCCCTGGGTGCAATAAAATCAGATAAACACAAATTTGGTGCATTGTTTTCTTTTTGAACCTGGTTGCGGAGATTTCTGAAAACTGCGATCGTTTTTCCCCTTTTTTCATTGTTATATACTTCTATATCATCACCCACAGCATTTGCCGGGAAAAAACCCAATACACCATTTGCCTGCAAAAGTCCCTCTTTCTCAATTCGGTCAAACATCTTATTCGCATCATCAAAAAGCTTATGAGCCTCTTTACCCATCTTCGGATCCTTAAGTATATCAGGAAATTTACCTCTCAATTGCCAGACAACAAAAAAGAATACCCAGCTAATATATTCTCTGATCTCATGAATGGGATAATTTTTAAAAACTTTAATCCCCAGGAATTCAGGTTTATATATGGGAGCTTTTTCCCAGTCAATTTGCAATTTATTCTTTCGGGCTTCTTCAAGACTTACAAAGTTCACTTTTGAACTTGAACCTGAATAGCTTGTTCGTAGTTCTTTATACTCCTTCTTTATCTGTAAAATATAGTTTTTCTGAAGATCTTTGGATAACAGGTTGTTGACAACGTTAACACTAAGCGATGCATCCTTGACATGAATGACGGGAGCTCTGGTTTGCGTTTCAATTTTAACGGCAGTGTGTATTTTTGATGTTGTTGCTCCTCCAATAAGCAAAGGTTTTGTAATGCCTTGTTTTTCCATTTCATTGGCAAATTCTGCCATAATCTCAAGGGACGGTGTTATTAAACCACTTAGTCCGATAATATCCACATTTTGTTCAACAGCAGTTTTAAGGATCTTCTCAGTGGGTACCATAACACCCAGATCAATAACTTCATAATTATTGCAGCCAAGAATTACCCCGACAATGTTTTTCCCAATGTCATGAACGTCTCCTTTTACTGTGGCAAGAAGTATTTTGCCAATATTTCCCGGCTTGTCAGTGAGTTCTTTTTCTTGCTCAATAAAGGGCAGTAGAACAGCAACTGCTTTTTTCATTACCCTGGCACTTTTCACAACCTGAGGCAGAAACATTTTTCCCGAACCGAATAATTCTCCGACAACACCCATACCATCCATGAGCGGACCCTCAATTATTTTCAAAGCTTTGGGATAGTTGTTTCTTGCTTCCAGAACATCCTCTTCAATGTAATCGACAATACCCTTAACAAGTGCATAACCTAAACGTTCTTCAACAGTACCGTTTCTCCAGTTAGCTTTTTTAGTATCCTTTTTATCTTGTTGCTTAACAGTTTCAGCAAAATCAATTAATCTTTCCGTAGCATTTTCTCTTCGGTTAAAAATTACATCTTCTACTCTTTCCAGCAGGTCTTTCGGGATTTCATCATAAACCTCCAGCATGGAAGGATTTACAATTCCCATATCCAGGCCGGCTTTAATAGCATGATACAGGAAAGCCGAATGCATTGCTTCACGGATCACATTATTTCCTCGAAAAGAAAAAGAGAGATTGCTTATTCCTCCGCTGACTTTTGCATAGGGTAAATTTTGCTTGATCCACTTTGTGGCATTCATAAAATCCATTGCATAATTGTTGTGTTCTTCTATTCCTGTAGCAATGGCAAGGATATTCGGGTCAAAAATTATATTTTCAGCCGGAAAACCCACTTTTTGTGTAAGAATATTATATGCGCGTTCACAGATATGGATTTTTTTATCGAACGAGTCTGCCTGACCTTTTTCATCAAAAGCCATAACAACTGCAGCAGCTCCATAATTCAATATTTTCTTTGCACGGTCAATAAAAATGTCTTCGCCTTCTTTTAACGAAATAGAGTTAACAATTCCCTTTCCCTGTATGCATTTCAATCCGGCTTCTATTATAGACCATTTTGATGAGTCAATCATTACAGGCACACGTGCAATTTCAGGTTCGGAAGCGATAAGATGTAAAAATTTTACCATGGTTTTCTCCCCGTCGATCATGGCTTCATCCATACAAACATCAATGATCTGGGCTCCACTTTCAACCTGCTGTCTTGCAATGGAAAGAGCTTCTTCATAGTTTTCTTCCCGGATCAAACGGGCAAATTTCATAGAGCCGGATACATTAGCACGTTCTCCGATGTTAATAAAATTGCTATCACCGGAAATTGTTAAAGGTTCAAGTCCACTAAGCTGTGTTTGCCTTTCAATTTTCGGGATCATTCTGTTGTTATACACTTTCGCTTTTTCTGCAATTGCCTGAATATGTTGGGGCGTACTTCCGCAACAACCTCCGATGATATTAACATTTCCGTCTTTCATATAGACTTCAAGATATTCTGCCATCTGCGAGGGAGTTTGATCATAGCCGCCAAACTGATTGGGCAATCCTGCATTGGGATGAGCACTGATATAAAACGGAGCTTTTTTAGCTAATGCATCAACGTATGGTTTCATACCTCGTGCACCAAGCGAACAGTTAACACCAACACTCAACAACTTGAAATGAGAAATTGAATTTAAAAAAGCCTCAATGGTTTGACCGGAAAGCGTTCTGCCACTGGCGTCCGTAATAGTGCCCGATACCATTACCGGCAATTCCGTATCCTTTTCGGAAAACACTTCCTGAATTGCATATAGTGCAGCTTTTGCATTGAGCGTATCGAAAACGGTTTCTAACATCAGCAGATCTGCTCCTCCATCAATCAGACCTCTTGCTTGCTCAGCATATGCCAGCCGAATATTATCAAATGTAACCGCTCTGTATCCCGGGTCATTAACATCAGGCGATAAAGAGGCAGTTTTATTTGTTGGCCCCATTGTTCCCACAACAAATCTGGGCTTTTCAATGGTTGTATATCTCTTTACAGCTTCTTTTGCCAGTCGGGCAGAAGCCAGGTTCATCTCGTACGAATATTCCTGCAGATTGTAGTCGGCCTGAGAAATCCTGTTTGCATTGAAGGTATTTGTTTCAATCAGATCAGCACCGGCTTCCAGGTATTTTTCATGAATTTCCTTTATGATATCAGGTTGCGTAACAGATAGAAGGTCATTATTTCCTTTTAGATCAATTTCAGAATGTTTAAATCGTTCACCCCTGTAATCATCTTCTGTCAGCTTATACTCTTGTATAAGACTTCCCATTGCACCATCAAGAACAAGGATTCTGTCTTTCAACTCGTTTTCTATGCTTGTTTTATTTGTCATTGGAGATCGTATCAAATAAATGATATGCTGTTAAAATAATATGAAATTTCTGTATGCGATGAACATGGATTCGTATAGACAAAGATATTCGAAAACTGCTCAATCTTTTTACAGGGATATAAGTGCAAAAATAATTGTTTTTGTTATGAGTTGATTCCGGTATGATTAATGTTTGGCAACAATTAACTTAATAAAGTACGGATTTCTTCAAGGTTGCATTTGTTCGTAATTGTTTTTGCTTCCGGTGAATATAAATATTTAAGCAGTTCTTCATATTTATCGGTTATTTTGGATCGTACCATTTTCATTGTACTGTTAATCAGTCTGTTCTCTTCAGTAAAACCTTCGCAAAGAATACCAATTGCGGCAGGAAGCCATCGTTGAGGAAACATGTTCTCGAATTCACCATCGACCTTGTATTTATTCAGTTCTTCATTCAATCGTAACAGCACGTTCTCATACTTTTCGTCCTCTGTAATATTGTTTTCTCTGATGTATTTCATCAAAGATTCCTTATTGGGAACCAACAAACAAACCGAATAAGGCTTTTGATTGTTATATAGCATGCATTGATCTATGAAGGGTGAATTATCAGAAAATGCTTCTTCTATGCCTTCCGGACTGAATTTTTCACCATCGTCAGCAATAAGCAAACTTTTAAAACGACCAAGAACATACAAAAAACCGTCTTGATCCATATAGCCCAGATCGCCGGTATATAGCCAATCATTTTTCAGGGTTTCTTTTGTTGCAGTTTCGTTTTTCCAGTACCCTTTCATTACATTCTCGCCTTTAATAACGATTTCACCTTTCTCACCAGTTGGCAGTGTATTGCCTTGCTCATCACAAATTTTCAATTCCAGATCGGAAACCAGAGTTCCTGAAGAACCCATTTTTGCCTTTTGTAAATTGTTGGAAGATATCACCGGAGCGGCTTCAGTCAATCCATATCCCTGGAACATTGGAATTCCAATGGCATAAAAGAATCGTTGAAGTTCAATATCGAGTAATGCTCCTCCGCCAACAAAAAACTTTAAACGGCCACCAAATCCTGCCCGTATTTTTTTAAATAGAATTGCATCGTACAATTTGACCATAGGCCATAATACTTTCCTAAATCCTTTTCCTTTATTCCATCCGTTTCCGTTGTATTTATAAGCAATTTTTAGTGCATGTTGAAATAATTTTTCAGCTATGCCTCCTTTTTCCTGAATGGCTTTTTCGATATTTTTCCTGAAATTCTTAGCCAGGGCAGGAACACTTAACAAGAAAACCGGTCTTATTTCTTTGATGTTTTTTGGAATGTTCTTCAAAGTCTCCATGGGTGTGCTACCAACCTGAACAGATGCCAGGCTGGCACCATATTTCATTTTTGCGTACAGGCCACAGGTATGTGCAAAGGAATGATCCCATGGAAGTATAAGTAAAGTAGTGTACCATTCAGGGATCTCATACAATGCACTCAATTGTTCGACATTAGCAGTATAATTTCTATGAGTCAGTATGATCCCTTTCGGATCGGCAGTTGTTCCGGATGTATAGCAAATATTTGCAATATCAACCTCAGAAATGGAAGAATATTTCTTTCTGAATTCTTTCGTATTGGTTTTTAAATATGCTTTTCCTTTGTTTACTATATCCTCAATATAAAGAACTGATTTGTTTTCCTTTTTAACAGGATCAAGTGAAATGATTGTTTCTAACGTTGGGATACTATCCGCCACTTGTAAGATCTTATCAATTTGCCGGCTTGATGCAATGGCCATTTTAGTACCCGAATGATTCAGACGAAAACGCAATTCTTCAGGTTCACTAAGTCTTACAGACAAGGGAACATTTATTGCACCATTGTATAATATGCTTAATTCGCTTATTACCCAGTCATTACGGCCTTCTGACAAGAGAGTGACTCTATCACCATGTTTTAATCCGATCAGCATCAAACCTGCCGCTAGTGCATGAACTCTGACTCCTGTTTCATAATAGCTGGTTCCAACATACTTTTTACCATCATGCTGCCAGAGAAAAATATTGTCTGCATATTTTTTAATACTGTTCTCGAATAGGTTAACAATCGTTCTCATTTTAAGTAATTCTTATTGTTAAGAAATACCAAGATAAGGAAAAATTTTTTGGAGTTTATTCGTGAGACTTAAATTTCATGAGTTGTACGAAATGAAATTTTCTAGTCGAACAATGCCGCTGAAAGCGGGAGCAAGGGTAAATACCACGCCTCTTGAGGCGATTAATAAGAAAATCATATGGAGATACCCCGTCTGTTTGCAGCGGGGAGCTTCATTGGCTGGCAGAATTTTATCAGGGTGAATAAATTTCTGCGCAGGGAATTCAAAACATATTGTTGGAACAGTAGTGATAAAAATGAAAGACGGGAATAAGATGTGCAATTTGATGTGTTTGCTATGAGTTCATTTGGGTATGTCTTATCAATGAGTATGTTCTTAAGCATTGATCCATATGAAGTAGCAATTGATCCATATTCAGAGGTTTGTTAAAGAAACCGTCACAACCGGCTTGAACACAATTTTCTTCTTCATTGTTCCATGAATTTGCTGTTTGAATGATTACCGGCAGGTAGGGATTGTATTTTTTGATAATTTGCAGGGAGTTTATGCCATCAAGTTCCGGCAATTGCAGGTCAAGAAGAACAATATCTATATCCCTGTTTTCTATACACATATTGGCAGCAAGTAAGCCATTTGCTGCCCATAAAATATTTATTCCTGTTCGTTTTGTGAGAAGCAATTCAATGTATTTATAGTTCAATGGATCATCTTCTGCTATAAGGGCCGTATAATTGTTCCAAACGTAATCCATAAAAAATGTATTTACTGATCTTTACGTTTTCAGGATGAAGAGGATTGTTTTACTTGATGAATAGTCTTTGTAATGAAATCAATGAGTAATTACAGGTGATTAAAAACTGAGGATGTTTTGATACTTAATACTCCATGGAATGCTTGTTTTAAAAGAAAACAACAAACAAAATGCAAATGATTTTGTTACTTTAGGAAAGAAATAAACTTAATGATTATGGCATATACTCTGGAAATTGGAAATCAAGCCCCCGACTTTTATTTGAAAGCAACAGATGGCAATCATTACAGCCTTTCTGATTTTAATGATTCAACCCTTTTGGTGATTTTTTTCACCTGCAATCATTGTCCTTATGTATTGGGTTCAGATGAAATCACAAAGCAGACCGCATTGAAATACAAAGATAAAGGTGTCAGATTTGTTGCGATTAATTCAAACAGTCCTAATACCTACCCGGAAGACGATTTTGGTCATATGGTAAAAAGGATGGAACAGTATTCGTTCCCCTGGGTTTATTTATACGATGAAACACAGGAGATCGCTTTGAAGTATGGAGCTTTGCGAACTCCCCATTTTTATGTCTTCAATAGAGACAGAAGACTTGTTTACACCGGAAGAGGTGTTAATAATCCAAGAGATCCTTCCCGTATAACTGTAAATGATCTGGATCGTACACTGGCTGAATTGACTGAAGGTCGAAACATTAGCATAATCAAAACCAATCCTATAGGATGCAATGTGAAATGGGACGGGAGGGATGCTCACTGGATGCCTGAGGAAGCAGTTGATCTGGTATAATTGTACTGATATCTTATAAAGATTCTGACATAGCAGATCACTATTTTTATCCGTTCGAGAATCCCCGAAAATACTTCATGAATTGTACACGGGAATATGCAGCTGGATTTTGGGATTTAACCTGGCTAAGTTTTCCTTTAAAATCATTTATGGAAGTGAAGTTTTTCTTTTGCATCCAGTTTTTTAAATCGTTAATGATTTTACGCAGATAGGGAATCCCATTTTTATAAAGGGTGGATGTTACCTGCACAGCACTCGCTCCTGCAAGAATTTGTTTTATTACTCCCACATAATCATGAATTCCGGTGGATGCGATCAACGAACAGTGAATTTGCTCAGACAAAATGCCTATCCAGCGAAGTGACTGATGGATATCGGTATATGAGCTCAATACAGAACCACTGCTCATCTCCATTTTATCAATATCGATATCTGGATTGTAAAATCTATTGAATAGCACCAATCCGTCAATTTTAGTCTCAGATATTTTTTGAAGAAAATTAGCCAGATGAGTGGCATAAGGACTAAGTTTAATAAACAAAGGCATGTCAACCTGTTTTTTTACGGCTTCTATGATCCGGAAATAAATATTTTCATAATAATCTATTGTTTTGTTCAGATCAGCAGGAAGTATGAATATATTTAACTCCAGTGCATCAGCGCCTGATTTTTCAATTTGCTTAGGAAAATAAGTCCAGTGTTCTGCATCAATACAATTGATGCTTGCAATAACAGGAATTTTTAATCTTGATTTGGCTTCTTTGATCAGATCAAGATATTCTGAAGTTGACTCTTTGGTTCCGTCAAAGTAATCATAAAACTCAAGAGTTTCAGGATAAATAAATGATGGTGAACTCATTGCATTAAGCCCGGACTGCATCTCTTTTATTATTTCCTCTTCAAACAAGGATTTAAGAACAACTGCCCCTGCTCCATTCTTTTCCAGCTCAGTTAAGGTGTCGATATTGTCTGTTAATCCTGAGCTTCCTGCAACAACAGGAGTATTAATCTTTAGACTTCCGTAATGAGCAGATAGATCTATCATTTCTTTTTTTTAAGACTAAGGTAAAAAATTAGTGCCTGTTTTTGTGATTTTATAAGGATTTGGGCGCATAATTTTTATTAAAATTATCTTCCGTAGAAAGTAACAATTTTCAATTGTCTATCGTTAAAGCAGTATGAACTTATCTTTAACTGGTTTTTTATCAGTATCTTTGATGAGCTTACAATAAGCTTTTATAGAAGTATTGTTAATTAATCATTTGGTTTTAGATTATTTAGGTTGTAATTTGAATATGTAAATTAAGATGATCGTGAAATCTCCATGTTTTTGTAAAACTCACAAGCAAGAATAAATAAAATCACGAAAACGTGGAAGTTTCCTGTCTGCCCACCATAGGCGGGTAAACCGGCAGGCAGGTATCAGACTAATAATAATAAATTATATAGTGATGAAACTCATATTATTTCTGACAGCACTTTCGGGCTTAGTCTTACTGAATAGCTGCAATTTTTTTGAAGAACATCCTCTTTTTAATAAAGGACCTGACTCCTTGTTGAATATGCCTGTTATTGAACCTGAGCCGGGGATCATTGATACAAATGCAATCTTACCGGAAGAATCTGTACTGGTTGAAGAACCAGTCGTACAAGAACCACAGACAGGATATGGCGATGGCAGGTATTTTATGATAGTAGGCAGTTTTCAGAATCAAAATTTTGCAGAATCGTATGCTGAAAAAATTCAGGAGATGGGATACCAATCTCAAATTATCGAGGCTTCAAATGGTTTCTACAGAGTATCGGCAAAATCATACAATAACTTTCAACAGGGTGTTAGTGAGATTGATGAATTCAGGGCATCTGTTACAGCAGGTGCATGGCTTCATGTTCGATAAATGATATTGATAAAAAGAAGAAGAGGCATTCTTAATTTTAAAGAATGCCTTTTTTTTAAGCCTGATAAAAATACTTTATTGATTCCCCGCCATTATGAATAAAGGCTGAAATTCAAAGCTCTTGTAGTATGGACGAAGACGGTCTGTATTGTAATGTCTTTTGACATCAACTTTTTTATTTGTGCTTGTAACCACATCGATTGGGGCATTATCATATCTTCCGTTTCGAAGTACTACCAATCGCCCGTGAATGCCCTTTAATATAAGGTCAAGGGCAAGATTACCATATGCCATAGGTACAATAGAGTCAATAGCATCCGGATCACCTCCGCGTACCAGATATCCCAACTGTTGATTAATAACATTAACCCTTTTCCCATGATTAAATTTTGGTGACAGTTCCTTGATTTTTGCAGAAATTACATCTCCAATACCTCCAAGCTTTGCATGTCCATAAGCATCTTTTTCAACAGAGCGATAAATCATTTCACTACCTCCGGCAAACATTGCTCCTTCGGAAGCTAATACCACTGAGTAAAGGCTCGGATTTGAATTCCTGTCTTTGATGAGAAGGGAAGTCAGTTTTTCAATATCAAATTTATATTCAGGAATAACACATCTGTTGGCAGCACCGGCCATGGTAGGCAACATTGCAGTAAAACCTGCATATCTGCCGAACACTTCAAGGACCAATACTCGTTCATGTGAACCGGCAGTTGTTCGAAGGGTATTGCACATCTGGATTGTACGTGTAACACAAGTACTGAATCCGATACAATAATCAGTTCCCGGAACATCGTTGTCCATAGTTTTTGGTATGGCAACAACTTTCACACCTTCGGAATATAGCCTGACTGCGTAGCTTAATGTATCATCTCCACCAATGGGAATCAAAAAATCAATTCCCAGGTATTCAAGGTTTTTAATAATCTCGGGTGTGAGATCATTCATTTCACTTTTGTACTTGTCCTGATAATGTTTGGGAACATTAATTTTAGGAACATGACTTGGCCTTGTCCTGGAAGTATGTAAAAATGTGCCGCCGGTACGACCAGCCTTATTTACGATTTCTTCTGTAAGGACCAAATACTTGTCGCTGTTGTCAGCTTTTTTATCTCTTACAATATCAAGAATACCACCCCATCCTCTTCGAAGCCCCAACACCTGATAGCCCTCGCGAAGTGCACGTATGGTAATTGCTCTGATCGCAGGATTAAGACCCGGGACATCACCTCCGCCGGTCAATATGGCAATAGTGCCTTTTTTCTTTTTTACCTGAGCCATAGTAGTCGTAATTTAGGATTAGGTCTTTGTTTATAAATATACATAAAATTTTGTAGACAATAAATCGATATTTTGGATTTAAGGTTAAAAAAGAGGCTGTCAGGTTTCCTTTATTTTTACCGCAGACAGTTTTGCGGTTTACCGACTTTTGACAGTCTCTTACCAATTCAGTATTTTGTAGAAATCATATTCTTCAGGATTAAGCAAATATTTTTTTGCAGCCTGATAATCTTCTTTTTTAATAAAATGCAGGTTATTATGAAATATCAATTGAGTTCTTTCTGAATTAATATTCACCAAACGAGGTTTCACCTTCCCATTTTCATCTTCCACATCCTTAAGGAATAAAGGAGATATATTGCCTGCCGGATCAGCTGTTACCATGCAACCTGTAACACCATCCTGGAATAATTTCATGACACCATTGCCAAGAAGAGTAGCATAAGACAAATCAAATGCTATAGGACGACAACATCTGAGTTCGTAACCGATCTCATTCGGACGACTTTTAATTGTCAGATCAAGTTTTTTCAATTTTCTCTGAACGAGCATGTTAAAAATATGCGATTTGCTTACATTGCCTAATTCCGGATGCCCGTGATCATCATAAGTAAAGTTTATTCCTGTTCCTTCTATTTCTTCGTCATTCATAAAATGAAACACACCTTCACTCACAATTGCCAGACCATATTGTATTCCGAGTATTTTTCTTTTTACCATAGATGAAATGATCATTCTGGTGATTTTATCGAAGGTTATTTTTGTTTTGTTGAACATTTCCGGTATGATGATCATAGGCATATGACAAGCTGTGCCGATACCAACCGCAAGATGTCCTGCTTCTCTGCCCATCGCCGATAAAATAAACCAATTTCCGCTTGCTCGTGCATCTTCATAAATTGTTGTTGCAAGACTAACACCCTCTTCTTTTGCAGACTGATAACCAAAAGTAGGACTTCCTTCAGGCAAAGGCAGATCGTTATCAATGGTTTTTGGAACATGTATATTTGTAACTTTCAGGTTATTTTCAGCAAGAAATTTAGTCAGACGGTTAGCAGTTGATGCAGTATCATCTCCTCCAATGGTTACCAGCAATTTGATATTTTCTTTTGTAAAGAATGTAGTGGAAAATTCTGAGTCTTTTGGTTTGTGTCTGCTCATTTGCAGAGCTGACCCTCCGCGACTAAATACAGTGTCAGCAAATTCGAAATCGAGTTCATCGTATTTTGTTTTATCTGTAAATAAGTTTTTATATCCTTCATTTATTCCCAATACACGATATCCGGCATTTAAAAACACTTTGGTCACTGAGCCGATAACTGTATTAATTCCGGGAGAAGGTCCTCCGGCACATAATATTGCAATTGCATCTTTTTTCATGATTCATCTACTGATTATAAAAATCCTACTTTAGTTCTCTAATTAGCGCGCAAAGATGGCAATATATTTTTAAAAATAAAATTTGGTTTATTCATCATAAATAAGGAAATCTTTTTGGCAATTTCATTTGCAGAGAGTGATTTTTAACGGCCAGGTTTTAAAGTTCAATGATTTGTCTTCTTTTTGGTCCGACAGATACTATTGTGACAGGAACACCCACTTCTTTTTCAATAAAATGAATATAATCAATAAGTTCCGGCGGCAGATCGCTGCCTTTTTCCACATTCGTAAGATCCTCCATCCAGGAAGGAATATCAGTATAAACTGCCTTAGTTACTTTATTGATATTGTAGGGAAAATAATCGATTATTCCTTCTGTGGTTTCATATGCTGTACATACTTTAATGGAATCAAATGTGGACAAGACATCGGCTTTGGTCATAATCAGATTGGTCACTCCATTTAGCATAATAGAATATTTTAAAGCCGGCAGATCAAGCCATCCGCAACGTCTGGGACGACCAGTGGTAGCGCCAAATTCATTTCCTTTCTGTCTTAATTTTTCGCCTGTTTCATTAATAAGTTCCGTAGGAAACGGGCCACTTCCCACTCTTGTGCAATATGCCTTAAAAATACCAAATACTTTTCCAATTCTGTTAGGAGCTACTCCAAGCCCGGTACAAGCTCCGGCACAAATAGTATTGGAAGATGTTACAAAGGGATATGAACCAAAGTCTATATCCAGAAGAGTGCCTTGTGCACCTTCTGCAAGTACTGATTTCCCTTTATTTATTTCCTGATTGATGAAGTGTTCACTATCAATAATGGAAAATTTCTTAATGGTATCGATTCCTTCAAACCAACCTTCCTCAAAGTCTTTTAACTTATATTCGAAGTTATACATACCTAACAATTGCATATGTTTCCCGGTAAGTGAATCATACATTTTTTTAAAGTCCTCAGAGAGTATATCGCCCACTCTTAATCCGTTCCTGCCGGTCTTATCCATATATGTCGGACCAATGCCTTTTAAAGTAGAACCTATTTTGGTTTTCCCTTTAGAAGCTTCTGATGCAGCATCCAGAATTCTGTGCGAAGGTAATATAAGATGAGCTTTTTTAGAGATAAAAAGTCTTTTGCTGATATCCACATTTAGCTTACTAATCGCTTCAATTTCCTTTCTGAAAATAATCGGATCAATGACTACACCATTTCCAATAACATTGATCTGATCTTCTCTGAAAATACCGGAAGGAATGTTGTGCAAGACATGTTTAATTTCGTTGAATTCCAATGTGTGACCGGCATTAGGACCTCCCTGAAAACGTGCGATAATATCATATTTTGGAGTCAGAACATCAACCACCTTACCTTTGCCTTCATCACCCCATTGAAGGCCTAAAAGTACATCTACTTTCATAATTACTTTTATCAATTAACCTTTAATTCACAACGCGCGAAGGTACAAATAATTTCAACAAAAATGAGTCAATAATTGCTTTGATTCTTTTCAATTATTTTGCTGAATTTTCTTTACGTTTTCCGTAAATATACAGAGAGTGATGTGATGGTTTAAATCCGTTTAATTCACATGCAGTTTGAATGATGTCTTGCAATCTCGGATCACAGAATTCAATTACCTGGCCGGAATCAATGTCAATGATATGATCATGTTGTATGCACTGATAGGCTTTTTCAAATTGTGCAATATTTTTTCCAAACTGATGTTTAATGACAAGGTTGCAATTGAGCAATAACTCGATGGTATTATAGAGAGTAGCCCGGCTCACCCTGTAATTTTTATTTTTCATAAAAATGTAAAGGGTTTCAATATCAAAATGTCCGTCTCTTGAATAGATCTCATCCAGGATGGCATAACGTTCAGGAGTTTTTCTGTGTCCCTTTTTCTCGAGATAATCTGTGAAAATTTTTTTTACAGTCTCTTTTGTTTCCGGCGAAACCATAATTAGTCTAATTATAAATAAGGGCTAATATACTACATTTTTCATTTCGCTTCTTTGGTTTAAGATAAAATTAAACCCGAATTAATCAATAGGAGTTCAGAATGAACGTACTATTGATTCCATGAGGGTAATCCCGATTTAGTAAATGTTTGAAGGATTTTATAAAATTCTGAATTACATTTACTTAATCGATTATGCATTTTCTAACCTGCCTGCCCTGCCATTCGGCAGGCAGGCGGCAGGCAAGTGCGTAATTTGGGTTAAAAGCTTGCAGGAAGATGTTCCACTCTTTTCACTGACTCAACTCCTTTTATCTTGCCAATATTCATAATCAGTAGGTTTAAGTCTTTGGCATTATGAACATAAAGTTCTATTGTTCCGTCCCAAATGCCATCATGACTTTCAAGATTGATATTCCTGATATTTACATTCAATTGTTTGGTGATGGATGTGGTAATGTCGTTGTAAATTCCAAATTTGTCTGTTCCGGAGATTGCTATTTTGGCAAGAAATGAATAATACTTATGAGTTGTCCATTGAACATTTTCCAGCATATGTCCGTGTGTGGATGAAAGTTTTATTGCTTCCGGACAATTGAGTTTGTGAACAACAATTTGTTGCAGCTCATCTTTAATGCCGATTACCTGATCGCCTGGAATGGGATTACAGCATCGTGCGATGATGTATTCAGGCTCAATGTCATGAACATTTTCCCGGAGAAAAACTTGTTTCAGGTCTTGTAGACTTCCGTTTATATTTTTTTCACTTCGTCTTCCCATCGAGGAAAACTGCAGGCTCCAATACCTGATCCATTTATTTTTTGTATTCTTTTTCAGGAGCTGTTTTAAGTCGTCCAGATTTATGATTCCTATGCCTATTTTGCTGTATAACTCGTCTTTTGAAGTGACCTGATAATTTGGTATCAGTTTTCTGAAAATACGATTGCTTGGTTTTAGTTTAAGTTCCGAGAGTTTCTGTTCCAGAATACTCTTTCCTTTTTCGATGCGGTTTTTTGTTTCAGATTTAAGGTATGCTTTAATAGCAGATTTTGCTTTTGCAGTAACAATTTTTTGCAGCCATTCGATTCTCGGCTGAGGTTTATCAGAAGTAATGATTTCAACCTGGTCGCCGCTTTTAAGAACATGATTGAGAGGAACCAATTTATGGTTGACTTTTGCTCCTATAGCACAATGACCAATTTGAGAGTGCACTTCATATGCAAAATCCATAGCAATTGCATTGGTAGGCAGTGTTTTGATATCTCCTTTAGGGGTAAAAATAAATATTTCAGAAGTAAACAAGTTCAATTTAATGTCATCCAGGAATTCAAGTGCATCAGAATTTGGATCTTCCAGTAAATCTGTCAATCTTTTTATCCATTTATCAAGCTCAGTTTCATAGGAAGAAATTCCTTCTTTATATTTCCAGTGAGCGGCAAACCCTTTTTCAGCAATTTCATCCATGCGAGTGGATCTGATCTGCACTTCTACCCAATGACCCTTCGGACCCATTACCGTTGCATGCAGCGCTTCATAACCATTTGCTTTTGGCGTACTGACCCAGTCTCTTATTCGCTCAGGCTTAGGCATATATATGTCTGTAATCAGAGAATAAATATTCCAGCATTGAGTTTTTTCGGCTACTTTGGGTTTTGGATGAAAAATTACCCGAATAGCCATCAGATCATAGATTTCTTCGAACGGAATATTTTTCTTTTGCATTTTTTGCCAAATGGAATAAATACTTTTTTGGCGTGCTGTAATTTCAAATTTCAGTTCATAGTCTTTTAACTTTTTTTCTATGGGAGTTCTGAATTCATTAAGAAATTTTTGTAAAAAGGGTTCATTTTTTATGCGTTTCTCTTCAAGCTCAAGATATACTTTTGGATAACTGTATTTCAGACTGAGATCTTCAAGTTCTGTTTTAATAGCATAGAGTCCTAATCGATGAGCAAGGGGGGCAAAGAGATAAATTGTTTCACTGGCTATTTTCATTTGTTTATGAACCGGGAGACTATCCAAAGTACGCATATTATGCAGTCTGTCAGCAATTTTTATCAGGATAACTCTTACATCTTCAGCCAGTGTAAGAAGTATTCGTCTGAAATTTTCTGCCTGTTGTGTGGTATTTGTATCAAATACTCCTGAAATCTTTGTTAAACCGTCAATTATGGAGGCGATCTTAGGCCCGAAAATACTTTCAATCTCCTCAAGTGTATAATCAGTATCTTCAACAACATCATGAAGCAAAGCACAAATCATGGATTTCGTACCCAATCCAATTTCCTGGTTTACTATCCGTGCAACTGCGATGGGATGTAAAATATAAAATTCGCCGGATTTACGGCGCATGCCTTTATGTGCATCGAACGCAACTTTAAAGGCTTTTCTGATCAGAACTTTATCACCCTTTTTGTCACAACGAATACAATCTGCAAGCAATTGATTGAATTCTCTTTTTACTTCAATCTCTTCTGCTGTAAGGGCAACACTCATTGTATTAATATTAGAATACGATTAAAACTTCCTGGAACAAAGTTAACGAATTTGAGCTAAAAAAGATAGTATTTGAACGTGATGATTATTGTCTGGCAACTGTTACACTGCCATGTAGTACAATTAACTCCCCATTTTCATTTTTATATTCCAGTTGATACCTGTATACTCCTTGCGGTACAAACTCTCCTCCATTATATGACCCGTCCCATCCATGATTGTAAGGATCCGTTGAATGAAATACAAGATTTCCCCAGCGATTGAAAATCTTGAAATCAAAATACTCAGGTATAAAATCCATTCTGGAAGGTCCGAAAATATTGTTATCAGATGCTCCGGGGATAAATGCTTGATAGGCAAATTCAATATGTATTGCCAACCGGACACATTCGATGTTTGATCTGCTAATGGCCGGCTCCGGAGAGATTGGATTTCCCGGACCCTCCATCGCTGTTATCCGGTAACATACTTCTGTACCTATGTTTTGATTCATCCTGTTATCATAAGATTCAGAAAATTGATTCTCAGCTTCGCCAATAACCTGAAAGTCATTTTCATTTGAATATCTTCTTTCAACTGAATAGGATTCTACATTGCCCAGCCATTCATAATACTCAGACCAGCTTAAGTCAACTGTTGTTCCGTTCAATTCTGCGTTTAATAAAATGGTGCCGGCCGTATTCCCTGATACGTCAACAATCTGATCACAATAATTGATGGCCTGAAGTTTATAATAGTATGGATATAAGGAAGCATCCACCTCATCAGTATATTCAATTGAATTCATGGTAGTAACAAACGTGTGAACAGAATCATAGGGTCCTTCCGGCAAAGGGGAAGACCTGAA
>Ga0315544_1000456_pt1 | contig 38545 bp, 28 predicted proteins | sample SalMarSW160130MG_2_FD_202543 | JGI IMG/M metagenome (GOLD analysis project Ga0315544, IMG submission 202543) | Salt marsh sediment microbial communities from the Plum Island Ecosystem LTER, Massachusetts, United States - Salt Marsh Sediment SW1601-130 ... | reverse complement strand
AAAAGCCTGTTCTGGCTTGTCATCATGTTTTCCTTCCACAATTTCCTTAAAGCCCTTTACTGTCTCTTTAACAGGAACATATTTTCCCGCCCTCCCAGTAAATTCCTGTGCTACATTAAAAGGCTGGGAAAGGAAACGCTGGATCTTCCGGGCACGCGTGACAATAACTTTATCCTCCTCGGAAAGCTCTTCCATCCCCAGAATAGTGATTATGTCCTGAAGGTCTATATATCTCTGAAGGATTTCTTTGACATCACGTGCAACCTGATAATGTTCATCTCCGATAACCCTTGGATCCAGAATTCGAGAGAATGAACTCAAAGGGTCAACAGCAGGATAAATCCCTATTTCAGTCAGACCACGAGAAAGGTTCGTTGTTGCATCAAGATGAGAAAATATCGTTGCAGGAGCTGGATCTGTAAAGTCGTCAGCCGGAACATAAATAGCCTGGACCGAAGTAATAGAGCCCTTTCTAGTTGAAGTAATCCTTTCCTCAAGCTCACCAAGCTCTGTGGCAAGATTTGGCTGATAGCCAACAGCAGAAGGCATCCTTCCTAAGAGAGCTGAAACCTCTGAACCAGCCTGTACAAATCGAAAGATGTTGTCAATAAAAAGGAGGATGTCCTGATTCATCTCATCCCTAAAATATTCTGCAACAGAAAGAGCTGCCAACCCAACCCGTAGCCTTGCTCCAGGAGGCTCGGTCATCTGGCCAAATATGAGGGCTGCTTTATCGATTACTCCAGAACTTTTCATATTCAGCCAGAGGTCATTTCCTTCTCTTGTACGTTCGCCAACTCCGGCAAAGACAGAAAAACCTCCATACTGCTGAGCCACATTATTTATTAATTCCATGATGATGACCGTCTTGCCTACTCCTGCCCCACCGAAAAGCCCGATCTTCCCGCCCTTTAAGAATGGTTGTATAAGGTCAATGACTTTAATTCCTGTTTCAAACATCTCCAACTTGGTACTCTGTTCCTCGAGTTGGGGAGGTTGACGATGTATAGAGTATTTCACTTTGGTTTTTATCGGGCCCAAATGGTCAATAGGTTCACCCATAACATTCATCATCCTCCCCAATGTTGCTTTACCTACAGGAACCTGAATAGGGTCTTCCAAATCAATGGCTTTCATCCCCCGTGCCAAGCCATCAGTAGGATGCATGGAAATGCAGCGTACCTTATCTTCTCCAATATGCTGCTCTACTTCAACAATAATATCAACAGGAATAGAGGTTTGTTCCTTGCCTACCGATTTCTTGCTTGCAAGTATTCCCTTTTTCCCTTCATGAGCAGATTTCTCAGAGGAACCATCAAGATCCTTGTTTGTAATTCGAATAGCATTGTAGATTCTTGGAAGTTCGACATCTCTGAACTCAACTTCCACAACCGGTCCGATAACCTTTATAACTCGCCCGATTTTTTTCTTTTTTGCTTTTTCTTTTAATTCAGTTTTAGGTTTCAGTTTTCTTTTTTCTTTTCTTTTCGATTCCTTTTTTGCTTCAGCTTTTGCCATATTTCTCTCCAAACTATCTATTTTTTCGCTAGGGCTTCAACAGCTGACATTATTTCCAGAAGCTCCTTAGTAATTGATGCCTGTCTCACCTTGTTCAAGACGAGAGTTAACTCTGCAATCAAATCTTCTGCATTTTGTGTAGCACTATCCATTGCCATCATTCTGGCTGCGTGTTCAGCTGCTAAAGATTCAAAAAAACAATGATAAACCTGTTTTTCTACATAAAGCGGAAGGAGCGTGTTGAGAAGTGGAATTATGCCAGGCTCCCAATCAGGATGCACTTCTACCGAATATCTCGTTTCACTTCCCTTTCCTTCTTCTTCTTTCTTATCTGTAAGGTCAATAGGAAGAACTTTTAGGAAACTCACGCGCGGAGCAAGAATCGATTTAAACTCGTTATATGCTACATAAACAGCATCAATTTTATTTAAAACATAAAGACGCATTAAATACTGAGCTAGGTCTTCCAAATCCTTATCTGTGAATTCATGAAGATAGTCTACATAGGAACGGCCCACCGGAAACCGCAGTTTTTTAAAATACAAAACAGCTTTTTTCCCGATCAACACAAGACGTATTTTACTGCCTTTTGCCTTTTCTTCAAGAATACAGCGAGTTTCTTCCATAAGATTTGAATTAAAAGCACTGCACAAACCTTTATCAGAAGTAACAACAACAACTGCTATCTCCTTCTCTTCCCTTTTTTCGAGCAAAGGATGGCATGATTCAGGAGCCCAGGAAGTTACTTCAGATATCAGGTCAGGATAATTATGCCAGTATGGACGCCTTTTCAGGACAGTACGCTGGGCCTTTTTAAACTTAGCCGTGGCAACTGTCTTCATCGCCTGGGTTATCTGCTGTGTGTTCCTGACACTCTTTATCCTTCTTCTCAAGTCAATTAAGGCAGGCATCTTATTCCTTTTCTTCTCTGAATTTTTCTGTAAACTCTTTCATTCCTTTGCTTAAATCTTTCTCTACCTTTTCATCAATTTCCTTTTTATCCTCGATCTTCTTAAGCAAGTCTGAGTGCTCTTTTTCAAAATATTCAAAGAGCTCCTTTTCATATCTCTTAATCTTAGAAACTTCGATTTCATCTAAATAACCTTTGTTCCCTGCGAAAATTATCAAGACTTGTTTTACAACCGAAAGTGGAACGTACTGGTCCTGTTTGAGTATCTCAGTAAGTCTTTCGCCACGGTCAAGCTGGGCCTGGCTTGCCTTGTCCAGCTCAGTGCCAAATTTGGCAAAAGTCACAAGTTCACGATACTGGGCTAAATCCAGGCGCAATTTCCCTGCCACCTGTTTCATGGCTTTTATTTGAGCACTCCCCCCAACCCTTGAGACTGAAATTCCTACATTAATCCCTGGCCTGATACCCGCATTAAACAATTCTGGCTCAAGATAAATCTGTCCGTCTGTAATGGAAATAACATTTGTAGGAATATAGCCGGAGACATCCCCAGCCTGAGTTTCGATTATAGGGAGTGCCGTCAGGGACCCCCCTCCGTGTTTGTCATTATATTTAGCTGCACGCTCCAAGAGCCTTGAATGAAGATAAAAAACATCACCAGGATAAGCTTCTCGTCCAGGTGGACGACGTAGGAGAAGAGATATTTCTCGGTAGGCTGCTGCATGTTTGGAAAGGTCATCATAGATAAGAAGTGCATGCTGTCCATTATCCCTGAAATACTCTCCAATAGCACACCCGCTGTAGGGAGCAAGGTACTGTAAAGGTGAGGGATCACTGGCAGATGAAGCTACAATGATGGAATAATCCATTGCCCCATAGTCCTCAAGCATTTTTATTAAGTAGGCTATAGTAGAATTTTTCTGTCCTATAGCAACATAAATACATATCACATCTTTACCCTTCTGGTTGATAATAGTATCAACAGCAATGGCTGTTTTCCCGCTCTGCCGGTCTCCAATTATAAGTTCTCTCTGACCACGGCCTATTGGAATCATTGCATCAATAGCCTTTATTCCTGTCTGTAATGGTTCTCTTACAGGCATACGGTCAACAACACCAGGAGCAAGGCGTTCCACTACCATATTTACATTGCTTTTTATCGGCCCTTTGTCATCTAAAGGCATTCCCAGAGGATCCACTACTCTTCCGATTAATGCAGGGCCAGAGGGAACCTGCACTATCTTATGGGTCCTCTTGACGAGGTCACCTTCTCTAATCAGCTGGCCCTCACCCAAAATGACTACCCCAACACTTTCTTCTTCTAAATTAAGAGCAAGACCATAGACATCCTGAGGAAACTCCAGCAACTCGTTATACATAACCATATCAAGCCCATAAACTTGGGCGATTCCGTCTCCTACAGAGGTTACAGTCCCGATTTCTTTGATATCGACTCCAATCTTATAGCCTTCTATCTGGCTTTGGATTACTTTGCTGATTTCATCAGCTTTTATTTCCATTTTTTGCCTACCCTTCGATTATTTTTTCCTTTAGTTTCATCAAGTCTCCCTTAAGAGAAACATCATAAATTATATTTTTTCTCCTTATTAAAAGCCCTCCTATTAAGGAAGGATCATTCTTGAATATTAAAGAAACTGGCTTTTTTTCCAAGCGCTCTAGCTTTTTCTCCAATTTTTTTTTCTGCTCACCAGTCAGCGGGACAACAGAGAAAACTTCAAACGTGGAGATACCATTCTCCTCATTCCACAATTCAGGCAAGAACTCCAAAATATCCACTAAAATACTCAGGCGGCCATTTTTAACGATCAAAACAATAAACCGTGAGACTTTTTCTTTAAATGAACCCATGGCCAGAATCTCTGCTGTTATTTCGGTCTTTTTTAATGCAGGAAGAAATGGGGATGTAAGAATATCATACAGATCTTCCTGTGTAGAAAGCATGTTTTTAAAATCAAGAAGCTGCTGGCGAACAGCTCCAAGTTCCTTCTCATCTTTGATGGTATTAACTAACCCTTGAGTGTACTTCTTTACTAGAACCTGATTTTTCATATAAATTCTCAAGCCTTTCTATAGATTTATCTATAAGAAAAAATTGGTCTCTACCAACTATTTTCTTCTGAATCCTCTCTCTTGCTAAAGAAACAGCAAGGTCAGCCGCATATTCTCTAAGCTCTCTAGTCTTTACCTCATAAAGCATTTTGATCTCTTGACTAGTTGAATCCTGTATCCGTTTGGCTTCCTGCCAGGCATCTTTTAGGATTCGCTCTTTATTTTCATGACCCTGCAATTCGCCCTCTTTTTTAATTTTTTCAACCCTCTTCGCCAGTTTATCCAAGCAGGCTTTTCCTTCCTGAAGTTTTTTATCTGCACTCTTTCTCGCCTCTTCAGCTTCCTTCATACAGCGCTTAATATTACTTGCCCTTTCTTCAAGAAATTTTTTGATTGGTTTAATAAGAATAAATGCCAACCCCCCAAAAAGAATCATGAAATTCAAGGTTTTTCCAATGAATTCCATTGCATTTGAAGATTGACTTCCCTCTCCAGGAGCCATAAAAAGAAAGAAAGGCGTCATTAAAAGAATAATAATATACTTTTTCTGAAACATCACTTTAGGAGCCTCTGTTCTATCTCCTCAGCAAGAAGTCTACTTCTTGATTCCAGCTCTTTCTTCAAACTCTCCATTTGTTTCTCTAAGCCTTCTTTCGTTTCCTTAACTTTACTCTTACATTCTTTAGATATTTCGGCAAGCATGCGCTCTTTCTCTTTTAAAGCTTCCCGTTCAAACCTTTCCTGTGTTGAAAAGGCATTAGCTTTAGTTGCCTTTATGCCTTCATCTATCTTTGATATGGTTTGTTCATAACTCTCAACCGCTTTTTGAGCAGCTTCTCTGTTATGATTTATTTTTGCCTCCCGGTCACCCACTGTTTTTTGCAAAGGGTTAAAAAAGATTTTTATAAGTACAGCTAGAAGAATCCAGACTAATAAAAAAACTATTATAATACTGGCATCAAACGATAACATGTTGATTAAATTAATAAAAATATTTCAATAATTCAGGATAGAGAAAATTACCATGTTTGGCCTAAAAAAGCAAGTTATAAGCATGTTTTGTTCTTAAAAATTTTTTTAATTTCCCCAACAAGAAAGAGCGAGCCTGCTATCAAAATAGCACCATTTACTGCAGCACTCCTGACCGCAACATGAACAGCGTTTTTCAAGTCAGGCTCAAGGATTATCTTATCATGATACTCGCTGATTCTACTCTTTATTTCCTCTGGCGAAGCGGCTCTGTAATAAGGAAAACACGTAAGGATGATTTTATCTGCCATAGGAAAAAGAATTTTTGCTAAATTCTTGATTTGTTTATCTCTCATTACGGCAAAAATAAGGATTCTTGGGGAAGCAATAAAATCCTGGATATATCTCCTCATTGCTATCGCTCCTTCTTCATTATGTGCACCATCCAGCAGAATAAAGGGATGCCGGGAGATTATTTCCAGACGTCCATCCCATTTTACTGTTTGCAGACCCTCAATAATTTTTTTCTTAATAAGTTTCTTCCAGTTCTTGCTGATTTGTTCTGAAGCGGCAATCGCAACAGCCGCATTGTTTCCCTGATGTTCCCCATAAAGAGAAGGTGAATAAATATACTCGCTTCCGTCATATATATACTTAAATACATAGTTTGTTTCAGTCTTTTGCTGCTTAAAGCATCCCTTTTTATCAAATACACCGATAAAAGGAGCTCCTATTTCTGCGGCCCTTTTCTTTACAGTCTCATAAGCCTCTGCAGTCTTCACTCCACAGACCACAGGAACTCCAGATCTTATGATCCCGGCTTTCTCAAACGCGATCTGACCCAAGGTGTCTCCAAGAGATCTTTGATGCTCGTAGGAAATTGTAGTAATAACTGAAAGTATCGGATTCACAACATTCGTTGCATCAAATCTTCCTCCCATCCCAACTTCCAGAACAGCAATGTCCACTTTTTTTTCCTTAAAATAGAGAAAAGCTAAACAGCTCATCATTTCAAAGTAAGTAGGTGGGGAAATAACCTTTTTTGATGCGATGAGATCCTCTATCTTTTTTTTAAGGAAGCTAAGAAGCCTGCTGAAGGCTTGCTTTGAGATGATGTCATTTCCTATTCTTATTCTTTCTTCAACTCTTATAAGATGTGGGGATGTAAATAGGCCTGTGCGAAAACCATGGAGAGACAAAATGTGTGTAAGCATAGCACAGACCGAGCCTTTTCCATTTGTCCCGGCTACTAAGATTGAAGGATATTTCCGATGCGGGTCATGAAGGCAAGAAAGAATTGTCCTGACATTATCTAATCCGAACTTGATACCAAGATTTTGAATCTGTTCAAGATAGGATAAACACTGTTCATAATTCATTGAGGATTATCAAGGAAAAGCCGCAGCGCTCTTATAAGATATGAACGCAATTTTTTCCTCTCTACAATATCGTCAAGCATCCCGTGGTTCAGCAGAAACTCTGAGCGTTGGAAGCCTTTTGGCAGCTTTTCTTTTATTGTTTGTTCAATAACCCGTGGGCCTGCAAAGCCAATAAGGGCATTTGGTTCAGCAATGTTGATATCACCTAGCATGGAATAGCTGGCAGTAACTCCGCCAGTTGTCGGGTCAGTAATGACAGAAATATAAGGAATGCCACCCTTCTCAAGCCTGCCAATAGCTGCGCTTGTTTTTACCATCTGCATAAGAGAAAGACATCCTTCCTGCATTCGCGCTCCTCCAGAACAGGAAATAATGATTACAGGCAGTTTTTCCTTAAGGCCTCTTTCTATAGCCCGTGTTATTTTTTCTCCAACAACTGAACCCATACTTCCACCCAAAAAAGAAAACTCCATAGCTATAAGGATGACATTTATCCCTCCCATCGTACCCAGAGCACACAGCACTGCTTCCACGAGACCTGTCTTTTCTTCATTTTCCTTCAGCCGATCGGAATATTTCTTTGTGTCTTCAAATCCTAAAGGATCGAGAGGATGAATATTTTGATCAAAAAGTTCATACTGACCATCATCAAAAAGCATCTTCAGCCGCTTTTTGGCCGACACCCTGAAATGGAAGTTGCAGGCCGGACAGACGTATTTATTATCAACAATGTCCTGAAGATAGAGAATTCGCCTGCAATTATTACATCTTGTCCATAGATTAGCCATTGATTCTACCTTCCAATTTAAGATGTCTTACTTCTCTACGCCTAAATACTAAGCAATTTTCTAATTTTTATCAACCCGAAATCCGACAATGAAAATCGCCATGAAAGATAATGTGTAAGATGAATCCGGGAATCAAAATCGAAACAGTCTCTAATACTCATAACCCAGAAACTTCCGGATTTCCACAAAACCAGGGAATTTATTCTTTCTTAGAAGAAAGGCTCTTTTTTCCCGCCATATCGGCAAGGATATTTATTACAGATTCAGGATCTGGAAGTTCTTCTTCAATATCAATTTCATCATGGAGTAAATTCATTACGCAACTTACTAGAGCATCTTTATTATAAGGTTTCTCAAAATAATCTGCAGCACCAAAAGAGTGTAAAGCTTCATTTCGGTACTGATGACCTTTATACAAACCGGTAACAATAATAACAGGAAGGCTTCCTTTTGTCTCATTAAATATCTTCTGCGTCAGGTCAAAACCATGAAGTTTAGGAAGCATGGCTTCAAGCAGGATTAGATCGGGTTTTTCAGATTTATATTTATTATAGGCCATCTGGCCATCTGTGGCTTTTATTATCTGGAGTTTGTAAGCCGAAAAAAGATTAGCCATCATATCTAGACTTTTGATGTCATAATCCACGATTAATATTTTTTTTTCAGGCATTTCTGATCTTACTTTACATCGAATAATCCAGATACACTGAATTTTAAAAAAATAGCCGGCCATTGTCAATACAACCAGACAATAAGGCAAAATCATCGATATGTCTTAACAGATTATAGCCATTTGAAATTGATTATGATATATTGATGCAAATGAACAAAAAGAACTTATTGGATTTATCTCTAGTTATTCCTGTTTATAACGAGGCCAGAAATCTGCCTGAGCTTTACAAAGAAATTAAAAACTCATGCGACCAATTAGGGAAATCATACGAGATTATTTTCGTTGATGATGGAAGTTGGGACGAATCTTTCCCTTTGCTAAAGAAAATCCAAAAACAGGACTTAAAAGTCAAAATCATAAAAATGAGGAAAAATTTCGGACAGACGGCTGCTCTTTCTGCAGGATTCGACTATTCTATAGGAGACATAATCATCACTCTTGATGCAGACCTTCAGAATGACCCAAACGATTTTGGCATTCTTTTAAAGAAAATCGAAGAAGGATACGACATAATAAGCGGTTGGAGGGTAAAAAGAAAGGATAAATTCCTATCAAGGCGCCTTCCTTCCATAATAGCCAACCGGCTTATTTCTGTCATCACACGAGTTAAGCTTCATGACTATGGCTGTACTCTAAAGGCTTTTCGCAGAGATGTAATCAAGAATATAAATCTCTACGGAGAACTTCACCGTTTTATCCCTGCTATTGCAAGCAATATAGGAGTGACTATTGCTGAAGTTAAAGTTAATCACAGGCCAAGGCGCTACGGAAAATCCAAGTACAGCATAACGAGGTTTATCAAAGTTATCCTAGACCTCCTAAGCGTTAAATTCTTCCTGAGCTATTCCACAAGGCCTCTTCAGATGTTCGGGGTTTTCGGACTGATAAGCGGAATCACAGGGGGAATCATAGGGCTTTATCTATCCTATCAACGGCTTATAGTAAAAATTGGCATCAGCGGCCGTCCCTTGCTTCTTCTTTCTATTTTGCTGATTGTTATCGGCGTCCAATTTATCACTCTGGGACTTTTAGCAGAAGTTATGGTACGCACATATCATGAATCCTTGAACAAAAAAATCTATTCGATCCGGGAAATCATCGATTCTGATTCAGACGAAACTTCAGAATAAATCAATACTCCAATGAAAATATTAATGCTTGCTCCAGAGCCATTTTTCCAACCAAGAGGAACACCTATAAGCATTTTTTTCAGGATAAAGGTTCTTTCCAACCTTGGCCATGAAATCGACCTTATTACCTATCATATTGGAGAGAATAAAAAATTTGAAAATTTAAAAATATTAAGAATCCCAAATCTTTTTTTTATAAATAAAATAAAAATCGGACCTTCTTCTGCTAAAATTCCCCTCGATTTTCTTCTTATTTTAAAAGCTGTCTGGCAGCTCACACAAAAAAAATATGATATGATATTTTCTCATGAAGAAGCAGCATTATTTGGGGTAACTCTGGCAAAAATCTGGCGGCTTCCTCACATCTACGATATGCATTCCAGCCTACCTCAGCAGCTTGAAAATTTTAACTTTTCTCGTTCAAAACCCTTAAAAAAGATTTTTATGTGGATGGAAAAATACATCTTGAAAAACTCAAATGCCATCATTGTCATCTGTCTGGACTTGCTGAAAAAAGTCAGAGCAGAAGGATTCGGAAAAAAATCAATTCTTCTTGAAAATTTTATTGATTTTGAACACCCAAAATATTCCCAATATGAAATAAAGAAAAAACGACAAGAATATGCCTCTGAAGAAGAAAAGATTGTCCTTTATGCTGGAAACTTTCAACCTTATCAGGGTATCTATCTTCTCCTAAAAGCAGCAGCAAAACTTCGAGACGAAAGTGTAGTCTTCCTTCTAGTAGGGGAGAACAAAACCGCTGTTGAAAGAATGAAAAAGAAAGCAGAGGAATTAAACATATCGGGAAAGGTACACTTTACAGGTCAGGTTCCTCCTTTTGTGATGCCTTTGTTTATCTCTCTAGCTGATGTCCTTGTTTCTCCCCGCCTCTCAGGAACAAACACTCCTCTGAAAATTTACTCTTTTCTGAAATCCGGAAAGCCCTTGGTCGCTACAAATCTCTGGACACACACACAAATTTTGAGTAATAAAATTTCAATTCTTGTGAACCCTGATCCAGAAAGCATGGCTGAAGGAATTTCATTTGCACTTTTCAACGAAAAAGCAAAAGAACGTGCATACACGGCAAAAAAGATGGCAGAAAGAAACTACACTTATTCTAAATACAGGGGAAAAATCATCACAACTATTGAGACGGCATCTGGATTGGAAAAGAGTTGTGTTTAGTGCAATGAGAGTCTTTATTACAGGAGCTTCAGGTTTTATCGGAAGCTATCTCGTCGAGAAATTACTCAATAGAAACTGTCATGTCCGCGTCCTTATCCATAATAGAAACATTCACAGAGAAAAAGACTGCGAAATTGTGAAGGGAGATATCCGCGATCTCAGCTTGTTAGAAAAGGCGCTCGATAGCACTGATATCATTTTTCACCTTGCCGCAGCCCTGGGAGCCTCTCTAATAAATAAAAAGGAATTTTCCCAGATCAATACAGAAGGAACGAAGAATATTTTGAGAGCTGCCCAGAAAACAGGAGTTAAAAGGATTGTCCATTTTAGCTCGGCAGGGGTCTTGGGGTCAGTGAAAAAAAACGAGACCGCAGATGAAAGCTACCCACTAAACCCACGGAGCATCTACGATAATACAAAGCTTGAAGGGGAAAGGACTGCTCTTAATTTCGCAAAGAATGGAATGAACATAGTTATTATTAGGCCAGGATGGACTTACGGGCCCGGAGACAGGCGAACTTTTAAACTAATAAAAACTATAGCAAAAAAAAGATTCATCCTTGTAACAAGAGGAAATGCCTTGCAGACACCTGTCTATATTGACGACCTCATCGAGGGTGTTCTACTCTGTGCAAAAAGAGGAAAAAAAGGGCAAATCTATCATATTGCAGGATATGAAGCCCTGACCGTAAAAGAAATAACTGATATAATCGCCTCATCTTTAGGGAATAAAATATCTCCTTTTTCGCTCCCTATTTTTCCAGTGAAAGCAGCAGTGTGGCCTGTAGAAAAAATATTATATCTCTTTAAAAGAGAATCTCCACTGTCTATGGGAAAATTGTCTTTTTTCATCCACCCCAAACCTCTTTCAATCCAAAAGGCAAAGCAGGATCTTGGCTACAGTCCGAAAGTAGATATTAATACGGGAATGGCTCAAACTATTGCTTGGTATATAAAAAACAAATGGATATGATAAGTTGGCTCATTACAAATACGGATACCTGAGTAGGAAATATAAAGAAGATGAGAAGATGAATTTGAGGGGATGGCCGCAATTGACTTCAAATTATCGAGCATATATTATATCCCTTATTTTAAAAACAAAATAACTGGAAAACAACATTACAAACAAAGAAAAAGTGGGAAAATTTTATGATGTTGTATGGACAGAATACATTCCTGAATATAGAGAAACAGAGAAACACTGGAAAATCTTTTTCTCTCCAGAAGAAGTCAAAGGAAAATCTGTCCTCGATGCTGGATGTGGAACCGGTATCTTCAGTATCATCTTCGCCAATAATGGCTCAGCCAAAGTCACCGGAATCGATATCAGCAATGGAAGCCTTGATACAGCACGGAATCTGAAGAATAAATTCGGAATTCACAATGCGGAATTTATAAAACAGGACATGTTAGAACTCCTTTTTCCTGATGAAAGCTTTGACATAGTCTGGGCGTGGGGAACTGTTCACCACACTACCGACCCATTCAAGGCCATAACCGAACTGATAAGAGTACTCAAAAAAAATGGATATATTCTCCTCGCTGTCTATACAAGAACCAGACTCACTTTCATCCATGAAATCATTAGAAAGACACTGATCCGAACTCCCAAGATATCATGGAAGCTTATTTCAAAGATTCTTGCTATATTTCTCGCTCCTGTTGTCTTTTTCTTCAAGAAAAGAGAGAAATCAAGAAAGGGTGAAAAACTCGAAGAGCTAATTATGGACTGGTATTTCGTTCCCATAAGGCACTATTACGTCCCAGATGAGATTAGAACATTCCTTGAGAAAAAAGGATTCGTAATAGAAAAATACCTTCCTGCCTCAGGCCGGTTTGACAGTACTTCAAATTTTATTTTCAAGGCCCGAAAGCAGTAAGAAAAATTGTTATAGATATAATTTTCAGCCTGAATAATTCAGGATAATAAAAATTGACTTACAAAAAACTAGACGTTAAGATAAACCCCTAAAAAATAAATATTTATTGATAGTCTTATCTTAGAAATGACGGATCACATGCAACAATGAAGAAGATCAAGCTGCACACAAAGATTTTCATAGGACTTATTCTGGGAGTAGCTGTAGGCCTTATTTTTGGCGAGAAAGCCACAATAATCGAACCTGTAGGGACCATCTTTCTGCGCTTAATAACAATGGTTGTTGTGCCACTCGTTTTCGTCTCCCTCATGCTGGGAACAGCAAGCCTTGGGGATATTCGAAAGCTTGGACGTATTGGAGTAAAAACAGCTGTATATTTTATCATAACCACTATCATTGCAATTTGCATAGGCCTCATTTTAGCCAACATCGTAAAGCCGGGCGAAGGTCTAAAAGAAAATGTCAAAACAGAGCTTTACAAGAATTATGAATCCACAGCCCAAGTAGGCATTCATAGAATGGAAGAAAAACCATCTCTGGTTGAAGTGTTGGTAAACATTGTCCCTACAAATCCCATAAAGGCACTCATCGAAGGAAATATGCTTCAGGTTATTTTCCTAGCGCTTCTATTCGGAGTAGTCCTTACTCTCATAAAAAATGAAAAATCAAAAAATCTTATAGAATTTTTAGACGCTTTAAACGACACCATCATTCAGGTTGTCCACATTGCCATGAAACTTGCTCCTTATGGTGTTTTGGCTTTAATCGCTGCTGTTATAGGTAAATACGGTGTAAATATTCTAATTACTCTTCTTAAATATTCTCTTGTCGTACTCGGAGGCCTTTTTCTCTATACTTTCAGCATAAACAGTCTATCTGTCTCAATCCTTGGCAGGACAAATCCTCTTCGTTTTTTTAGCGCGATAAAAGAAGCCATGGTTATTGCCTTTAGCACATCAAGCTCAAATGCAGCACTTCCCGTTGCCATGGAAAGTGTGGGACACATTGGAGTTTCGCGCGAATATTCGAGCTTTGTTATTCCCCTAGGCGCTACCGTTAATATGGATGGAACAGCTCTTTATCAAGGAGTTGCAGCTGTTTTCATCGCTCAAATCTACGGTATACCTTTAGGAACTGTGGACCAGATTACCATTGTTCTTATGGCTGTTCTTTCCTCAATAGGGGCTGCTGGTGTCCCTTCAGCCGGGATTATCACTCTGGCTATGGTTTTGAAACAAATCGGTATCCCACTTGAAGGAATTGCTTTGATTCTGGGAGTCGATAGATTTCTTGACATGTGCCGAACAACAACAAATATCATCGGAGACATGGCCTGTTCTGTTGTTATCCAGCGGTCGGAAGAAAAAAACCTGAGAGCATCAAACCCTCAGTAACTAACCTGAAATTTTCCGGATATTATCCAACGTTTTAGAATCCTCCACATTTAAAACTTCAGGTGGGGACGGCCAGTTCCTACCAATCCTTTTCAAAAGTCTCGACAAAACCTTTCCTGCTCCCACTTCAGCAAACAAATCAATTTTTTCTTTCCTTAGGACTTCCATAGATTCATACCAACGTACCGGACAGCTTACCTGCTTCCTCAGGGCATCCTTAGCCTCTCTACCACTATGGATAATTTTCACACCCGAATTAGTAACAATCGGAAACTTAAGGTCCCTAAACTCAACTTGTTCTAAATCATGAGCAAGTTTCTCTTCTGCGCTTTTCATTAGCTTACAGTGAAATGGAGCACTTACCGGAAGCATCATAGACCTCGGAGGATTTATCAAGGATAAAGCTTTTTCTACAGCTTGCTTGTGCCCGGCAATAACAATCTGTTCCTTGCTGTTCCAGTTTGCAATCTGCACAACTCCTCTATCCACTTTTTCCAAGGCTTTTTCAACATCCCTGTAGTCAGAACCCAATACAGCAGCCATGACTCCAACTCCTACAGGAACTGCCTCCTGCATGTACATTCCTCTCTTATGGACAAGTAAGACGGCATCCTCAAATCTCAAAGAGCCGGCTGCCACAAGAGCAGAATATTCTCCAAGACTGTGTCCTGCTCCTATTACTGGCTCTTTTCCCAATAGTGAATAGACTATATAGCTTACTACAAGAAGAGCAGGTTGGGTATTCTGTGTCAAATTGAGTTTTTCTTCGGGCCCATCAAAACAGATCTTAGAAATCTTGAAACCCAGAGTTTCATCTGCCCTTTCAAAGATTTCCTGTGCTAAAGAGGAAGATTCATAGAGGTCTCTTCCCATACCTATTCTCTGTGAGCCCTGTCCTGGAAATAAAAATGCCAGATTCATATTTGCTCTATTTTCTTATATTTCATGCTTTACATTTAAAATTCATTACAAAGCAATGTTAAAAACCGGCTTTTTCTTACTACTCAGAGTACTGATGCAGCGGGGAAATTTTGTCACCAACTTTAAAATTGACCTGTACATTCACTTTCTTTCTCAAATTTAATATCCACTCTTCGACTTGCTCATTCATTCTCTTTTGTTTTATGGCAGATTCAATCTCATCAAGGATCTCCACCATAGGCTTAGGCTCAAGGCCTTTTTCTTCTTGAGAAGGGATATAGACCTGATGATAATATGATTCAATTTCCCTCAGACTTACACTCACTGCCTGGTTGAACTTGACAGATATTATTTTTTTAAAAAATAAATTTTCCCTAAGATATTGTTTTAAATCATCCAAATCAAGGCTAAAAAAAACAAGTATTTTTTTCATCTCATCCTGGCCAATTTTTTCTATGACATCATTAAGATATGAATCTATTTCTTGTTTCTCGATTGAAATATTCTCGCTGGCCAACTGAAGGATCAATTTTTGATTGATCAACTTATTAAGAATGTATGAGTGGATATCTTGCATACGGCCTGATTTATCTGATTCGTACAGTCCAAATGCTTCGACAATTCTTACATCTGTCAAAGTTATGACTTCTTCATTAACTACAGCCATGATGCGGTCAACAATATCCGACAAGCCATCACCAGCAAACATCAAACAATGAGCCGAAAGACACAAACAGACAGTCATCCATGTAGCAAAATTATATATTCTTTTCATATTACTATCTCTTTAAAAAATATTTCCAATAGTAATGAAAACTAAAACATCTTTTTCTCCTTCTGGTGCATTCAGATTCCAACCAATTTCAAATCGGACAGGCCCTAAGGGTGTACGATAACGCAACCCAAGTCCTACAGCATTTTGAATAGAATACAAGCTTACCTGTTTTCTCCTTTCGAAAACATTTCCTGCATCATAAAAAGCGACTCCGGATAAACTTTTAAAAGATGAAATGAGCGGGAAATTCAGCTCAAAATTAAACAATAAAAGAGCTTTCCCACCAACAGGTTTTAAAGAATTCGGATCTTTTGGGCCAAGTTCATCAAATTCGACTCCACGAAAAGAGTTGCTGCCCCCAGCAAAAAACCTTTCATGAATTGGTATTCTTCCTCGTCCCAGTCCAAAACGGGTCGTCGAACTAAATGTACAACCTAGAAAAATTGGCACAAAAACCTGGTATTTCGAGAATGTTTTCAAATAGTCGGATTCAGCATTAAAGAGGGGATAGGCCCACTCAAGAACAGAACTGAAAAAATATCCTTTTTCCGGGTTAAAAGGATCATTCCTTTTATCCCATATGAAACTTCCAGAAATAGATGTGGCAGAAAAAGGGAAAAGCTGGCGGTCCACCTCTGATTCCGACGTGAGAAGTTCAAACAATGTTGTTCTGGCAAACCTTAAGGAAGTCAATAATACCATGTTTTCTTTATCTGACAGGGATTTAATAGCTGAAAGGCTGATGCCACGACGGTCAAAGCTGTAGCTTTTCCGCTGCTCTCTTTCCAACCACACATTCAGGAAAGTCTGCATCCGTAATCCGAAAAAGTAAGGCTGCTCCCAGGAAACAACTCCTCTTTTCTCTCTAAGGCTAACTTGGCCAATAAGACTAAACTGGGCAGCCGAGCCAAAAATATTACTCCGTATAAACTCAGCTGTTCCGCGCGGCCTTACAACATTATTCCATACAGCAAACGAACGTGGTTCATTTTTTGTCTCCAGCCCCAATCCTAAGCCGACATAATTTCTCTCTCCTTCCCTGAATCTGAACAGCAAATTTTCCTTTTCAGGTGAAATAGGAATTTCTTCGACTCTCACTTCGGTAAAAACTCCCAGCCTTTCAAGCCTTGCTTTTGTTTCCCTGATCGAATCATAAAAGGCGTAATCCCCTTCCTTTATTAAAAATTCTCTTCGGATTGTGCTTTTTTTTGTAATTTCATTTCCTGTAATAATAATGCTCTCAATTTTTACTCTCTTGCCTTCATTGATACTAAAATTAACAGAAAATAAATCGTTACCAATATTTTGAACCTGGGCTTTTACTTCTGTCCCTCTGACACCTTTATTTAAATAAAAAATCTCTATTCTTTCTATATCTTTCTGAATGTCTGGCTGATAGAAAGGACATCCTTTGAATATGTTTAAACAATTAAGAATCTGTTCCTGGCTGAACAAAGCATTTCCCTTTACGGAAATGCTTTCAATCTTTTCCTGCCTTCCTTCTTCTACATAAAAAACAGGCTTAACCTTTTTCCCCTCTCTAATAAAAGTCAGGTCAACCCTCGTATCAGGAAATCCTCGGGTCTTATAAAGGAATATAAGCTCCCTGGGCAATTCAAACAGTCTGGCTCCGATAATTTTGCTCAGAATAGGAATATTTTTTTTAATCCCCAGCTCAGTTCCAATCTGTGAAGGAGTAAAATAATTAAGTCCTTCGAAAGAAATATCCTGAATTCTATATCGTTCGCCGGGTGATACCTTATAAACAATACGGACCTTATTATTTTTTCTTTCGACAAAAGAATCGACAGAGGAAAAAAGATGTCCTTTATTTCTCATATATCCTATGATCTTTGCTTCGCCTTCAGCCAAGCCCCACTCCTCAAATATTTCGGCTTCCCAGATTGGTTTCAGAAGACTCAATGGTACTTCCGCACCCCTTACTTCAATCTCAATTTTTTCATGGGGTGTGATTCCCAGAACCAGGGATACATTTCCCTTTTCTTCATTGAGCTTCTTTTCTTTAACTTCAATTTCCACTTGATGGTAATGCCTAGAATTATAAATACCCCTGAGTTTCTCAATATCCTCCTCCAGCACTGATGGGATAAATTCTGTCCCTTCCTTAGTCTTAATCTTCTTCCTCAACTCAGCTTCAGGAATAATGACATCTCCAGAAAAAGCAATCTTGTCAATAATAAACCTCTTGGCTAAACGAATCTTAAAAAACACATCGACATTGGATGTCTTAGGGTTTTTGTCTATAACGGGCTCAACTTCCGAATAAAAATATCCTTCTTTATTTAAAATATTCTTCAGTTCTTCAACAGCCTTATCCAGATCTTTTTCAGAAAATGGATTCCCTTCACTTATTAAGTGCAAACCTTCTTTTAGTTTTTTCCGGGGGATTTTTGCTTCGCCAAAAAAATCGATTCTCCTAACAAAAATTTTCTTTACCAGGAAAAAAGTCAGCTCAATTTTTTGTTCTCCTTCTTTTAAAACCTGAATGTCAGAGTAAAGTCCCGTTTTGTAAATTTGCCTGATACTGCTGGCCACTTTTTTCAAAGAAAACTCTTCACCCTCTTTAATTGCAATCAGCTCTCTAATATTTTTACCCCCCAGTTTTCCGTCTATCTCTACGGTAATCCTCGTTACGATAGGAAAGTAATCGCGGCTTTGAGGAAAAGTTGCCTGAGGTAAAAACACCAAAGACAAAAACAGGGCAGTAATATCTAATACAAACCACCCTTTGTTACGCAGGCTAAAATCTTTTATGAATTTTAACATCAATGCTTATCCGGCCTGTTTCGTCCCGGGTGCCCACAACGGATAAATCCTTCGTAAGCTCCCATTCGAGGCGAGTAATCTCTTCCCGCTGGCTTGTTAAATTTGTCGAATAAAGAATAAAAAAGTTTCGTGATATTTTCTTTCCCACTGACAGCCGGGCACTCATTTCTGCCGAAGACCCCATAATAAAAGGATCAATTCTGATATTGGTAATACTGAATAGACTCTCTGCACGCTTTTTCGCTTCCTCTAAAAGCTGAAAAGAGAGAAGCGAGGCTGTCCCCTGCTGCATGCTTTTATCATAACGATAAGTCCGCCTGAATGCTTCTCCCACAGCAAGAAGAGCCAGAACATCTTCAGGAGGAAGCGGAGGTGAAGAGCTGAATTCAGGATTCAATCGATCTAACAAGCCGTCGAGAGAAAAGGTTACCCGATAATCCTTAACATAGGTTTCTCCCTTAAAGCTTAAATAAGGATTAATTTTCAGCGGACTAAAAAAGCTTACTTTTCCCTTTAGTATATTAAATTTTCTATCCTGAAAATAAACTTCTCCACCTAGCGTCTCAATATCTCCCAGAATAACAGGAGAATACACATTGCCAGAAACAGTAAGATCAAACTTCCCTTGAACCTTTCCCAATGAGTTTTCCATCCAAGCATTGTCATCAGCTCGAAGTTTGATATTCAACAAGATATCGTCAAAAAAACCAGGCTCCTTTCGAGGGATGTAATATGGAACCGAAGAAAAGACAAATTTCTCACTCAGCTCCCGTCTATAAGAAAGCCTACGAATAAAGAAATCTCCCTCCAAGACAAAACGGTCAGCGTCTTTGATAAGAGACAATGTTCCATCTACTAAAGCTCTTGTCCTTTCTAAAGGGGATAATAACAGGTTCTTCCCTTCTGTCCTGACATTAATTATTTCTATGCCTGATTTTCCCAGTTTTAACTGACCAGAACCCCTTACTTCCCCACCACCCAATGTGCCTCGGAAGGAGCGCAGAGAAAAGTCACCATTTTCAACGAAAACAAGCCCTGAGTAATCTCTGAAAGCATGAGCAAAATGAGGCAAAGGAAATACTTCTCCATTGAAATCAATAGCTCCTTTTATTCTGGGAGAACGCTTCGTGCCATAAACGTCAGCAAGATAATTAATATGCCCTTTCGTTCCTTTCCATGGAAGCAGAAGGTCAGGGTTTGTAAAAGATCCCCTTATTTTACCTGTAAGTGATTCTTCTTTGACGGGAAGGTTAAGAGAAACAGAGAACTTATTTTCTCCCGGTAAAAAATTTCCTTCTGTCTCGATATTAATCTGCTCTTCTGAAAAACTGACTTTAAGTTTCCCTATTGCTTTGGTTTTTTGGAAAGGTTCAAAATACAAATTTTTTATTTCAAAAGGCCCTACAGCCGAATCACTGCTATAAAGGCCATTCCCTTTAAGATGAAATGACAATTCTCCTCTTAAACCAGCATAAATGGAAGAAAGGTCCATCCTCTCTCCTTCGACATCAATGTCAAACTCCTTGCTTAATAGTCCCAAAAGAACAGATCCTTTTATATTTGCTCCATGCATATTAAATTTAAGATCTGGAAAAGAAAAGAATTCTTTCCCACTCGATAGTTTTCCTTCTACATCTGTCAGGATTTGGCCGGCAAAATCTAGCCGGCTGCTCGTAAAGCTCCCCTTGAATATCATATCTTCTTCTTTTTGGTTAAATTCGAAATCTCCGGAAGCTTCACCCTTAAGCGGCAATTCAATGTCCAAAGCTGGAAGGATAGCTTCAAGCAACCCCCTCTCTACATGCATCTCTACTTTTGTCTCATCCTGGCTCGTAACCAGGTCGATTTTACCTTTCATTGACGGATCATCAACATTGAATCTTCCGAAAAAATTGTTCTTGACAACTTCAGCCTCTCCATCGATAAACCCGGCATTAAATTTATCAAACCCTCCAGAATATATAGTAAATCCCGCCCTGACATTCGGAAAATTAAAATCACCAAATATCTGGATATTTGTATGGCCTTTTCCTCTTATCTCCGGAAATTGAAAATCTTTGCGGAGCACTATAGATGTAAATTCTCTTGCTCTCCTGACATCTTTGACTTCACCCTGCAAGGTAACATCCACATCTTGACCTTTATTAATCTTTCCATCGACTTCTAATATGGCAAAGTCTGACTCAAGCCTTGAAGAATAAAAGCTGAATTCATTTTTCCCATCCCAATTGAATCTTGCTTTACCCTGAAATGGAAATTTACCAGGTTTTACTTCAAGTCCATCATCCTTGAATTCCACATCCGCAGAAAGTATCCCTCTATCAATACTAAAACTTCCCCATACAGGCGATGAAACAGGATACGGCAAATCTACAAAATTCATAATCGGCTCAAGATAAAATCTTTGAGCAGTACCTTTGACCTTATTCTTATAGAAATGAAGTTTTAAATTCTCACCAAGAAGTCCCTTTTTCCGGATTTTAAAATCGAGATTTCCACCAGTTTTTTCCTTGAAATCGATTTTTCCCTTGACATCCCCCATAAAAACTCTATTCAAGAAAAGACTCTGGCTTGAAAAATCTGAACGGAAAGCAATTTCTCCTTCTCTTCTTGTTAGAACTCCACTTCCTGCGGCTTTTCCCTTCCAATTAAAAGGAAGATTGAACACATTCGCTATTAGATTTATATTGCCCCTGAACGATGTTTCAAAACGATATTCTGGGTCAAAAAGAGCAATGATCTTTCCTTCAATTTTCAGAATCTCATCAGGCCCATTAATTCTTAGCTTCTTTATTTCGATTTCTCTATCGGTTCCTTCTGCTAACAGACTCATACTTCCTTTAATAGGTTGTTTATTAGCTCCCAAGGAAAAAATATTATCTTTAACTTCTGCTTTAAAAGCAAAATAATCTCTTTTCATTACAAAAAGAATATCCGCACCTTTAGAATGAATTCGCGCCTCTTTTCCCGAGTAAACTATTTCTCCATCTTTAATTAAACCTTTTTCTATTGCAAACGGAAATTTCAGCCGAAATTTTGTTCTGTCGGCACCCTCAGTTCCCAACGGGAAACTCTTGATTCTCAAAACAGGCTGCTCAATAAAAACATTGAACGGTTTTTCTCTGGATAACAATGATTTATAAGAAATTTTAAGGGAAACTTTTTTTGCGGAAAAATAAGGAGAGAGAGAAACCGACTTAATATCATTTAACACCAAAACAGGAGGAAAAAAAGATACGTGGACCTCTGTGAAATCAAAATTCGATTGAATCTTATTTTTAACTCTACGCAGAAAAATACTTCTTATAATTGAGCCGGTTCCAACCAAGATAAGGATTATTACTGAAATACTTATTAAAAATTTAAGCTTTTTATTTGCTTTCATTATTGTCAATCAGCTATGAAATGCACAAAGGATGCGATTCGTAATTATGTCTGGGTCATTTATAGCATTTAACCTTTTCCCAATCTTTTAAAAACCTCTGCATCCCGATATCTGTCAATGGATGTTTTACCAATTTCTCTAGAGCCGCAAAGGGCAGAGTCGCAATATCAGCCCCCATCATAGCAGCCTCGACAAAATGGAGGGGATGCCGGATACTGGCAACAATCACCTCTGTCTCAAAACCGTAATTATTGATTACTGTTACAATCTGACCTACCAGATCAAGACCATGATTGGAAATATCATCCAGGCGTCCTACAAAAGGGCTTACATATCTTGCCCCTGCTTTAGCAGCAAGCAGTGCTTGACTGACAGAAAACACAAGGGTTGTATTAACTTTGATGCCATCCTGGAATAATGCCTTAGTTGCCTTAAGCCCCTCTACACATATCGGTATTTTTACAACAATATTCTCTGCCAACTTCACCAAAACTCTTGCTTCTTTTATGATATCCTTTGCTTGGGTGGAAACACACTCTGCACTTACCGGCCCAGGAACAATACTGCAAATCTGTCTGATTAAATCTTCAAATTTTGCATTTTCTCTGGAAACTAAAGATGGATTCGTCGTTACCCCATCTATAATCCCCCAGCTCACCGCCTCTTTTATCTGGTCCAAATTAGCCGTATCTAAAAAGATTTTCATTTTCACCTCCAGAATTTACTTAATTTCGATTTTTTTAGCCTATCCATGTTCCTAATAAATCTAACATAAGCCAACCAAAGAAACCAGAAAAACTAGAGCTAGAGTAATAAGATTACTACTTAATCTTCATTACTCTATTAGAAAGAGTTCCTATCCCTTCTATCTGAATATCAACCCTGTCTCCGGGTACCATAGGCCCTACACCCGATGGTGTTCCAGTAGTAATAACATCGCCAGGATACAAGGTCATTATATTGGAAATAAATCTTACCAGAAAAGGAATAGGAAAAATTAAATTTCTCGTATTTGCTGATTGCCTGAGTTTCCCATTCAAAAAAGTTTTAAGTCTTAGTGTTGAAGGGTCAGCATCCGTGGAAATACATGGCCCAACAACAGCAAATGTGTCAAAAGATTTTGACCTTGTAAACTGCCCGTCTTTTTGCTGTAGGTCGCGTGCTGTAATATCGTTAAAACAAGTATAGCCCAAGATATAATTTTCCGTTTCATCATTTTCATCCAGATCATGTGCCTTTTTTTTGATTATTAATGCCAGTTCCCCTTCATAATCTATTCTTTTTGACATCTTGGGATAAATGATTATATCATCCGGCCCAATCAGCGCAGAAGGCGGTTTTAAAAAAATAAGAGGCTCTTTCGGGAAAGGCTTCCCCATTTCCACAGCATGGTCCTTATAGTTTCTTCCTACTGCCACTATTTTTGAAGGTTTTGCAGGGGGGAGAAGAGTCACTTCACCTATGGGAATCCCTTTTCCCTTGACTTTAAACTTCTTGAACACCGATCCTTCGACAGGAAAAAGAGTTTCTTCTCTCAAAACTCCAAAAAAAATATTTTTTGCATGTCTGTAGCGATAAATTTTCATTGTTGATTCTCCTTTACAACTTCAGATACGCTTCCTGATTTTTGACTTTCATTCCCGGATTTATCTTGAGCAGTTACAGCATAATAATACCTTTTATTTTTTCCAATTGTGACATCATTATACGTGCTTCCTTTAATTATTCGAGGGTCTAATAACTTGTATTCATCCTCTCCTTCTTCTTTCCTCCAAACCCTGTAGCCAGCTAAATCCTCCTCCTGATTGGCATCCCAACTCAAAGCTATGAAATTTTCTCCAGCGACAGCCACTAACCCATTTGGTTGAGAAGGAGGAAATATATTCTCCGCCAAAACCTCTATCGTCTCAGAGTCATCACTCTCCAAATAGGGGGGGGAATCTGTTAAAGAAGTCCTTATAAAATAAAAATAATTCCTTCCAAAAAGAAATTGCTTATCCTCGTATTTTTCTTCTTTTATCAACTTGGTATTTAGCCGTATTGGTATTCCTTCACCCTCTTTCCTGTAAATACTATAACCCTCCAACTCAGGAGGCAAGGATTGATCTATATTCCCTTCAGGAGAATCCCATCGGATTTCTATCCTGTCTTCAAAAACAGAAGCACGGATATTTATTGGAGGGAGAGAAAGAATTTTAGGTTTTACATATATCAACTCTGAAAATGCTGATTTCTTTTTTCTCCTGTCTTTTATTCTCAAGCTGAAAATTAATCTCTTCGAAACAAACTCTTCAGGTGCTAAACAATAATAATAATTAAATTCACCATGGAATTTAGCCTTCTGATACTCAGGAAATTTTTCATTTTTTATGGAAAGAATAAGTTCAGCAATCTCCTCAAATTCCTCTAACTTGACAGGCATTTCTTTTTTAGAAGAGTCCTCATCTTCTTTAAGCAGCCAAATTTCCACATTTTCAATTTCAGACATAGGACTCCCATCTGAATAAGTTGGGGGATTTTTCCATGTCAGGATGATCTTATCCCCTTTCTGGATTGCATTAACAGCTTCAATTTTTCCCGGTATCTTTATAAGCGGCGCCAGAATAGGACCTTTTTTCCCACAAAAAATACAGAAAAATACAAGAATCAAAATTATAAGGAGATAAAAGAATCTTTTCATCAAAGAATGAAGCGGCTGAGATCCTGGTCTTCTACAATATCTTTAATCTGTTTCTCCACATAAGTCTTATCGATTAAAATTTTCTTCTTTTTCATCTCAGGAGCATCAAAAGATATCTCTTCCATCACTTTTTCCATAACCGTATGAAGCCGGCGGGCTCCGATATTCTCGTTTATTTCATTCACCTTTTCTGCGATTTCTGCAACTTCATCAACCGCATCTTCAGTAAATTCGACATGAATTCCTTCTGTCTCTAAAAGAGCTTCGTATTGCTTGATCAAAGCATTTTCCGGTTCCGTCAATATTTTCACAAAATCTTTCTTGTCCAGGGATGTGAGCTCTACTCTGATCGGGAACCTTCCTTGAAGTTCCGGAATCAAGTCAGAAGGTTTGGAAACATGAAAGGCCCCGGCACCGATAAAAAGAATATGATCTGTCTTCACCAAGCCAAACCGAGTGTTAACAGTAGTCCCTTCGATTATGGGAAGCAGATCTCTCTGGACTCCCTCACGGCTGACTTCCGGGCCATGTCCTGTTTCACGGCCGGATATTTTGTCAACCTCGTCTAAAAATATGATTCCTGAATGTTCGACTTTCTCTACAGCCAAGCTGTTCACCTGGTCCATATCCAGCAGTCTTTTCTGTTCTTCTTCTAACAGGTATCCCCGGGCTTCCTTTATTTTTACTTTCCTTCTTTTGGATTTTCCCCCTCCTAACCCGGGGATAATTTCCTGAATGTGTATTCCAATTTCTTCAATACCCGAATTGGAAAAAATTTCAAAAGGAGAGGACATTTTTTCCTTGATTTCTATCTCTATTATTCTTTCTTCCAAGAGCCCTCCTCTTAACTGCCGTCTCAGTTTCTCTCTTGTATCATGGAATTTACCAACTTCATCCTGTTCTACAGTATTCGCTGTTCTTTTCAACGGAGGAAGTAAAACATCAAGTATCCTCTCTTCAACGTTTCTTTCAGTTTTTCCCCTGATTTCCTCTATCTTTTCCAGCTTAACCATTTCCACAGACATTCGAACCAAATCCCTTATCATTGACTCAACATCCCGGCCAACATATCCGACTTCAGTAAACTTGCTTGCCTCTATCTTTAGAAATGGGGAGGATGTAAGTTTGGCAAGCCTTCGTGAGATTTCGGTCTTGCCAACTCCGGTAGGACCAATCATCAAGATATTCTTAGGCGCAATTTCATCACCAAGTTCAGGGGGAAGTTTTCTCCTGCGATATCTGTTTCGAAGCGCTATTGCTACTGCCTTTTTTGCTGCTTGCTGGCCAATTATAAATTTATCCAGCTCGGTTACTATCTCACGAGGAGTAAGCTCTTTATCCATAAGTTCCATAACAGGTTCCTTAAAAGATTGAGGAAGAACTATAGGCATTTAGAGCTCCCCAACTGTAATTTGATCATTCGTATAAATGCAGATACCGGAACTTATTTTTAAGGCTTCCATGGCAAGCTCTTTGGCAGATAAATCCGTATGTTTTATGAGAGCACGAGCAGCCGCAAGAGCGTAAGCCCCTCCTGAGCCGATGGCAATTATTCCGTCATCAGGTTCCACTACATCACCGGTCCCTGAAATCAGAAGAGAGTTGCTTTCATCAGAAACAATTAGCAGTGCTTCCAGTCTTCGAAGCGCTTTATCTAAGCGCCAGTCCTTAGCAAGTTCAATAGCTGCTCGGGGAAGATTCCCGTGGTATTCTTCCAGTTTTGCTTCAAATCTGGAAAAAAGGGCAAATGCATCAGAAGTGGCCCCCGAAAATCCGGCTATCACTTTTCCCTTGTAAAGAGTCCTTATTTTACGGGCTTTCTGCTTTAAAACTGTATTACCGAGAGTCACCTGACCATCACCAGCAATAGCTACTTTGCCTTTATGGCGCACACAAATAATCGTTGTTGCCTTTATCATCAAATCACCAAGTTATAATAATAATTAATGCAAATAAATAAGTAAAGTACAAGTTTGAAGGCTGAGGCAATTTTTATGAATAACCCAGGTTAATGAATTCATTGCAAAGCATAAATACAATCTGTAAAATTAGAATTAATACACAGTGTTAGATAATAGCATAATGAATCAGGGAGGACATTTCATGAAAAACATAATAATATCAGGGCTTGTTATTCTGATATTGGCACTTGTTTCATTCAGCCAGGATCTTACTGGAGAAGACATCATCCAGAAAGTTAATGAACTGATCAATGTACAGACAAGTTACGGAAAGGCAAAGATGATCATTATAACAAGCTCCGGCAGCAAACGCACATTCATCTATGAGTCCTGGAGTAAAAATAAAGGCGAGAAAAATCTCGTGCGATATCTAGAACCAATACGCGTGAAAGGGCAGACAATACTGATGTTGAATCATTCCGATGACATCTGGATGTACTTTCCACGCACTCAGCGAGTCCGAAAGCTTGCCTCTCACTCAAAAAAGCAAAAAATGCAGGGAAGCGACTTTTCTTACGAAGACATGGGGAGCGGAGATGAGTTTATTAATGATTTCAGCCCAAAAAGACTCAAAGACGAAAAAATGGAAGGACATAACTGCTTCAAACTTGAACTCACTCGCAAGCCGGACAGCAACATTTCTTATTCGAGATTGATTATGTGGGTAATAAAAGAAAATTTTTATCCGGTTGTAATCGATTACTATGAGAAACACAATCCTTCCTCTCAGGAGAAAAGACTGGTACAAAGCGATATCCGGATAATTGATGACATCCCTACCGCTATGAAAATGGTAATGTTCAATGAAAACGACAACACCCAAACAGAAATGGAGCTTCTCGAAGTAAAATACAACATCACACTGGAAGACAGCATGTTTACAGAAAGAGAGTTAAAAAAATGAAAAGATTTATATATTTAATGATATTTCTGATTTGCTTCTTGCCGTTTCTTAATGCTCAAGATAAACTTGAAATATTTGGATATTTTGAGTCCCAGGCATTAGCATCAAAAATCAAAAACAACTTCTACCAGCTTTATACAAATAAACTTAGAGTGGACTTAAAATCTCAGATCTCAAAAAATATTACATTCGCAGCCAATTTTGATTACATAACCTATCACGGAAAAACCCAATGGGATATCCTGGAATTTCTATCCAGCAATATTACTTCTAAAATCCCTCAAGGCATGGAATCATTTTATGTAATTCCATTTTCTAACCGCCATTTTCTTGACAACGCCTATATCAAGATGAGGTTTAAATATTTTGACCTGATTGTTGGTAAGCAACAAATTTCTCTCGGCACCGGTTATGTCTGGAACCCGACCGATGTGTTCAATATCAAGGACATGCTTGATCCTACCTATGAGATACCAGGGCACAATGCCATGAGAATGGATATTCCGCTGGGAGCAGCTTCCTCAATTACAGCACTCTATTCTCCAGGTGATAATTGGAAAGATTCTGCAAAAATGATTCAGTTTGAGGGGCGGATTTCCCATTTCGATTATTCTCTGATCGCGATCGAAAAGATCTGGAGATTTCATGATTATACACAATTCGATTATGAAATATTGAATTTTTCTGAAGTTTCCGAGAAAAGACAGCTCTTAGGAGGAAGCATGGCAGGGGAATTCTTAGGACTGGGGATTTGGGCTGAATATGGCTACAATAAAATGGAAAAATCCAAAGACTTTTGCGAACTCGTTGTTGGTTTGGACTACACCTTCGACTTCAAGACCTACATTCTGCTTGAATATTACAGGAATACATTTGGCAAATCCAATTATGAAGATTATGACCTTAATGATTGGATGCGGTTGTTTACAGCCGAACAAAAAGCCATTTCCCGCGACCAGATATATACTCTCATCCAGCACCCTGCAACCGATCTCATGACCATCGGGCTTTCAAGCTTTATTAGCATTTCAGATTCCAGTTTTACTTTAGCTCCGGTTTTCAATTACAGTTTATCGGATAATGCAGAGATTATAGCATATCTGAATTTCAGCTTTGGCAGAGAGGGAAAGATTTCCGGTAAAAACATGGGAAATGGAGGCATGATCAGGCTTCGCATCTATTTCTGATGAATGACGGAAAAGGAGAGAGCAGATGAGAGAAAAAATCTTAAAAAGCCTGGCTAACTGGCATACTGTTCACCCATGGAGAATGCTGCTTGTAGTATTACTCATAACCCTTATTCTCGGCATGTTTGCAGCCAATTTAAAGATAACAATGCGGGTATCAGATTTGCTCCCTTCCCGCGATGAGAAAGTAATTCAGTTCAATAAAATCCTCAACGAGTTTACAACAGCTACAAGCCTTGTCGTAGTAGTTCAGGGTAAAGAGGAACAGATTAAAGACTTTGCCGACAAGATTGCACCGCAGATATTGCAACTAAAGGACAGCAGTAAAAATGTCACATTCCAAAAAGAGATTGACAAGATTCATAAGAACATACAGAAATTAAAGACGAAAGGTAACCGGGAATCCAAAATATCAGAGCTCCAATCCAAAGCCGCTGAGCTTCAGGCAAGAATTAACATGAAACTGTTCCAGCGTGTGGACTATAAAGCTGAAGTGGAGTTCTTAAAAAACCATGCACTGATGCTTGTAAAGGAAGCAGATCTAAAAAACACCAAACACATATTTATGGACCCCAACTTGACAGGCTTACTGTCTAACCTTAACAATTCAATGGAAAAAGAATACGTCGGCCATGAAGAATCAATTTCTACACGAGAAAAAGAAGACAGAACAGTAACATTTTTAGAAGGAATTCAAAATCTGATCTTAAAATTACAGAATGCTGTACAAGGACATACTTTTTCTAATAATGAAGTTCATGACTCAGCCGACAAACTTCTCCTGGGCGAGCCTTATATGTTATCGTACGATAAACAAGCCTTGATTTTACTTGCCATTCCTAACTTCACCTTGATGGATAGGGATCTTCTTATGGTAGGGACTGATAAAGTACAGGCTATTGTAGATGACATGTTAATGGATTATCCTGATATTGAGGCAGGGCTAAGCGGCGATGTGGCTAGGGAACATGATGAACAGGTCTATGCTGCGCAGAGCTTTCAATATTCCACCTTAATCGCTTTATTTTTCATTCTTTTACTGCTCATTGTTTCTTTCAGGATGTTGGTAGCTCCTGTTTTCGCGATATTAAATCTCACTGTCGGTTTAATCTGGGGTATCGGTATGGCAGCCATCATCGTAGGCCAACTCAACATGATGACATCGATGATGGCCGTGATTCTGCTGGGTTTAGGTATTGATTTTTCGATTCATCTGATCTCCGGATTCACAGAATCTCGTGCTGCAGGAGACAATATTAGCACGGCCATGGAAAAAACATTTCTTAAAAGTGGGAAAGGGATCTTGACAGGAGCACTGACAACAGCATGTGCTTTCCTGGCTCTGCTTATCAGTCAATCACGGGGGATGAAGGAAATGGGTATGGTCATAGGAATTGGCCTTCTGTCCGTTCTCCTTGCCACTATGCTCTTTTTACCGGTGCTGTTGGTCTTTAGGGAGCGCCGTCTAGATAAAAAATATGAAGAGATAAAAAGAGAAAGGATTCAGCGTGATATTTCTTTCAAGTCTCTCGGCCGCATGGGCGAATGGCTCAGCAAACACTATGTTTTTTCCATCATTACCGGCTGTATTTTAACTTTCCTGCTGGTATGGTCAGCAGTCAAAATATCTTTTGACCAGAACTATATGAATGTTGAACCAGAAGGATTAACTTCTATCGCTCTACAGGATACGATTCTAGGAAAATTTGACTTGAGCATGGAACATGCCCTTGTTTTAGCCGATAATATCGAACAGTCACGCGAATTTTCAAAGAAGTACCGTGAGATGGGTTCAGTTGCTATCACTAACGACATTTCCCTGTACATTCCATCCTCAGAAGAGCAGCTAAAAAGAATTCCACATATTCATGAAATCCACGAAAAAATCCAGGCTGTCCCAATAAAGCAGTCTGTGATTCAGGATGATTTAGCTGCTTTAAGTAAAGAGGTCAAACGACTGCAGATGAACATAATGGAAATTCAAGACATGGCTTTTATTGGGGGCAGGGACAAAGTCGACAATAAATGCAAAGAAATCGTTGGAGACCCGGAAAAACCCGGCTCACAAAATATTATTCGACAATTACAGCAACTGTTGGACGCTAGTTCTGCAATGGCTGCTAAAGGTCTGTCCGAATTTCAGCAGTATTTTGCCCCATATTTCAAAGATTCTATCATCAAGATGTGTTCGACTGAACCGATCAGTCTGGAAGAACTGCCTGTATCCATTCTAGACCGCTACTGTAATAAGACTCGGGATCAATTTCTAGTTACTGTTTTCCCATCCGGCAAACTGTGGGAAAATCCGGAATCTCTCCATAGATTCGTGGATGACCTGGAAAGTGTTACAAATAAAGCAACAGGATTACCTCCCGTGTTTCGTGCCATACTCAAAATATTTGCCCGTGACGGACGGAATGCAGTTTTACTGACTATTCTTATTGTTTTTCTGCTCCTGCTGATGGATTTCCGTAGCCCGCGTTATGCAATAATGGCAATGATCCCCCTGGCCTGCGGTGTATTCTGGATGGTTGGTTTTATGCATCTTATCGGCATGCAAATCAATGTAGTGAATATCATAGGCCTTCCTCTTATCATAGGGATTGGCATCGATGATGGTGTTCATATCATGCATCGTTGGAAGCATGAAGGGAAGGGTAAAATCCGGACAATCTTTTCCAGCACAGGGAAAGCTATTTTTCTGACATCACTCACAACTATGTTTGCCTTTGGCTCCTTAGTATTTTCTATTTTCAGAGGCTGGGCATCCTTCGGTGGAGCACTCTTTATAGGCGTAGGAGCCTGTTTTTTAACTACAGTTATTATTTTACCTGGAATCCTGGGATTAATCGAAAAAGTTAGCTCTGAAAAATAAAAAACCCGGCAACGACCTACTCTCCCACTCTGTCCCCAGAGCAATACCATCGGCACTCGAGAGCTAACCTTTCTCTTCTATCCGTTGAGAGATGGCTCTTCCATACGGGACCACTAGGCAACTCCGTCCTGTTTTTCTCTCTGCTCGAGATTTATCTCTCACAGTCAAGTTCCCTTATGCCTTTGCACTTTATATCTGACTTCTAAATAGTCTGAAGGAATTTTCATAAGAATTTTTCAGGAAATTTACTTGACATTTGATTATTCTTAGCTTATTATATAAGTATTAAAAATATTAACTTATGTAATTAGTTTAAGGGGAGAAGATATATGATTCCATCATGGCTTGAAAAGAGGCACAAGGTTTTATGGGAATCTTTCAATGATTCTACTTTCCGCTTTAAAGATGCCGCTGCAGCCCTTAAAGAAAAAATGCATGACAGTGAAACGCAGATCAATGTTTTTCTTTCAGAGCTGAGGAAAAAAGGCTGGCTCGAGACTGAATTTGATCCTGATGATGCTAGGAAGAGGATATATAAATTAAGAAGCTGGGAAGATATTATTACAGAAACTCTTTCGATTGACAAAAAAAAGCTTACTCGTGTGGATCTTGAAGGGCTACTTAAAGGTGCTGCAGACCTTATACGAACAAGAGTCGATTACAGTTTTATCCTGGTCCTTCTCTTTTACAAAAGGATAAGCGATAAATGGGAGATGGAATACCAGAATGCTTATGATGAAGCTATTTCGGATGGATTGAATGAAAAAGAGGCTGCTGAAGAAGCAAAAAATGCCATTTATCATGACTTTGATATCTCAGAAAAACTCCTCTGGAGAAACATCCGGAAAGAACCGGCAAGAATACCTGAAAATTTCTCCAACGCAATGAAGACAATGGCCGAGCGGAATCCGGAGCTTAAAGATGTCTTTGAAAACGTGGATTTTGTCCAGTTCACAACCAACAGAGAGAATGCAGAGATATTAAAGCAGCTTATTGAACTTTTCAGTGCCAAATCCCTTCATTATGTCTCGCCAGACCTGCTTGGTGATGCCTACGAGTGGATTTTAAAATATTTTGCTCCTCAAAAAGCCAAAGAAGGAGAGGTTTATACTTCAAGAGAAGTCATCAAGCTCCTTGTAAAAATCCTCAATCCAGAACCTAATGAAAGCGTCTATGACCCTGCCTGCGGCTCCGGAGGAATGCTTATAGCTTCCTACCAGCATATTGAAAACGAGAACGGCAGGACTGAAGCAGGAAAACTTTTTCTTTTTGGCCAAGAAGCCAACCACAAAACACTGGCATTATCAAAGATGAACCTCTATATCCATGATATTAGGAACGCTCAATTAGCTCTAGGGGATACACTTCTCTACCCCAAATTCAAAGCTGCAGAAAAATTGAAAAGATTTAATGTTGTCATAGCCAATCCTCCCTGGAATCAGGATGGCTACGATGAGGAAATACTGAAGAAAGGAGAGTTTTGGAGAGAGAGATTCAGCTTTGGGTTCACTCCAAGGCAGTCTGCAGATTGGGCATGGATTGAACACATGTTGGGTTCCGCCAAAAAAGAAAACGGAAGGATTGGCATTGTAATAGATAACGGATGTCTCTTCAGAGGAGGAAGAGAAAAGGCTATAAGGACCTCCATCGTGAATGGTGACCTAATAGAGTCTATCATCCTTTTGCCGGAAAAGCTTTTCTATAATACAGGGGCCCCGGGAGCTGCCATCATTCTTAATAAGAACAAGCCTGAAAACAGAAAAGGAAAAGTTCTTTTTATCAATGCCAGCAAAGAATTCCAGCAGCACCCCGAAGTCCGAAAGCTCAAACAACTTGGAGAAAAACATATAAAAAAAATAGAAAAAGCTTACAGAGAGTTCAAGGAAGAGGATGGATTTTCCAAGGCCATAGATCTGGAGAAGATAAAAGCAAATGATTACAATCTCAATGTTACGCTTTATGTCTTTCCGGAAGAAGAAGTTGAGGAGATCGATGTGCCTAAAGAATGGGAAGAACTGCACCAGATTGAAGAAGAATCTCTGGCGATTGAAGAAAAGATTGAAGACTATCTCAAAGAATTGTGGGGAGAAGAATAATGTATAGCCCAAATTTTAACTATACGAATAAGACTGTTAAAAACCTCACGCTTACCGCCGAAGCAAGAACGATTATCCTGAATTCGCCCCTCATTCCCAAATGGAAGGTTTCCCTGAGAAAAGAAGCTCTTATAAGAAGCGCTCATTCATCCACATCTATTGAGGGGAATCCACTTTCTCTTGAAGAAGTCAGCGCCCTGGCAAAAGGCCGGGACATCATAGCCAGAAGGAAAGATAAACAGGAAGTTCTCAACTATCTTGAGGCATTGGAAAGAATGCCTGAATTAGCTAAAAGAACTCCATTTACACCAAGAGACCTGCTGGAGGTTCATAAAATAGTAACCAAAAAAACTCTGGAGAATCCAAAAGATGAAGGAATATTTCGTGACCGTCAGGTATTTGTTGGAAACAGAATCACTGGGGAGGTTATTTTTATGCCTCCTCCAACAGAACAAGTTTCTGAATTGATTAATGACTTCTTCGATTGGTTCAATTTCCCAGCTACTGATGAACTTGATCCTGTAATCCACGCCGGAATAACGCATTATGAACTCGTGAGGATTCATCCTTTTGTCGATGGAAATGGAAGGATTGCAAGAATCATGGCTTCTCTGGTCTTTTATGAGAGAGGTTTCGATGTCAAAAGGTTCTTTGCTCTGGATGACTATTATGATAATGATAGGCGCGCCTATTATGCAGCATTAAAAAGCGTTGATCAGAAGACACTCGATTTAACTGGATGGCTGGAGTACTTTACAGAAGGTATTGCTGTCAGCATTAAGGACGTAAAGAATAAAGTCATCGGCTTAAGCAAAGACATTAAGGTATTAAAAGAAAAAGACCAGATAGCCCTTACGGAGAGACAGATGAAGATTGTGGAGTGGATAGTTGATAAAGGTGCTATTACAAACCGGGAAGTTAGAGAGATGTTTAACATTTCAAACCGGGCAGCCCTAAATGAAATTACAAAATTGATTAATCTGAATGTGGTAGAAAGCGTAGAAAAGGGCAGGAATTTACGATATGAATTAATTTAATGGAGGTTCATGATTAACTTCATGATTAACTTCATGATTATATTTTTGAGGGCCAAAGTGTGACCTCACGCTATTTAAATCTTTTGGTAAGATTATGGTGTCTTATGGAAAATCCCTCCGTAAATCAACTTTCACTCTGATGAGAAACAATGAGAAAATATAACAATTTTAAATAAAGGGGGCTTATAAAAACTAACACCTTATAAAAGTGTGTATTAAAAAGCGTTTAAAACATAAGAAGGATAAAGAGAAAAATAAAAGAAAGGATTTAAGAAGTTAGAATAAATTAAATAGTTGAAATTATTTGGGAGGTTAGAATATGAACCATCAAAAACCATTGTATAAAGGTTCAGAATGGAGAAAGTGGGACTTGCATATTCACAGCCCGTTATCCTGGCTAAATAATCAATACCCTAAGAATTCTGATGGTTCCCCAGATTGGAATCAATTCATAAATAAACTTGAGGAAATTAAAGATGTCTCAGTTATTGGAATAACTGATTATTTTTTTATTGATGGGTATAAAAAAGTTATAGAGTTCAAAATGCAGGGAAGGTTAAGAAATTTTGATTTAATATTACCTAATGTAGAATTAAGATTGGACACATTCGTAGTAAAAAATAATAAAAGCAAAGATATCAATTTTCATGCGATTTTTAGCAATGAATTAAAAATTGAAGATGTTGAAAAAGAGTTTATAGAAGCTCTTGATATTCAGATTAGTGGGTCAGTAAGTGGATTAGAAGGGTCCAGGAAATTAAATAAGAGATCAATCATTGAAATAGGCAAAAAAATAAAAATACATGATAGCACTTTTGAAAATGATTCAGATGAAGAGGCTGCGCTGAAAAATATTACCGTTTCACTAAAGCAAGTTCAGAAATTATTGAGAAAAGATTTATTCAAGGGGAAATTTTTATTCGTGCTTTCGGGTCATGAATGGGATGACATCGACTGGAAGCAAGCTTACTTGATGAAGAAAAATTTTCTGCAGACTGCACACATTTTAGAAACAGGATCTATAGATACAATAAACTGGGCGCTTGGAAAAAAGGATTTATCAAAAGAGAATTTTATTAGAGAGTTTGGAGTTTTAAAACCTTGTATATTTGGTTCTGATGCTCATTTTTTGGATAAAATTTGTAAACCAAATGGCAATAAATTTTGTTGGATTAAAGCCGATCCCACCTTTGAAGGTTTAAAATACATAGTATATGAACCAGAAGAAAGAGTTAGAATTCAAGAAGAAAATCCTGAGCCTTTTAAATCTATGCATTCTTTAGAAACCATCGAAATTTCTAACTCAAAAATCAACAATGAATTAGAAATTGAAGAAGCCAAAATTCCATTAAATAGAAATTTAATAACTGTTATAGGAGGCAAAGGAGCAGGCAAGACTGCCTTTTTGGATTTAATTGCAAATTGTTTTGTAGATAGAATAAATTCACACGATAAAAATTCTTTTGCGAAGCGAATTGCGGAAAGCGGAAAGAATTTAAATAAAACATTGAAATTTCTTGATTCGCCTAGTTTTAATAAAACTTTAATTGAAGATAAGTTTGTTGTTCATTCAAGCATTAAATATATACCTCAAGGTCAAATTGAAAATTTGATAAGCAATTATAGAGAATTTCATCAATTTCTTCAAAATCTGATTTTTGAAAGCACTGAGGTTAAGGATTCTACTGTTCTTTTTGAGTATGAAGAAATAAAAAATAGTATTGATAAAATAGATGAGATTATTAAGCAGATAAACCGTGAGATATTTGATTTAGAAAATGAAACAAAAGATTCGATATTGGAGAGGGTAAAACAAGAAGCACAACTAAAGAAATCTGAGAAGGAAAATATTGAAAAAGAAATTGAGATTTTTAAGACCCAGTTAAGCGAGGAAAATATAAAAAAGGCAAAAGATGTTCAAGAAGAATTATCAAAAAGATTATTCCAAAGGAAACTACTTTTAACTCTTCAAAATTTAATTAGTGGGGTGGAAGAAAAGCTCAACATTATAGAATCCATAAATATAAATTTAAAATATATTAATTCACTAATTAAAAAATTAAATTTAGATTTTAATGAAATTACAACTTTTAAATACCAAAATCTTAAAAAGCAATTGATAGATATTAAAAAAGAAGGGAAAGGAACATTACAAAAAATAAATAAGAAAATTGAAACGACTAGAAAGGACATTGAAAATTTAGAGGGAAATATTAGAAAACATTCTGAACTTTTAAAGCAATTAAATGATGCTAAGAATAAAATTTCCGAGTTAAGAAATAAATCAACTTACATCCAAACACGGAAGGAATTATTATCAAAAAAATCAGATGAAAGGATTAATTTATATGAACAACTTCTTTATAGTTATCTCAATTTAAGGAAAAAATATGAAGAAATTATAACTATTTTCTCACAGGAAGCACAAGAAATTCTTTCCGGATTAGAATTTAAGAGTTATTTAGAGTTTGATTTTAAAGATTTTTCAAAGTTGGGAGAGGGTGTAATAGATTTAAGAACTTTGCGTTCTCTAAAAAATGAAAAGGTAAATATCATTCAAAGTGAGCAGTTTAGGACATTACTTAACTTTATTAAGCAAATTAAGAATTCTGAAGATGGAAAAGATTCCAAGGGAATGATAACAAATTTAACAAATGAGATTAAAAGTAAAATTCATGATTTCTTAAACAATTTAAAATCAGAAAGAAACAGTTTACATTTATATGAATGGCTGTTTAAAGACTATTATTTTTTAAATACTAATATCTATTTTAATAAAGTTCCTTTGAATAAATTATCACTTGGGCAAAAATGCACTGTTCTCATAAAAATATATCTCGCCCAAGGGAGAAATCCTCTTCTGATTGACCAGCCAGATGATAATCTTGATAATAAGTTTATAATGGATGAATTAATAAAAGCACTTAGACAGGCCAAGAAAAACAGACAAATTATTCTTGCTACTAACAATGCAAATTTAGTTATAAATAGCGATGCTGAACAGATTATTGTTGCCGAATTTAAACAAGGTATTATCTCTTACATATCTGGTTCAATTGAGAACCCATTAATAAAAGAAAATGCAATTCATATTTTAGAGGGTGGAGAAGAAGCTTTTGAGAATCGAGAGAAAAAATATGGTTTCAAAGATTAGAAGCTTATCTCAAGGATTTAAAAAGACTCCTATCGTTAAAATCCCAGAAGATTGGAAAGTAGTAAAGCTAGGAAATATATCTGCTCTAAGAAACAATATTGTTAAACCTGAGCGAAAAGGAGTTATTAAGTTTGTTGGATTAGAGCATATTGATCCTAGAAAAACAAAAATAAGAGATTATTGTTCAGACTTGAATATTAAAAGCTCAAAATTTCAATTCTACGCTGGAGATATCCTATATGGAAAGCTAAGACCTTATTTAGATAAAGCAGTAATTATAGAATTTAACGGAATATGTTCAACTGATTTAATAGTTATTAATTCAAATAGATTTATGACTCTCCAAAAATATTTAATTTATCTATTTCACTCTAAAGGTTTTATCAATTATGCAATTTCAAACACATCAGGAACAAACCATCCAAGAACATCATGGAAAGCAATAGCTAACTTCAAATTTGGACTCCCTCCTCTCCCAGAACAGCAAAAAATTGCTGAGATTCTTTCGACTGTTGATCAGATGATTGAGAAAGTTGATGAAAGTATTAAAAAGACTCAAAAATTGAAAAAGGGGCTGATGCAGGTGCTGTTAACCAAAGGCATTAGCCACAAAGAGTTTAAGGACACTGAGATAGGGAGGATACCAAAGGAGTGGGAAATTGAAAAAATTATCAATTTGTTTGATGTTCAAACTGGGACAACACCGTCGACCAAAAAACAAGAGTATTGGGAAGACGGAAATATAAACTGGATTACGCCCTCTGATATGAGCAAGTTACATGGAAAGCTATTTATTAAGAATAGTGAAAGAAAAATTACGGAAAAGGGGCGGAAACTATCAAATTTAACGCTTATGCCCAGTGGTTCAATAATAATATCCA
>Ga0315544_1000453_pt1 | contig 38579 bp, 29 predicted proteins | sample SalMarSW160130MG_2_FD_202543 | JGI IMG/M metagenome (GOLD analysis project Ga0315544, IMG submission 202543) | Salt marsh sediment microbial communities from the Plum Island Ecosystem LTER, Massachusetts, United States - Salt Marsh Sediment SW1601-130 ... | reverse complement strand
GACCAATTGAGCCATCCTCTCGGTGAACCTCAGAGTTTGAAAATGAAATGTGCTGGTTGAAAAACGATTGATAGGAGACTTGACTTCGAGCGGCGATTTAGAGAAGACCCAAGTGGGCTTGACCTACGAGACTGCTCTTGGCGTCAACTGCCTTGGCTTGTTGGGCGGTACATTCAATTTCATACAACTCTTCAGAATAAAAAGGGTATAAACATCTTGGTCTGTTTCATATAGCTCTCATAGGCAGGACCAAAAAAGCATATATTCTCAGCTTCTTCTATCTTAGCAGTCATTGTGAGGAAGAAACTCGTAATCACAGCCAAAGAAACACCTACCCAGGAAGGATGTTTGAAAAACACTCCCCAGGCCAGAAATAGTAATGAACTATAGAGAGGATGCCGAATGTAGCGATAAGCTCCCACCGTCACCAACTCCGTCGTCTTTTCTATACCTATCAACGACGGGTCTTCCCGCTCGCTGTCAGGCTTCCCCACTCTACGCAATAATTGAAAACCGTGAATAACCAAAAACAAAGAGACGATTAGCAAGAGCCAAGAAATTATCTGATGGATACTGAACGGTTCATAAAACCAATAATTGAGGTTTAACAAAATTAAGGACAGAATTAATTCAAAGGTGAAGAAACGGTAGAATCCGTGGAATCGAAAACTGCGCAACGATGGCCACGACACCCAGACAAGTCCCACAGACGCAACGACAAAAACTATCACCTTGAATTGGAAAGTCATGATAGTGTTCCTATTTGCTGATCCTAATATGTGGATTCTTGAAGGGGTTAGTAACAAGCCACCCAACTATAGATCATCGCACTCTAGTGACTCACGAAGTTTATTGCTCAGCTCACTTTTGGGCTTGACATATCTGGCCGTAGCTTCAGCGACGGTTTTGCCATTTTGATTGACGGCTTGCCCTGCGGTGAAGTAAACCATCTCTTTTTCGCCGGTTTTCCAGCCTTCAAAATGCAGTCTATCACCGGAATAAACCGGCTTTTTGAATCGAACAGTAATCTCGGCGGTGACAACAAAGACTCCCTCGGCCAGAAGCGCTTTTATCATGACCTCGTCGAGCAGAGTAGCGACAATGCCGCCATGAAATATGTTCTTGTAACCGGCGTATAACTCATCAGCAGTGATATCACAAAAGGCCTTTTCGCCATCCCAGAAAAAGCGGGCTTTAAGACCGATTTGGTTTCTCTGCCCACAGACAAAGCATCCCGGGTATACAGCGATCTCTTTCATGTGTCGATATTAAACTGATAGCGAATGCAATTCAAGAAGCAAATCCGATAACTGATTGACAAATCAGCCAGCCAAACCATTTCACCTGTGTCGTGATTGTTCTTGATTACATACGGTTTATTATCACCACTGAGTTTCTGACTGCGGCAAAGCAGCCTGCCACTAGTCAGTCATGTTAACCCGCTTCCCGAAATTAGCGCTGGGGCCTAACGCTTACTTCTCTTTCTTCACACGATACTGACCACCAATAATCATACGCATTGCCTCGGATGTGCCCTCGTATATCCTTGTGATTCTCGCATCCCTCCACAACCGTTCGGCGTTGTAGTCTTGCGTATATCCGTAACCACCATGGATCTGTATATTCTCGTCAGTCACCAAGCTGGCGACTTCAGAAGCCTTGAGTTTGGCTTCGGCCGCTTCCACAGAAAAGCGTTCTCCTTCAAGGCATTTGGCGATCGCACGATACAGAAGATAACGCGAAGCATCGATTTCTGTTCTCATATCAGCGAACTTGAACTGGGTTGCCTGGAAACTGGCTATCGGTTGGCCGAACTGAATGCGGTTCCGGGCATATTCAACAGCTTCCGAGAAAGCCTGTTCTGCCATTCCGAGGGCCCCTGCGGCAACTCCCAGTCGGGCGTAATCGAGCACGCTCAGGGCAACTCTAAACCCTTTCCCTTTGTCTCCGATTATGTTCTCCGACGGTACCGTGACATCTTGAAAATGAACACTACATTGCGTTGAGGCTCTTATTCCCAGCTTCTTTTCCGGGGGCCCGACTGTAAGACCGTCGGCGCCAGGTTCAACAAGAAAAGTAGTCAGACGGTTCTCTGTTCTGCAGAACACGATGAAGAATCTCGCAATATGAGCTGAAGTAGTGAATTGCTTCTCCCCATTGATAATGTAGTTGTCCCCCTCAGGTTCAGCTTTAGTCTGTATTGAGGACACATCAGTCCCGGCATTGGGCTCTGTAAGACAGAAGGACGTGATTCCACCTTTGGCCATTTGAGGCAAGTATTTCTGCTTCTGTTTCTCGTTTCCAAAGAGCTCAAGCGTCTTGCAGCCAAGGCTCAGATGAGCAGCAATCACAGTAGCGAGACCACCATCTGCACGTGCGAATTCCTCGATCATACAAGCAAGGGAAAATTGGTCAACTCCCATACCCCCGTACTGTTCCGGAATAGAGGCACCGAGATACCCAAGACTGGCCAACTCTGCGAGGAGCTCATCAGGCAAACCCTCCTCGTCGAGCTTCCTAGTGACAGGGAAAACGCGCTTCTCGCAGAACTTCCGCGCCATTACACCGAATTCAAGTTGCTCATCGGTTAATCTAAACGAATTCAATTTTTCCTCCTTTGGCTTTCTGGCTTAAGGTTTTCGTTTCATGGTAGCAGAATCTACATCATTTATAGTGCTCGGGTCAAGGCGTTCGCGATCGACCTTGTTTCTGAAAGATACCAGCTCTGTGCCAATCCGTTCCCTGTTTTGTTAGTCGCACGCGCTCGCGTTGGCTAGTTTCATGATATCTGTCCATACCTGCTCGATCACTTTCACGGCGAAGGCGGTTTCATCGTCGGTACCGGAGCTTATACGTATGCCGTTGGCAATCCCAAACGGTTTGACTGGCCTGAGAATGAGACCATGGTCAAGACAGCCTTCAAAAAAACGCCCGGCATGTTCTTCGGTCGGCAGCAACATCAACACAAAATTGGCGGCTGTCTTTACATACCGAATATGTAAATCGTCAAAGCAGGCTGTGAGCCGAGCCAGTGATCGGTGATTGGCCTCAATGGTCCGATGCAGAAATTCGTCGTCACCCAATGCCGCTATTGCCGCCACCAGTTCGGTTGAGTGGGGATCGACGTACCGGTGCAATTCGGCGCTTACATGTCTCACAGCGGCCGCCGCTTTCGGCGGAGGCCGAGCGGGTTCTCATTAGAGGCCAGCTTGACGATGCGGTTTAGTTTTTTCTCACGTGCCAGTTCACTTATCGACTTGCCAGCCTGGTATGGCTTAAGTGTCAGTGCATGTTTTGGTATCGTAATCATACTACCCTCTATCCCAAATGCGGCGGCTCTGAATCATCAACTACCTCCTAACTGAAAAGCACATACGGCACACAGTTCGCTCTTTGCAATCCAGTCATCAGGTCAATCCGGTTGGCCAATCTTGCTCTTGCTGTGGCAGGGCTCGAAACCGGCAACCTTAGTGTAACCACCGCTCTTGAGCACAAACCTGGCATCCACCGCTTTTGAGGTCTTACGGTCGGCAGTCACAATAAAGGGGTTCACATCGAATGATTCTAACTGTGGGAAGTCCGAGACCAGTTGTGAAAGTCGCAGAATTGTCTCCTCAAGACACTTGAGGTTAACAGCAGGACCGCCACGGAAGCCCGTGAGAAGCGGATAGCCTTTGATCGATTTTATCATTTCCTCTACATCGTAGGCAGTTACCGGATGGATCTTAAAAGCTACATCCTTCATTACCTCGACATAAACTCCCCCAAGGCCAAACATTATCAAAGGTCCAAACGACAGATCTTGGTGCATGCCGATGATCGTCTCCACCCCACCCTGCACCATCTCCTGCATGAAAATCCCGGCGAATCCATCCTTGGGCTTGCTGAATTCCCCTTTCATCGCCTCGAAAGCTTTCACCACCTCCGTTTCAGTCCTGAGATCAGTGGATATTCCCCCAACATCCGTTTTGTGCAGAACTTCCGGGTCATCGATTTTCATAACGACCGGGAATCCAAGCTTGGAGGCTGCTTGCTTAGCATCCTGCCGGGTCTTGGCTCTGATCGACCTGGCGACACTAATACCATAAGCGTCGAGCAGGCCCAAGGCCTCTCCGCCAACTATGATCGAGCGTTTCAGTTTTGCGGCCGCATCAATGATTCCTGCAACCCGGTCGCTGTCAACCTGGAAAGTTACTGTTTCACTTTCCGGCCTGTCAATCCATTTGCGACGGCGGACCAAAGAGGCCATCGCCTTGGCTGCTGATTCCGGAAAAGTGTAAATCGGTATCTTATGTTTAATCATCTCTTCCGAACCGGCGACACCGGATGGAATCGCCATAAAGCAACCTAGTACCGTCTTGTCATTCTTGTGCTTCTCGATCATTTCAACGATACCATTGATCACCGCACGGTGATCGACCACTACTGGGGGAACAAAAATCACTATCACAGCATCAACATTGTCATCGGAGAGAACAGCATCCATTGCTATCCGGTACGAATCGGGTCCGCCTGCGGCAATGACGTCTACCGGATTGTTCACGGAAGCCACCGCGGGAAGGTTTTTCTTGAGCAGCTTTAGCGTCTTATCCTCGAATTGGGCCATTCTCATTCCCAGGCTCACCACAGCATCGGTAGCGAGAATCCCCGGCCCGCCGGCGTTTGTTATAATGGCAATTCTGTCTCCACGGGGCAGCGGCTGGTTGGTGAGTGCAACGGCAGTATCAAAAAGTTCGTCAATCGACGTTACCCGTAGAACCCCACACTGCTCAAAGAGCGCATCTGTGCCAACATCAATCCCGGCCAATACTCCGGTGTGAGAACTGACCGCCCTGGCACCGGCGTCGGTACGTCCGGCTTTAACAGCCACGATAGGTTTTTTGCGAGTCATTCCGCGAGCAATGCGGGTGAACTCCCGGGGGTTCCCGAAGCTCTCAAGATAGAGCAGGATTACTTCCGTTTGAGGATCACCCCACCAGTACTCCAACAGATCGTTGCCAGAAACATCAGCCTTGTTGCCCACAGAAGCGAACATCGAGAACCCGAGATTCAGTTCGTTGGCATAACCAAGGATCGCTTCGCCCAAAGCCCCCGACTGGGACATGAACCCGACTTTTCCTTTCAGCGGTTGGACTTTTGAAAAGGTGGCATTCATCGAGACGTCGGAGGCTGTATTTAAGACACCAAAGCAGTTGGGACCGATCATTCGCATATTGTATTTGCGAATAATTTCAATCAGTTTAGCCTCCTTGGCCGCGCCTTCCTCACCGACTTCTTTGAAACCGGAAGATATGACCACCACACCTTTGACTCCCTTCTCGCCGCACTGTTCGAGCGTTGGAGCCACATAGTCACTGGGAATTATGATTATGGCCAGATCGACCGAGTCGGGGACGTCCAGAATCGTCGAATAACATTTAATGGAATGGATTACTGTGGCCTTGGGATTTACCGGAAAAACCTTGCCGTTGAAATTATATTCGATTAGATTATGAAGGATGCTATGGCCGATTGTGCCTTTTTTGCTGGATGCTCCGATCACGGCAATTGAATTCGGCTTTAATATTCCGTCGAGACTGCTTTTCATTTGTATATCATCACAAAAACTACTCTCCGAATCTGCCGGAATTTAGGTAAGAAAAGCGCGACACGCAAGAGGAATCGGAAGCCCAGTATAACCCCGACAGTACAGCCAGTTTGGTGTACACATGACTTGTGAGATGGTATCTCCGCACTTAACCGCAACTCCACACCTAGCTCAAGCACTTGTCTTACTTTCCTTGTTGCTTCTTAGCTCCAGTACAACCATATCACCCATCCCGATTGTTGAGACACCAGATCTAACGTCGGCCACGGTAGCTATGGAGTGTTCTTTCAGAAGATCCACAAACTCCTCAGGGTGCCTGTTGTCATAGCCAATTGTGTAAAATCTCATATAGGTGTCTTCACGCGGAAACGGAACTCGGGGTTTTTCCACATGATCTATGATCAAATTACAGCCATAAGCCTCACCCAATCCCAATCTTGTTTATGGACTTCCTCAAATGCTCCTGAGTCTGATGAGTGTAAATCATGGTAACATCATAACTGCGATGTCCCAGGATGGCAGCCATAGTACCGGGATCCACTCCATTCATTTGCATGTGGCTACTGAATGTGTGTCGAAGGTCATGGACGCGAGTGAGATCATTCAGACCAGGAGCTTGCGCCACTTCAATGAGTGCCTTTCTTAAAACGCTGGGGTCAAGTTGCCTTCCAGATAAATCTGTGAAAATATATCTTTCCCTTTCGCCAAATGATCTCAGCACCTCTAAAGAGGATTCGTTGAGGTAGAACTGGCGAGAATTCCTTTTGGGTGTCCAGCCTTCCTTGGGCTGAATCTCCATCAGACCGGTTTCCAAATCAACGTCGTCCCAGGTCAAATTACAGAGTTCACCAGACCGTAGGCCAGTGTTCAAGAGAAACTTGAAGGCTTTGTAATAGACCCTCATAGGCTTATCAGATTTTGCCGCTTCTCGGGCTGTTTTCAGGAATTGCCTGCATTGATCTGGTGTGAGGACCTTGGCTTGCTTTTTGGGTTTGGGTCTGAGTGGCTTAACCTTCTTAGTCGGGACCGCTGGAATCAACTCCCGGTCATGAGCCCACATAAAGACCGAGCGGATGATACCCACTTCGAAATTCACAGTCTGGGGCAAGGGTAACCTTTTGTTCTTGTGATTATCTGGTTTATCTCCATCAGCATCTGCTTTCAATTCAGTGGATTCTAACCGCTGTTTCTGGTATGATTCAATATGCTCTGGCTTTATTTGTGTAAGATACCCCAGATTGGGATGAAACGTCTTAAGAAAGGCAAGAAAAGTGTTCAGCACACCGAGGTAGCGCTTGACCGTGTTGCCGAATGTTCTCAGCTTAACATGGTCGGCGTATTCTTGGAAAAAGTCATCAATGCGTTTATGCCGTCCAGTAAGCCCAAGTTTTTCGATGCGGCGCGTGTTGTCCGGGGCCTCGATTTCTTTTTTGAGGAGCTTCGCATCCCTGAGTGTTCCTGCTCTCACCCACTTGTGTTTTCCACGATGGCAAATCACCACATAATAGGTAATCATGCCCACTATTCCTTCTAAACTGTATACTTGCCATATTAACTCCTTAGAATTCTGTTAGAAAAATTGTAGAACGGAGAACAACTTATCAATAACCTTTTGAAATACAGCGAGATAATTCGTTAGAAAATATTATGGTGGAGTACTATGAATTCTCCGGGATGAATCCTGGCAATCAGTGGGGTTGCGGTGAAAGCCAGGTATCCAACTGATTCACAACGAGTTAATCTTGTTGTTCGTTTAGTATGAGCTTGTCCCCCATCTGTTTTCTTTTCGTTCAGTAGTCACTGTTTGGTCACAGCAGCGCAGCATCAGATATGCTGTCCGAAGGGCTCAGCAGCACGAGTACGCCTATACCGCCAAAATGGTTGGGTGAGCTAAAGCAATATCCGGTGCAGCTCATCCACCGAAAAACTGAGTAGTATCATCTTCTTCAATTCTGTCAAATAGTAAGCCAGCAGAGCCCAGAAGTGAACACCGTTGATATCCTAATCCCTGCATAAAGGTCTACGCTCCTTTTGCGCCGGTTCGGCGCCTGACTCCGGGAGGTTGTCCATCGACGTGATATTCATTCGGCCCAGACACTTGTATGCCTCCTGAGTGACCATGTCTGGCTCGGCAAACTGCACAAGCTGTCCGTCGAAGCGCTGGACGGGAACATTCATGGGGTATGGGCAGGCTGTTGAGTGCTGACGAACTACGCAGAGAGCTGCGCTCGATTAGGATAGTTGCTTGTTAGTCTCCGACTCTAAAGATCGAGCACGGCGTGGTTGGTAACACAGAATGAAATTCTTCAGGAACGGGTTGCGATCGGTTCTTTGTCCAACTCTTCCCGGACTGCTTTGCCAATTACTTCTCGGGTGTAAGGTTTTCTGATATACGGGCCAGCCCCAAGTTTCTGCATTTTCTCAACACGTTTAGTAACGGAGAACCCACTGACAATCACTGCTTTCTGTCCGGGATGCAGCCTGATTATTTCACGATAGGTATCCAAGCCATCAAAATCCTTTTCCATAATCATATCCAACACTATGATGTCGACACTGTGATTCCTCAGATATTCGACAGCTTCCCGACCATTACTGGCTGTTTCAACCCGGTAGCCCAGACTTGACAGCAGGTCTGACGCTAATATCCTTTGATCCTCGACATCATCTACGACAAGCACTTTTTCTTTGCCGCTATAGTTGGCTTCAGTATCGGGGCCGAGTTCAACCTCCATGCTTGTAACCGGGAAGTATAAGATGAATTCAGTTCCTACCCCAACTGTGGAAAGGATGTCGTAGTATCCTTTGTGATCTTTCACGATACCGTACACCACCGATAGCCCCAGGCCACTGCCGCTGGTTCCCATCTTCTTTTTCGAGTAGTACGGTTCGAAGATTTTGTCGAGGTCTTTGGGGTCGATTCCCATCCCGGTATCACGAACGCGGAATCGAGCGTAATCATGGGGCTCAACCTTGTCATAGCCACTCTCTAGCGACTCCAGATACTGCTGAGACGTTTCAATGGTGAGCTCACCACCCTCTGGCATGGCGTCAAAGGCGTTCACGATGAGGTTCATGAACACCTTTGAAAGGTGAGGAGCAGAACCGAGGATTTTATCGATGGACCTGTCAAGTTTCAGCTTGACCGTAACGTCGAGATGCTTTTCAGTCAGTCTTACAAAACTTGGTGAATCAATGTATGCTTGTAAGATTTCGTTCACGTCGGTTGGGACCATTTCGTAACGGCCGCGACGAGCCAGAGTGAGCAGGTCCTGGGCCACATCAGCCGCATCCTGAGCTGTCTTGCCAATACGCTGGACTTGTTCGCGCAAAGGACTATTCTCGGGGAGTTCCATGAGTATCAGTTCGGGATAACCTACCAGTGGTCCCAACGTGTTGTTCAAGTCATGGGCGACGCCGCCTGCCAGTATCCCCAGTGACTCCATCCGCTCAGCTCGTTCGAGCTTATCTCGAAGTTCTTGCTCCTGCTTTTCAGCTTGCTTGCGCTCGGTGACATCGCGAAACACCCCCTGGAGCACTTTTTTCCCCTCAATTTCTAATAGATTGGCCTTTATCGCAACGTCTCTTATTTCGCCCCTCTTGGTGATGATCTGTGTTTCCAGAGCCTGTCCCTCTTTCTGTCCAAGATGCTCTCTGAAAGTCCTGCTAAACTCCCCTTTGATTTCATCCGGAGGGTGGAGAATATTCTGGTGCTTACCCACCAGTTCTGTTTTCTCTCTACCCACCAATTCTGATCCTGCGAGGTTGCAGTCGATTATTATGCCCGTCTTAGCGTCGGCTATGAAGATAGCATCCAAGGCCCCTTCAAACTGTCTTCTGAATCGTTCTTCGGATTTCTTCAGCGCCTCCTCAGCCCGCTTGCGCTCAGTGATGTCATCAAGGGTGATAATGAGGTCCGTCTCGGATTCCGAATCACCCGATATTCCGGTCAGGTAGGCTTCATAGACATATTCAACGTCCTCCGCATTCGCGATCAGACCTTCAATGGTCTTGTCTCGATTCTCAACATTCGCCTTTGCAAAACGCCGTGCCCAGTCTACGAATACGGCAGGTGAGAACACCTCATCCATCAACATCCCTTGCAGCGCAACGACATCATCCAGCTTCCGGTCAAATCTCGTGAGGATATTGAATCCGACCGCGTTGACTTTTCGTAATCGGTTTTTAACGTCAAAAACGAAGACTCCTTGTTTTACATTGTCAAGTATATCAAGGTACCATACACTCAAGCTTGTCATTTCATGGAAATGGTATGCACTGACCACCAGAGGGGTGATTGTGCTGACCAATGTATCAAGCAACTGAATATCTTCAGGCGCGAAGGGTCTTTTTGTGACTCTTTTGCCCAAGCCGATAATTCCGAGCAGCTTATCGCTGTGAATCAGAGGGCACACTACTTCAACACCACAATCACGGAGGATGGCGACATGACTGGCACACGCATCCTGCAGATCCGACTCTGAGACAAGGTTTGGTGAACTATGCTGCAAGAAATACCAGCCCAGTTCAGGTGTCAGCATTAGAGATTTCAGCAACATATTTGTGCTGAACTTACCCGTAGCCGTGAAGGCCACCTTTTGATCTGGAGCACCTGGCTTTCGCAGTATTGAGAACGAATCGGGCAGTGAGAACTGGCCGGAGAGTGTGAAGAGAATCGTTTGAACAAGTTGCTGAAAGTCTGGTTTATCCGCAAATTGTCTCGTGAGCTTGGCTATGGCATCCAGAGCCAATAATGACTTTTCGGCGGATTGCCGGTAAATCTCAAGAGGCCCTAATTCGGTTATACTTTGTTGTTGTTTATCGTGCGCCATGCATTATAGCTCTATCTCACACAGCGTGAGAGCTTCTTTTTCGGTGGATTTAATTATCAAAAAATCAGCCAGATCGAGTACTTTAAGCACATGCAAGATGGTATCTGAGACATTGCATAGTATTATGTCGCCTCCCATCTCACGCGAGGCTCCAACTGTGCCCAGAATCGACCCTACCCCAGCCGAGGAGAGAAACTCCAGGTCAGCCATGTCCATAATAATGAATTTGTATCCTTCGGCTTGCGCAGAAGTGATAGCCTCAACCATATCGCGGGCATTATAGTTGTCGAGCATCCTCCCGGGTTTGATAACGAGTGTATCATCTTTGAGGGCATGCCGTGTTATATCCTGTTCGTCCACCCTGCTAATCCCACTTCTTTTCTAAGGTTAACACGTTTATGACATCGTTTATGCGAACGTATGACATTTTGTCGGTAAGTCGACGAACTAACGTAAGCCCAAATCCCCGCGTTTGCCCGTTCCTGGAGGCAGTTCGAGGATCGAAATCCGCGGTTGAGCCTTTCGAGTCAAAAGGTACTCCAGAATCAGCGAAAACCATAATGAGCTTCGATCCCTCAACCCGGGCCAAGAAAACTACCAGGTCTTCGTCTCCCATCTGGGCATGTGATCTAATATTGGTAGCCACTTCATAGAAAACTGTGCGCAGCTGGAATATAACTACTTCAGGAAGAGCAAAACGCCTAAGGAACTTCAGGAATCCCTCAAGCGCCTCATCTATGCTACGAGAGTCGACTGTAAACTCATCAACATAAGTGTGTAGGATATCTCCAGATTCAATTTGAACAGCCTTTCTTAGCTGCGGGCGTATAGATTCGTGGTCATCTGCAAGAAGTTCATATAAATCGAGAACCTTCAGAACGCGCACCAGTCCCGGCGACAGTGATTTCAGCTCCATCGTCACCCCAGCATCTAAGCAGATGTGATATGCTTGCCACAGGAGCTTAATGTGACTGGAAGTAACGTGTTCCAACTGCGAAACATCAAGCGCTATAGACACAGGGTCTCCCATAAGGAGCTCTTTCAGTCCTCTGTCAAAACGTGTCACGGCATCGTCGGACAGATCAGCCGGGACAAGAAGTGTGGGTGTAACTACGTAGTCAATCTGCATAAACTGCCTTTCCTGCGTTATAACTTATTTTATCGACCGTTGTAGTGGCCCATTTCATAGTCAATAGCGTGATATCATCAAACTGCGGTGCAGAATCTACGAATTGCTCCAGCCGCTTGAGCGTTTCTGCCATTAACTCCACAGGGCTACACAACTTATGCGATTCCAGGGCCTTCACAAACCGGTCCATGCCAAACTCCTCACCGGCTGAATTCCTGGCTTCATTAATGCCGTCTGTATACTGAATCATCCAGTCGCCTTCCGAAAGCACAATCTGGCCGGTTTCGATTCTCTTGCTAAATGGGCCTGGCGGCATCATACCAAGAGGGTAACCTTTGGTTTTGATCAACTCCGCTTCTCCGGTTTGACCATTCAACCTGATCAAGGGATTATGACCAGCGGAGGCAAAGGTAAAGCAGCCGGTTGTCTTATTGAGGACTCCGTAGAACATCGTTACAAACATGTTTCTCTTGATGCTAAGTAGCAGTTCCCGGTTCACTTCTATGAGCAGATCTGCTGGTCGTTTTATGGATCGTGCCAGCCGAATAACAATATCACGGGTAAGCAGCATTACGAGCATACCGGGCAGCGACTTGCCGGAAACATCTGCGATCAGAACCCCAAGGTTGTCTTTGTCGATATCAATGAAATCATAATAGTCACCACCAACTTCCCGGGCACTGCGATAGGCGCCGGTAAACTCGAATTTCGATGTCCTCGGGTACTCGCGGGGAAGGATATTCGCTTGAATCTCTCTCGCGATTTCTAACTCTCGCTCAATTCGCTCCTTCTCGATAAGGTCTCGTTGCGCTACTCTGAGCTTGGCCCCCATCACCTGTAGAGTTTTGGCCAGATATCCAAATTCGTTTTTGGCTGCCACTGGAATGTCCAGGGTGATATCCTCAAAGTCCACATTCTTGAGGCCATCTGTTATCACACTTATGGGTCGCAACTTACGGCGGAGAACGATCATGGTAATCGGAAGTCCAATCAGAAGAACCAAAATAGTAATCGAAGCCACCGTTGTTATGGAAGTACGCCTGGCCGCTGCAATCGGCTCGGCCGATGAGGCTACCCTCAGTTTCCCCACCAATATGTTGTTTTCCTCAATCGGCACGGTGATATAGATTGTGTCTAGATTCAAACTGAAGGTTTCTCCGTTACGTAGATCAGCACCTGGCTGTCTGTTCTCAATGGCCTTCATTTGACCCGAGGCAATTACCTGCCTAAGGTCTGTGTGCGCTATGAATACGTTTTGCTTGTTGGCGATTCCCGCCCAGTACACTTCCAAATTATCATCGGTGAGCTTCCTGCAAATGTTGTTCAACAGAAGTGCGTCAGGTTCATCGGTTGAGATTATTAGTTTTCCGGCAGGCCCGGAATATGAGCGTGCCTGAACAAGCAGTTTATCAATAACGTTCTGCGTAACAGTCTTGACATATAGATTGGAAATCACATAGCCGGTAACCAGCATCAACACCAGTATGATGCCAGACATGTAAAGCGAGAATTCAAGTCTAATAGACCTTCTGAATTGGCTGGCTTGGGGCCACTGTCGAGGTAGGACATTGTTGTTACTGTTGGTCATATGACAACTCTTTCAGTTTCCGTATTTCTGTCTCAGCTCGATTTATGAAGTTTCTAATCTCACTATTATCAGGATCTAATTGTATCGCCTTCTTCCAAACAACGACAGCTTCCTGAAGCTTATTCTTGCCGTAGGACTCCACGCCTACGAACTTATATGCGTTGACGAGGTATTTTCTAACCGACAGATAATTCGGGGCCAGTCGCTCAACTTTTTCCCAATGCCCAATCGCCTGTATCAGGTCACCCTTCTTGAACAACTCCTGGGCCGTGTTGTAAACGAAATCGATCTCTTTCTGCAGCTCTGCGCTGAGGGGTTCACGGGTGCCCGTAGCCACCATCGAGGGTTCATCGGAAGGACGGTCAATCCGACTGGTGATGCGATTTCGCAAATCCAGACACCACTGATGGCCTGGGAATAGAACCAGGGCGGAGTCCAAAGCAGCCATAGCTGCATCAAAATCCTCACCACTATAGGCGGCTGAGGCAATGGCTCGCCATTGCTCGAATTCCGCTTTCACACGCGCCCGCTCCACCCGGTTATCTTGTGGGGCCAATTCGCTGAGGCCCCCGATAATGACCAGAGCTTGCTCAGCCTTTCCGTAGCTAAGCAGAGAATCAACAACCCTTAAGCGATTTTGGATGGCATCCTCATGCGACAATGACCGATCAATAGCTGTACTTACTTGCTGAGCTAATCTGGCGGCTGAAGTCGAGTTGGGCACCTCTGCCAAGGCCAGATCCGTAAAGTACTTGGCCGCCAGGTAATCGCCTGCGTCATATTTCACCTGAGCTGAATCCATATGTTGTCTGAACCGCTGCTTCCGTGTGACGTCATTAAGACGTCGTTGTACCTCCACAGCAAGGTCATAAATGTGAGTTGTATCGACATTGCTGCCTCTAGCCAAGAACAGCGCCCGATCAAAATGGCTGCTGGCCTCAACAAGGTCACCGGCTTCAAGTAATTCCTTGCCGGATTGCACAAGCTTGGAGATCATCTCACGATTTCGGGCCACAAGGCGTTCACTCATTAGGTTGTTGAATTCGACCTCGCGATGTCTGGCCCTGATTTTGCGCTTTTCAGCCAATGGCTTGCCAAAAGCCGTTGTGATGCTAAACATGTGAAGGCTACCTAAATCGCGGTCGACCAGAGCGTAATCAAATTTGATTGCTTTATGACCTAGACCCACGCCAAAGGAAAACCGGCTATCCCGCACTCCACCGCGCAAGTGCAAGAGATCTTTGAAACCATACTCAATTCCAACAGCTAGCCTGGGATCAGACCAGTCAATCTTGGTTAGGCTAGCTGAGACCGTTGCCAACTGGTCCCACTTCGGATTAGGTACTAACCCGATAGAAATACCAGCGTTAGCCGTGAGAGGATAGTTAATGCTCTCATCGGCCAGCTTAAAACTCGGTCGTATGAGATTTCTTCCATTGAGCGCAATCGTAATATGCTGCAGCCGCTCAAACCTAGGCTCAAAACGCCTGCCTATTGATAGATTAAGTCCGGGCGACGAGGTGGCGCTGTAATTGTCCAGGGAATGGTGCTCAATGGTAAGCGCTAAACCAACGTCATAGCCTGATACCGTCCGACCGTAGGCAAGATAGAAACCAAGGCGGTTATCATCAATTTCACCCAGCAACAGGTTACCAGCATCCCGCTTTTCTATCCCGCCAATACCAAGACGAAAGATGCCCATCCCAACAACACCAAAATCTAGGGTTGGCACAACTAGGCCGGCATATTGATAAGCCACGTCCGAATCATATAGCCTGCTGTGAAAGCCGCTCAGAGTGAAACGCTCCGCTCGTGCCAGACGGGATGCATTCCAGAAAGGAGCGGTGGCAGCATCACTAACGGCAATTCCAGCTCCGCCTAGCGCAAGGTCACGTGCTCCCGCGCCAAAGCTGAAGGGGGACACAGTCCCGCCATCATAGGAGGCAACTACCGACGTCACCGGTACCAGAAGGCAGAATATGAATCCCATTGCCCGCTTCATCTTATCACCGCAATCTTCCTTCTGTAGCTCTCTACTCTGCCGGAGCCGTACCTGGCGGTAATGCGGCAGAAATAAGTCCCGGGAACAACCTCGCGTCCTTTATCATTGACACCCGACCAGACATCACTTCGGTGAGAAGTTGCCTCACGGAGTGCATTCATGGCTATCTGTTTCACTGCTTTCCCGGTTATGGAAAAGATCTCAATATCGACATGAGCATCTTCGGTCAGTACATACCCGATTGTTGTTTGTTCACCCCGAGCTGGATTAAACGGATTGGGATAATTCGTAAACGACTTTTCCAAACTTGCGGAGGACACCGATATCTCAGCGGACAACAAGGGATAGGACTGGCCCGCCAGTGTTGGATAGACAGTGTTGAGTAGGTTCTTATCGGAGATATCAATAAATGAAGAATCGGCAAACCTGATGACGTAATTGCCCATAGTCGCGCCGTTCTTGACATCGCACGTTATGGCCACCGAACAACTGGCACCTCTTACCAGATCATGGTCACTTTCAAGTGGCAGCAGTAGACTATCGTTCACGAGGCTGGTGTCACTGGCTACAAGCTGGTTGTCCAAAAGAATGTGGACAGCATCAAAAACTTCACCTCCCGTGGCGGGAGAAAGACCGGCTGTGGTACGTTTCAGAATCTGTCCACGAATACCCTTGATGCTCACATCCCCCTGAGCCGTGGGGCTGTCGTACTCCAAGTCACCGTTGAAGATAGTCAGACCCGTCTGTCCCGGAAACGCAATCTGCACGGGAAGCGACTGGGATTCGATACTGGGGCGTCCGGCCGGCAAAAAGATCTCGGTGATACCAGTGACAAACGGGAAGGAGGCACCACATCCGCTGGCTGGCGAGAAGCCCGGATTGCGAGTGGTATCGGTAGCGTCACTGAGCAAAAGGGCTTTGTCTGCAGCTGCCAACAGGACAAAATGATCGTATGGTGCATCGGCTTCAATATCAGCCACCAACTGGAGAACGACACCATCACCTGGATCGATTATCAGTCCGGTATCGCTGAAGTTGAACACGACCGACCCACTGTACATCTGAACAAACGGCTGGTATGTAGTCGTACCTCCCGATACAGAAAACCCTATCCGATCAAACAAGCGATCGGGGTCCAGTGGCTTGCCGAGGCTATCGAGAACACTTACATGAGCGCTGTTCAATCTAATCGAGGAGTAACTCTCAGCCACCGGGTATTGGAGAGAATACTCTATTAGCTCCAGTGAATCGGTTCCACCGACAATAGAAAAAGGCAAAACTGACTTCACACAGAATTGCGGATCTACCGCTGGCTGTTTCAGCTCCGCCCAGCCGGTAGTGATGGGAAAAGCTGACCCAGTGGCCAAGATCAAGGTATCGGTAATTGCTTTCAATAACGAGCCTGAGCCGAGATCCCGTACTACAAAGCAGGTGCTGTCTGAAATACAAAGACTGAAACCTGCAATGCCCGACTCGTATTTTGTTGAGGCTACAATCTTGATAGAATCAATCCCGCCGGGGTTCAGCGTAAGTGGCGAGTTCAATTATATGTCAATCAGAGTAGTATCAGTTTCGATACCGGTTAGCTGGCCGATAACGATCTGCTGTTTTGTAAGTTTGATCTCGCTGAACAAGTCTGACACGGTTATTGTACGGGATGAATCATCCAGGAACTGAAGCGACAGACCCGTAAGCTGGATCTGTGAACTACTCATCGATCCCGGATGCCGTAAGTTCAATTGCAGTAAGGGGACATCTTCCTGCCCATAGTTCACTGTTTCACCAAGCAAGGAAACATATGAAACAGCCATCTCCTGGGAGGGATCGTCAATGCGACACGACGCCGTTCTTAAGGGGAACACCACTGTTGAGTCAATGGTTACCGGCTGCAAGGTATTCTCATCGACAAGCGATACTGCGCTCGCGTCGTCAAGGGCAAGTGCGAAACTGCTTGCTGAAGCAACCGTATCGATGTCTACCAGTAATGAAAAACTACGTTTCTGTCCGGGAGAAATAATCACTGGCTCGGAAAAGGTCAATGAAACGGTAGATTGAGATGGAACGCTCTCCAGGATGGACAAATTAGTGTATCCAGTTGCCAGAACCATTCGACTAAAGACTTCGCTGGCTGGCAGCGGAGTTCCTGAACCATCCTCAACATTAAGACGAAGACTGTCGAGACGCAGAGATGCCGCGGTGGTCAGAGTCTCCGGGTGATTGATCTTTATAACCAAGGGAAAGACATTTATCTGGCCCTTGGTCACCGCGGTTGGAATCGAGTTGACCAATTGCACCAGCACATTTGCCGGTGGGAATTGTATAACTACTGAGCCAGTTTGTATTGTAGCCGATGAATCCGGGACAGTCGGGGCTATGGCACGGACTTGCCAGGAAATCTCTCCCGGCTGGTTTGCAGTATAATAGAACACAAAATCGGTTGACTCTCCTCCCCCTAGATCAGTCGGACCCGAGGCACTGCCGTCCAGGGAAACAATAGCAGGGTTGTCAACTCCCACGATCAATCCGACCACACTGTCCATTGGTGTTGCCAAAACGTTCTTCGCAGTGATTCTTACCTCAATAGTCTGCCCCACCGAATAAGTCTCGTTACGAGGCAAACAGGATACTCGCAATCCAGAGTTGGAAATCGTGAAGGTGTTTGTGGAAATCAAAGGAGCGTCGTACGGGCCGTCATTAGCAGATGCAAACTGACAACCGTTCTGGGGTATGGTGCCCTGGAAGGCTGCACCAGGTGTGGCTAACACGGCCACGTCACCAACCGCAAAAAGAGTAGGAAGAGCATCTGAGACTACTTCGACTCCCACACTACCGATATTCCACACTCCTGCTGAGTAGGTGAAGGCACCAAGCATAGAGTCTGTACTCTGCCAGACGCTATCGCCGTCGGTATCAAGCCAGAGTTCCAGCGAGGCAATATCACTCGAGGTCGCATCCTTTAGGTTCACTAATGCTACCGATTCTAAAGTATCAATCTGGTCACCATTGCTGGCCGGTCGAAATGCTAACAGCGTGACTGAAGTATCTCCCGGATTGAGCGTTCGCGCCGTCAATGGTAGTATCTCGTACTGAGCGCTGACAGACCCATCTATGATTAGATAACCGCCACTTACAAGCGGAAGATCGCCATTGATTATGACCGGTTCGGAAAAAGTGAAGTCGGATGCACCGGCAATTGAAACCGTCAGGCTATCCGAATCAATCCCGTCGATAGGAATGTCAACGGCTGCAAAGAAATATGAAAGCGATTCCGGAGGCAGTTGGATATCCAATCCGGACAATTGTAGCCTGCCGTTGGAAAAATATCCGCTGGCAATCAGCGAATCATTGCTAAGAGTTCTGTTGTGGTCAGAATCATAAAACAGGGATACCTGTCCAAGTTCATAATCCGCAAATGCCTCATCGGAAAGACTGTGTGATATATTAGCTAGGGTGATCGCCTGAAGCGATTGTGTCTGGCCGACGTAGCCATTATATAATGCGAAGGTTAAGATGACATTGTCGGAACTTCCAGGTAGCGCTGCCAGCGACTGCGCAGGAATGGAAATTGCGGTAACCCGATTGGATGGGAAGACCAGATGAGCTTCAGGATTGCTTACGGCGTCATCATCCGGTCCGGTAGCGCCGGACCAATATAGCGCTCCCTGTATAGGAATTCCAGACTGTAGCGTTCCGCCTGTGAACTGCTCGCTCGTGATATCAACGACTACCAAGAATCGAGTCGTACTGTTAACCAGCGGATGAGCCAGATTGGTCAACTCCCAGTAGCCTTCCTTGTACACAAAGCTTCCCAGGAGATCGTCATCAGGTGAGAAACCATTACCCGTAGCATCACTATAAAGACGGACAGACTCCAATGCTTCCAGCTCGTTGATAGTGCCTGCGTTGGTCAATCTTAGACTTCGAAGCTGGTCTGTGGCGTATCCATTTCGAGGTAGCTCAAAGTCAAGTACCAATTGATCTGTCTGTGCTCCGAAGAGAGTAGCGCCCTCAATTTCATTTACAACTATGCCCGCGGCAGGAAAAGCATTTATACTATGGTCATTCTCATTCTTCAGAGGAAAGCTACCGGTAACCTTTATCGATTGACTAAAGAAAATAGCCGTTGAGTCGGACAAGCCAGCATTTATCAAGTTTCCATTCTTGCTGTTCTGAAGATTCATGAGGGCGACTACTGATAAACCGACAGAACCTCCCTCACCGGGGAGTGTAAGACCGCTGGTTTCAAGAGTCGCAACTCCGTCTATCACAGTTCCAGCGGCTAAAAGGGAGTCAGATGGACCGAGTGTTGAGTAATCACCATCACGGTTATGGTACACCAGGAAACTGTCTACCTGGCTGTCAAGTTGTTCCTGCGAAGCACCGTCCGGATCGACCGCAAAGAGACTCACTCTGATACTGTCTAAAGTAACTGGCGTGGTGTAACCATTCGTCAGCTCAATGCCAGTTAAGGGACCCGAATACTCTCCCGGAATGAGACTTAGCGATGGAACAGACACCACGTCCACTGACATGGCTTCCGAGCTTTGAATTTCAATGGTATCTACCGGCTGAAGGGACGAGTCAATTGGTCCGTCATTGTCAGAGAGCATCTCGACCCCGTTCTTTGGGATGGTCAGCGCCAGGGTAGCTCCGTTAACGGGATAGCTCGATAGCTTTACACCAACGTGAAATCGAGTTGTTAGTTCGGTAAGTGAGACCGCCAGCCCGCTTCTAATCCACCGACTACCGGTAAAGACCAATTCGCCCAGAAGGGTTTCCTCACTGCGCCCACCCCAGGTGCCGTTGCCGTCATCGGAAAAAAGAAACAGCGAGTCGATGTCACCGGCTGAAGCAGTGCCCATATTCACCACGCTGAAGCCCTGAAGCGTATCCTCGCGGTAACCGTTGCGGGGGATATCAAGTACCAGGACATTGTAAACCGTGTCTCCGGGGCTCATAGAGGTGAGTCCTGTGCTCGTAAGTGATAGTTGATCCGTCACCAGCCCGTCAATTATACCATACCCAAAGGAATTCATAGTGTCCGGTCCGTCAATTGCGGTGCTATCACTCGTCAGGATATCGGTAGCCGGCAGGAGGAATACGTCAAGCGAGTCACCATCGTGCGGAAACCGACTGACTTTTGCACCAACAAGGAAGGTCCGCCCGGTTCCGGATGCAATGGTCAGCGGCGAAAACGATAGAGAACAAACTTCCGAGGCGGCCTCCACGGCCGTGATAAGGCTGTCGGATACCGTAAGTAGCGAGTCGTTGTCAGTATCGACCCACAAGCTAATGGAGTCGACATCGGTTAGTCTCTCCGCAGGGCTCCCGGTCCCTCGGGATGCATCGCGTAGAGTGACATTGGTAATAGCCTTGTCTGAGTCAAAATAGTTGTTTATGCGGAACGAGAGAATAGAGGGAGAGGCTTGGTTGGGATGGACAAAAGTGATTCCAATGGGAATGGCTGTCAGGTATAATGACTCAACACCGATGGCCCCGCTGGTGGCGGTCATGGCGTTGATGCTGCTGGTAACGGCTACACTACAGACTCCCGGCGCGCTTGCCACGAACAATCCGGTTGAGTCGATGTTGCCGATTCGATCCGTTGCTCCCCAATCCAGAGAACCCACATCAGTCAGGTTGGAGTCTGCATCTCGGCCGATGGCAGAAAATTGTACTGAGTCGCCTATGCCTATAGTGGCTGTATCGGGAGAGACAACCAGTTGTGCCAGGGCACCCGCTATACAGGTAATCACTCCTGTTGTATCTGAAAGCGTAGGCCCTTTGAATACTACTACCTGACCGCTACCCAGCTTGTAAAGCTGCAAAGTTGTCGATGTCCCCCCACTGGGTGATATCCCCCCAATAGAATCCAGCCCAATTAAGGTCCAGTTGACTGCGACGTCACCAAAGAGGCTATCTCCGGAATCGTAACCGCGACAGTAAAGGGTTGTGGTGTCATTATCAGTTGTTAAGGTCGTGTCGCCAAAAGACGTGCCGTCAAACCATTCAATTCGTATATGGTCCAACGTACCGGCGGATATTACAGTCACCTGGCCAGAATCAGACATGGAAACTTGATATATAGCCTTAACATAATTATCCGGAGGTGACAACTGGTCACCGGCAGTATAAAGCCCTCCAATTGTAATTGAACCGGCAGGATCGGTTGTAGACCATGCAACCGAGTCGGTTAGATCCTTGACAAAAGTTGAGCCGGCATCGTATCCGTATGCTGCGTACTGAACCGACGTTAGCTCCTCAACTACATTACTGGGTGGCAATACGTCGATATAGGTAACCGGCGCAGGAGTCACCGTGATTGCTACTACTTCTGTATCAGCCAACTCTCCATCGCTAACTATGAAGTTCACATTATAGACACCTTCCTGAGTATAATCGGGGTTGAAATTAAACGTCCCGGTGCCATCACCGTTGTCGACAAAGGTGGCGTTGGTGGGCAGGTTCTCAGCGGTAAGTGTTGGTGTGGTGCCGTCAGGGTCAGAAGCAGAAACCCCAAAGTTCAGATTCTGGCCCTCTTCTACTGACTTTGAACCGATTGAAGCCAATACTGGCGCCTGGTTGATGTCATTTACAGTTATCACTACGACTTCGCTGTCAGTTGCAGAAGAATCGTCAGTGGCATAGAAAGTTACATCGTAGACTCCAGATTGTAAGAAGCTCGGTGTCCAGTCAAACGTCCCTGTTCCGTCGCCGTGATCGACAAATGTTGCCCCAGAAGGTAAAAGCGAAGTAGTTAAAGCTGGGATTGATTCTATATCAGTCGCAGATAAGTCAAAGTTGAGATTCTGACCCTCGTCCACCGACTTGGGACCGATAGGGTCCAAGATGGGTGCCTGATTGCCTGGAGGGATAAACTCAATTGCGCCCATGTCCGGTGCGCTGCCAAGATACGTATACCCAAGATCAAGACCTGAGTCTATAGCTGGCGAACCCGTCTGCAGGGAGAAATCACCCCCCCCGGGATCAACAAACAGAGGGTCAGCCACTATACCGCCGGCAGAATCAATGACCCCATTGGTATAATCAGATGAATTCAACCACAGCAGGTTGAAACCGCAAACGACCTCTTCCTTACCTCTGATGCCCTCATTGTTACCGACGCTGATGTTGTTGAAGATCCGCCCTGTGCTGACCCCGCCTTTGTAATGAATTCCCCGGTCGCCGGAGTAATAGACGGTGTTGTGATATATGTTGTTGTAATTGCCGTCGTTTTCAATTCCATCATCGCCGGTGTTGGCTATGACGTTTCTGAGCATCAGATTGTAACTGCCGGTGACCTTGATCCCTATCTTATCAATGTCATGTATGTCACACTGGGTAATAGTGCACGAATCTGCTACAAGCTCGATTGCATGATCCTTTGTGTTGGTAAGCTCCAGACCTTCGATAATAGCATGGTTGCTGTCAACCAGCAGAATAGTAATGGATTGGTTGTTGGCGTCGATGACCGCGCTGCCTGTACCATACTTTCGATATACGACCGGAAGCACACTGGTAGCGTGAGTTTTCAACTGAATACTGCTTGAAGGTAAGTAGGTACCGGGTAGAATATTGACTGTATCACCGGGTACAAGCAACTCCTTCTGGTCGCCATTGTCGATTGAGAGCCAGGCAGTGGTAGAATCCAGGCCGTTGCTATCATCATCGCCCGACGGCAAGACATAGTAATTCGTTCCCGCTGTCGGCAGAGCTAGGAATAATACCAGTAATATGCCGATTGCTGCTCTGCGCATAGCCATATATGAGGGAATCACTTTATAGTAGTATTTGTCGGCTTATTCTTGTAATTCTCCAATGGCCAGGACAGCCTTGATATCAATCTCAGTGTCCACTGGGAGCCTCTGTTTTGAGTGGTCCATGGTTGTCTTAATCCAACGCACAATCTTCGGATGTTCTTCGGCTCCGTTCAGCTACTTCCAGAACTTCTTGACCCCAGCTCTGTAATCCCGCTTGCTCCTTCGTTGTTTACTCGTCTTGCGTAGTCATGTGGGATGATTTCCTTGACCACGGCTGCCTTTGTGCTCTCGTCTTTTCAAAGCATGCAGACGTACCAGTCCGGCATCAACGCCCTATGTAAGAGCTGACACCAGACTATCATGCCCACTTTTAATGTTGGTAGGTGAGCTATTACTTGCTTGAGCGAGCTTTTATGTCCTTTCCGCCCAGAGAATAAACCAAGATTTTTTAACAATTTTTTAACAGCGAAAAGCACGGGGCGGAACACAATTAACGACAAGGAGTTAGGCCTATCTTATAGAAACGCTTGAGGTTAGCCAGAACGCCACTACCAATCCCTTCCTCTCCGCCAGACAGGTCAGGTCTGTTCTGTACCTCGCATATATCGATGGGTTTCTCCTATGTCAGTAAGGAAACAGTCGACATTGGTTTCAGATTCCTTGCAAGCACGGGCTGTGTTGCACTTTGTGCTTACTGATAGCAGATCGTCCTTGAATCAGAAGTGATTGGTGGACGCCGCATATTCGCGGGTGTTAACCCGATCAATTGCTCCACAGATACCGGCCTTTGTTGCCAATATCGCTACCAGACCACAGCAGCTTCGACCTTCCTGATATCCTTATGGCAAAAAGGACTTGAGGCAAAGAGGGGTTGTTAGTATAATCCCACCAACAGTATCACGGTTAGGCACTTATGTACGACAAACAACGGACAGTCAAACGGGAAATCTCAATGTCAGGGGTAGGTCTTCATACCGGTAACAACTGTACAATGACCTTTAAGCCGGCCCCGCCGGACACCGGCATCCGTTTCGTGCGCGCCGACCTGCCCGAGAAACCCTCGGTTATAGCGGATATCGACCACGTGGCCGATATCTCCCGTGGAACGACGCTCCAGGACGGCGAGGCGAAAGTGTACACAGTTGAGCATGTGCTGGCTGCCTTCGCAGGCCTTCAAATCGACAACATGATTGTGGAGCTCGACAACAATGAACCCCCGGTCGGCGATGGTTCTGCCAGGCCATATGTCGACAAGCTCCTCGAGGCCGGCATCGAAAACCAGGAGGCCGACAAGGTTTACCTTGAAATCGATACTCCCATGGCCTACAACGAACCGGAGCGTGCCGTTGATCTGGTGGTAACTCCGTCGGATGAGCTTCGCATCACTTTCATGATTGATTACAAGAACCCGGCTCTGGGGACGCAGTACACCACCCTGGTCGACCTGGAGAAAGAATTTGTCGAGGAGTTCGCTCCAGCTCGAACGTTCTGTTTTCTTTCGGAAGTGGAAATGCTCAAGGAAGCCGGTCTCATTAAGGGTGGCGGTCTTGACAACGCCATTGTAATCTATGACTCCGACCTCGGCCAGGTGGAAGTCGACCGAATCAAAAAGGCTCTGGGGCTCAAAGAAAAAGCATTTGTCGGTAAGACAGGCATTATCAATGACATTCCCCTCCGCTTCTACAATGAACCGGTGCGCCATAAGGCGCTCGATCTGCTTGGCGATTTATTCCTCATTGGGGTTCCGTTCAAGGGGCACATACTGGCTGCCCGTTCTGGTCACAAAGCGAACGTAGCCCTGGCGAAAAAGATGAGTGAACTGTATAAAAAGAAGAAAATCGCCGGTCGCTACACCAAGAAAAACAGCGGAGCTTTCTTAGACATCAACTCCATTCTAAAAATAATGCCCCATCGCTATCCCTTCCTGCTGATCGATCGCATCATCGATCTCGAACCGGACAAAAGGGTGGTAGCCATAAAGAATGTAACCATCAATGAGCCATTTTTCCAGGGGCATTTCCCCGGCCACCCGATAATGCCCGGAGTGTTGATTCTTGAAGCAATGGCCCAGGCGGGCGGCGTGCTCCTTTTGAATGCCATCCCCGATCCGGAAACGAAATTGGTTTACTTCATGGCCGTCGATAACGCCAGGTTCAGAAAGCCGGTAATGCCGGGGGATCAGTTGCGTTTTGAGTTGGAGATGCACACCTTCCGACGCAACACCTGCAAGATGTCCGGGAAGGCATTTGTGGAGGATAACCTTGTCGCCAGCGCCGATTTTATGGCCATGGTGATAGACCGATGAACGCGATCCATCCCACAGCTATCGTTTCACCAAAAGCCGATCTTGCCGACGATGTTGAGGTTGGGCCACATACTATCATTGAGGAAAATGTCAAAATCGGCGGCGGGACGAAGATCGCCTCTTCGGCGCTTCTGGCCAGCGGCGCCACACTCGGCGGCAATGTTGAAGTGCACCACGGCGCTGTTATCGGCACGAAGCCACAGGATTTGAAGTTTGCCGGTGAGGTAACACAGGTCATAATCGGTGATGGAACTGTCGTGCGCGAGTATGCTACAGTCAATCGTGGCACCAAAGCCTACGGCACCACCACCGTTGGTAAAGAGTGCATGTTGATGGCCTATTCGCACGTCGCCCATGACTGCATCCTGGGTGACCATGTCATCATAGCCAATGCCGTCAATCTGGCGGGGCACATCGAGGTAGGGGATTATGCCGTTCTTGGCGGTGTGTTGCCGGTGCATCAGTTTGTCAAGATCGGCGCTCATGCCATGATCGGTGGGGGCTTCCGCGTGCAGCAGGATATCTGCCCCTATTCGCTGGTGGCCGGTTATCCGCTGAAGGTAATGGGGATAAACGCTGTTGGGTTGCGGCGCCGGGGATTCAGCAGGGAAGCAATAAAAGAACTTGAAAGAGCTTTCAATCTCCTGTTTTTCAGCGGCCTGAATACATCCCAAGCGGTGGAGCGCATAAAGAGTGAAATCGAGCTCATCCCTGAGGTACAGGAGATTTTGGATTTTATTGAGCGTTCCAATAGGGGAATTGTCAAATAGCTTTGGAGCCAATCAGCCGTATTCGATAGCAGCTATGGATGTCGATTCGATAGTAAAAATCTTGGATTCACTCAAGTGGCCATTGACTGTAGTTATCTTGGTGGTGTTCTTTGTGTTGGCCTTTCGCAAGGAGGTCGCAGAGGTTATCACACGATTGTTTCGTATAAAATACAAAGGCTTTGAGGCAGAATTTAACAAGAATATGAAAAGAATTGAAAAAGGAATTGCAAGAGTATCTAGGAAAATAGATTTGGTTAGGAACTTGGACCCTAACGAACCTGAAGACTTTGAATCTACCGAGGAATTTTTCAGAAGCTTACTGGATATATCTCCTCGAGCGGCCATAATAACGTCGTGGCATTTAATCCAAATGGCTTTTCTGGATGCTGCTATTGCCAAGAAAATCCATATATTCGACAGAAAATCAGTTTCGTTGAGTGTTCAAGAGCTAGTTCATACAATGAACCTCCCTGAAGATCTTGTAGCTTTCTATCTGGAAATGAAAAAAATAAGGGATGAGGTTGAGACGTCGAACGATTCAATGATCTCGCGTGATGTATCTGTTCGCTATGTTAGAGGTGCCACATCTCTTAGAAATCTATTCAGTTCGATAGCATTCGATTTGAAGGATCTTATGAAGAGTAAGTGAAATGGCTGGGTGACCCACCCGCCTTTGGCGGGCGGTGGGTTTACAGAAAGAAACCATTTGAGTGCAGACCAGGGAATGGTGAAGTAAACGGTATGGTGTAGCGATGAACGCAATCGGCAACGACAAAAGAGACCTTGTCAAAGCAATCTACGAACAGCACTGGCTGCATATAAGGCATGTGGAAAATCAGAGGTTGTGGTTTACGAACATATTTGCCATTCTGTGTGGCGGTTCCTTTGCCTTGATGCATGGCGGGCTGTTCGATGAGGCTAACTGGCCTATCGTTGGTTTCCTGATGGTCCTATCGCTGTTTGGATTTGTTTTCTGTCTGAGGATTCAAGACGTCTTCGAAGCACATAAAAGAGTTGCCGGACTGATCTTAGAGAGGTACGGTCTGGAACATTACCTTACCAGGTATCCAGAAACAGTGGCTCGGAAGTTCTTCCAATTATCGTTGCTTTTCCCAGCCTTCTTCCTTTTCTGTTTCAACTTCTTCCTATTTGTTCTTCTTCAAATCGTATTCTACGATGTTTGGATAAGCACCCTGATTCCGGTACTGATATTTGTAGTTTCCGCTGTTGCTTTGTACCTTTCCAAATATGACAAGCCTGTGCAGCGGGAGGAAGATTGAAAGAAAGCAATTGTCAAAACCGCAGGGGTTTTGACTTACTGTGTTCAAAGGTGGCGTTAGGTGACCCTGCCTGACGCCTTGTGTATATAAGCCGGTGTTGTGTATTTGGGTGTATGGCAGGATCGCAGGGAGGCTGCCCTACAGTATAGAGCGATTGACTAAACTATGAACAAACTCAAAACCGCAGTCGTCGGTGTCGGGCATTTGGGTCGCCACCACCTAAGATGGCTTCATGACCTGCCGGAATCCGATCTGGTAGGGCTATACGACATTGACAGGGAGAAGGGAAAGAAATACGCTGATGAGTACGGCGTCATATCATTTGAGTCACTGGAACAGCTTGCCGACTGCTCTGAGATGGTCTCGGTGGTAGTGCCGACTACAGCGCACTTCGAAGTTGCATCGTACCTGATCGAACGAGGTATCCCCTGCCTGATCGAGAAGCCAATCGCAGCCACCCTGGACGAAGCCCGCAACCTGCAACACCTTGCCGAGACCAAAGGGGTCAAGGCGACAGTGGGCCAAATCGAACGGTTCAATCCTGCTGTACAAGCTGTCAGAGACTACTCCATAAAACCGTCGTTTATCGAGGTCCATCGCCTGGCTTCATTTGACCCGCGTGGGACTGATGTCGCAGTTGTTCTTGATTTGATGATTCACGACATCGATCTTGTCCTTTCGTTTGTCAATTCGAAGATTACCGATATCCAGGCTTCGGCGGTGGCGGTGGTATCGGAGCAGGCCGACATTGCAAACGCCCGGTTGACATTTGCAAACGGCGCAGTGGCCAACCTGACCGCGTCACGTATCTCACTGCACCAGATGCGTAAGCTGCGGATCTTTCAGAAATCGGGCTACTATTCCCTCGATCTGGCCAGCAAACAGGCTGATATCTATCTCCTGTCTCAGGGTGGCGAGGAGTTGGGAGGCATGCGGATACCCCTGGGCGGATCAGGCAGGAACCTTGTCTACCTGCACAAGGATGATCCAGGGGAGGATATGTTGAAGATGGAACTCGAATCGTTTCTGGATGCAGTCATTCATAAGAAACCAGTAGCAGTCCCTCTGGAAGAAGCCGTCGAAGCTCTGAGAGTCGCTCTCGAAGTAGAACGTATCGGGCGGGAATCGCTGGCCAGGATGATGGAGACGGAACCTGATTGAATGGACAAAACGGCGCTGTTTTTGTCGGCTGGGGATCCATCCGGAGATAACGCTGCCGCTCGGCTTGTGGTCGCCCTTAAAGAGCTTATCCCCGACCTCACTATCTTTGGCCTTGGTGGGGAAAAACTCAAGCTGCTTGGCCAGGATCAGTTGGCTGAAGGGAACGAACTGGCAATACTTGGCTTCTGGGAGGTCGCCAAACGTTATTTCTTTTTTCGCAGGCTCTTCTATCGATGCATAGATGAAGTCAAACGTCGTCGACCGGCGGCCGTTATTCTTGTAGATTATCCGGGGTTCAACCTGCGCCTCGCCAAGAAGATCAAACCTCTGGGTATTCCTATCATCTACTACGTTTCCCCGCAGGTATGGGCGTGGGGTAAACGTCGTTTGTTTCAGATAAAGCAGCTTGTAGATTTAATGCTGGTGATTCTCCCCTTTGAGAAGGAGTTCTATCGTCAAAACGGCATAGTCGCCCGCTATGTAGGACACTACCTGCTTGAGGATATTCCCCGGGAGTACATACTTTCCCCCACCCCGATAAACGCGCCTCTGGCGCTTTTGCCGGGGTCGAGGCCACAGGAGATTGAACGTATGCTGCCCCCAATGCTTGAAGCGGCGCTGCAATACAACCGTCTCTATAGCACAAAAGCTGTCGTGGCGGGAATAAAGGACTGTTTCAATTATGACAAATACGTGAAGGAATATGCAGCCGATGGCATAACGGTTTCCTTCGAGGATTCCCGCAAGATCATTTACCAGAGCTCGCTGGTATTGACTGCTTCCGGTACTGCGACGCTGGAGGTGGCCATAATTGGGCGGCCGATGGTGGTGGTTTATAAGACCGGTTTTCTCACATACCAGATTGCGCGCTGTTTGATGAAGCTTGACAAAATAGCGCTGGTCAACTTGGTTCTTGATGAGAAGGTGGTGCCGGAACTGATTCAACACAGTGTGAAGCCTGAGTATATCATTCCTGAGCTGGAAAGATATCGCAAGGAGAACGAATACGCCCAGCAAGTGAAGGCAAAACTCGACAGCGTGCCCAAGCTGTTGGGAGGTGCCGGCGCTTCAGAACGCGCTGCGCGGATGATTGCTGAGGCATTGAAATTGCGTTTATAACGCATCAGGAGTAATATAGGTGCGATCTCGACAATGGTTTGTTAGGGCAGATGTGGACATCTGCCGCCCACAGAATGATGAGGCAACACAAGGCCGCCCCCTACGCAAGGGGAAGGAGCACCACATCGAAAATTATCACGTAGCGGCGAGGCTTGTCCCCGCCGAGGAGGGGAATATATCAGGGCAGATTTAGTCATCTGCCGCTCACAGAATGATGGGGCGACACAAGGCTGCCCCCTGCGCGAGGTACGATTCCCATTTGTTAAAAGTGACCCATAATGTTGCTGAATAGGTTGATCACATTCATGCGCCGTCACGAATCCTTTCGTGACGGCTATATTGGTGCAGTCAGGAAGGGATTCCTGACTGCGCATAACCCACCATACATAACCCGCCCTTCAATGCTATGATGTTCCTGTATAAACTAGTCACTTTTCTCATCTATAGCATCCTTTATCCTGTGGGCAGAATTAAAGCCGCTAAAGGCAATGAGCTGTGGCGGGGAAGACTAGGATTCATTGATCCGGTCGGTCCGAAAAATATCTGGATGCATGCCGCTTCAGTCGGCGAAGTAAAGGTCCTCAGCTACCTGATTGACTACCTGAAAAAGCAGGATACAACGATGACAATTCACGTGACTGTTATGACAACTGCCGGTTTCAAAATAGCAGCCGACCAACTGCGCGACAAAGATGAGCGAGTCACTCTTACTCACTTTCCCCTGGATGCATCACCTGCTGTTAGACGCTCCCTTGACTTAATAAACCCAACCCTGCTGGTGATTGCTGAAACGGAAATCTGGCCCAACCTGATCAGTCATGCGAACGTGAGAAACATCCCCATTGTGCTGGTTAACGGCCGGATGTCGGAAAAGGCTGTCAAACAATATCGATTTTTTCGCCCGGCGCTCGCCAAGCTCCTTGCACAGTATGATCGATTCTTCTTCAAAACGGACAGCGACTTCCAGCGATACCGGCGCTTTGGAGTCACACCTGATCGGTCGCTGGTGGCTGGGGATATAAAGTTCGACGCTCCTTTGCTTCCACGCTCGGAAGGACGCCGCAGTGAAATACGCGCCCGTGCCGGTGTTGCAAGTGATAGCTTCCTGCTGGTAGCTGGCTCCACACACACCGGAGAAGAGGCTATCCTGGCGGAAGTTTTCCGCAAAATAAGATCACTACATGAAGGTTTCCGGATGATTATTGCCCCTCGCCACATCGAGCGAGTCGGTGAAATCAAAGCGCTGTTGGAGGAAAAGGGACTCTCGTGTGCTGTTTATGGTAACACGTCAGGCGCCGATGGCATTATCATTGTCGATAGGATAGGCCTTCTAAACGACCTTTACATGGCGGCGGATTTGGCATTTGTGGGTGGAACGCTTGTTGCAATCGGCGGACACAACATCCTGGAACCGGTGTGGGCCGGTACGCCGGTAGTTTTCGGACCGCATCTGAGCAATGTAACCGAGGCAGCAGGCTACATACTGGCCAACAGCTTCGGCGAGAAGGTCCAATCGGAAAGCGATCTTGTTGAGCTTTTAGAACAAGTGATAACCGGCAACCTATCTTTTGCCGTGAAAACGGAAAGCGATCTGAGCAACTCCCCAACAGCAATGGCCGGGGAATATATTCTGGAGAGATTGAAGAGTGTTTGAACGCATCTGGAAGAAGATTCTCCGGCGTAAATCATTCTCACTCTGGACAATTCCCGCTTTTTTCCTGTGGCTTTGTTCCCTGGGGTATCGCCTACTGTTCAAGTTTCACCGGTCACGGCGAGTTCCTGTCGTCAGGGTACGGGTCCCTATCATTTCAGTGGGAAATATCACCGTCGGCGGCACAGGCAAAACTCCGATGGTTGAATTCCTGGCCAGGTTTTTCTTAGGCGATGGTTACCGTGTAGGCATTGTATCCTCCGGATATGGCCGCCCCGGGGAAATCTCCTTTACCGAGCCAGGTTACAAAGTGCAGAACCGACCTGCCGATGAAACAGGCGATGAAGTGCAGCTTCTGGCCAGACTCCTGCCGGAGGCGGTCTTTTCAGTTGATCGGTATAAGTCCGCTGCCGCCTATCGCCTGGCCGAGTCGAAGAGCGTCGATCTGATTGTCATCGACGATGGTTTCCAACACTTCGGCCTTGCGCGAGACTTGGACATCATCACCTACGATGCGGCCGTCACAAAAAGAATGCTCAAGCCGTTTCCATACGGGGTGTTAAGAGAACCTCTTTCGGCATTGAAACGAGCCGATATAATCATTATCACTCGCTCCAATTTCGCTCGCGACCGGGGGTTGTTGCAAAAGAAGCTGAAACGTATCAATCCCACAGCCAAGCATTATCACGCACAATTCGGGATCGACGAACTGGTTGGTTACGGGTGTCGCCTGCCGGTCAAGTACCTCGAGGACAAGTCGGTTTTCTTGTTTGCCGGAGTTGGTAATTTCGAGCCGCTGCGCAAGCAGGTAGCGGCACTGTCGGCCGATCTCGACTACGCCATGGAGCTTTCCGACCACGAGCAATACGACCGTAAGCTGCTGGAAAAGATCAAGTCGGTAGCGAACAGGTTCGATTCGGATGTCATTGTAACGACCGGTAAGGACTGGGTCAAACTGGGGGACTTTGATTTTGGGCGCGAATTGTATTATCTTGCACAATCGATAGACCTTGATCCGGGTGAGGAAAAACTGGTTGCCCACCTACAGGATAAACTTGGCCTTACGAGACGGCATCCCTAATGGAACGGCGGTATGATTTTCTGGTAATCGGAAGCGGCATTGCGGGGCTGTTTTTCGCCCTCGAAGTGGTCGCCAAAAACCCCACGGCAAAACTGGCTATTGTAACCAAGAAAGAGGAGAAGAATACCAGTACCAATCGGGCGCAGGGTGGTATTGCCGCCGTTTTGGGCAAGGCTGATTCGGTTGAAGCGCATGTCGATGATACCCTGAACGCCGGCTGTGGTTTGTGCCATCGAGATGTGGTTGAACGGGTGGTGGAAGCTGGGCCCTCGGTGATTAAAGAGCTGGTTGCCTACGGCGTTAAGTTTACTCAGGTAAGAGGCCAGCTCGACTTGGGCCGCGAGGGGGGACATTCTGCCAATCGGGTGCTGCACGCTGCGGATTTGACCGGTCGTGAGATTGAGCGGGCGCTGGTGGCAGCCTGTCACCACAGAGCCGACCAGATTGATATCTACCGTGACCACATTGTCCTCGACCTCATTACCTACCCTGCTGGCGGCAGGGAAGCGTGCGCAGGAGCCTTTGTTTTTACCGAAAAAGACCGAGCCTTTGACGCTTTTTATGCTCCTGTCACAATGCTGGCGACCGGAGGCCTCGGGCAGGTCTATTTCCATACCACCAACCCCAAGATCGCCACTGGTGATGGTGTGGCTATGGCGTATCGGGCGGGCGCATCTGTGGCCAATCTCGAGTTTGTTCAGTTTCATCCGACAGCGCTGTACAACCCTGGCCGGTGGCCCTTTCTGATTTCCGAGGCCGTTCGCGGTGAGGGAGGAATACTGAAAACTGTCGACAGTCAGCGCGTCATGGAACACACCCATCCCCTGAAAGACCTCGCCCCACGCGACATCGTGGCCAGAGCGATTGACAAGGTGTTGAAAGAAAGCGGCGAGGAGTATGTCCTTCTCGATATCAGCCACCTGGATGGCAAGCATATCAAGAAGAGGTTTCCAAATATCTACAAGGAGTGCCTACGACGCGGTTTCGACATCACCCGGCGCTCCATCCCCGTGGTGCCGTCAGCGCACTATGCATGCGGCGGCGTTCTGGCGACTATCGACGGTGAGACGGAACTTGCCGGCCTGTTTGCGGCCGGTGAGGTAGCGGCGACCGGCATGCACGGCGCTAACCGACTGGCGTCCAACTCCCTTTTAGAAGCGGTGGTGATGGCGAAATTTGGCGCTGGAAAGGCGACTGAGTATTTCCAACAGGCCGGTTTGCCTGAGGTAATTCCAGTCGACAACTCGCTTTACTCCTCTCTGCAATACCCACGCGAAAAGGTGTTTATTGCCCATGACCGACGTCAGCTCCAGCGGATAATGTCCGATTTTGTTGCCATTGTCAGAACAGAAAATCGTCTTAATCTTGCCCTGGAAAAAATCCATCGCATAAAGGATAATGTTGAGCAGTACTACCTCTCCACCCCTGCTACGTACGGAGTGGTTGAGCTGCGCAATATGGCCACGGTGGCTGAGCTGATAATAAGGTCCGCATTGATGAGACATGAGTCGCGCGGGTTGCATTATATCGAAGATTATCCCCAGACCGATGATGCCTATCTGAAGGATACTATAATCAGGGAAGAGCGCAGCAACAGGAACCGTGGCAGGACCACCTCGCAAGAAGGATCATGACATGCACCACGAGATGATTATCATTCTCGACTTCGGATCCCAGTACACACAGTTAATTGCTCGGCGCGTCCGGGAAGTAAATGTCTTCTGTGAGATCATTCCTTGCACCGCTGATCTTAGCCTCTACTCCGATAGGAACGTGCGTGGTTACATTCTGTCAGGAGGGCCGTCGTCTCTTTCTGATACGGGGGCACCGCGCCTTAACCCTGCCTTCTTTGACCTCGGCAGGCCGATACTGGGGATCTGTTACGGAATGCAGCTTCTGGCTGAGCAATTCGGCGGTAGGCTTGTCCCTTCCAGCAGACGCGAATATGGCCGAGCCTACTTGACTATTGTCGACGATCGGAGCCTGTTCTCCAGTATACCGAAACGTAGCCAGGTCTGGATGTCACATGGGGATTCCATCGTTGAAATGCCCGAAGGGTTCCACCTGATTGGCTCCACCGAGTCGCTTGAAGTAGCGGCCATTGCCAACCATGAGAAAAGCATCTACGGCCTGCAATTCCACCCGGAGGTGCACCACACCGAAGAAGGGAAAAGCATCCTCCACAACTTTCTGTTTGATATCTGCGGACTTAAAGGTGACTGGACGACAGAAGCGTTTATTGATAACGCCGTAGGAAAGATTCGGCAACAGGTGGGCGATGGTCAAGTCGTTTTAGGCGTCTCCGGCGGGGTCGATTCCACCGTAGCGGCTATGCTGCTTTCAAAGGCAGTCGGGAACAAGCTTCACACTGTTTTCGTAGACAACGGTCTGTTGCGCAAGCACGAGTTCGAAGATGTAGTCAAGATGCTCAAAACGCTCGATATAAATCTGCATCCGGTCGATGCTTCGTCCCTTTTTCTGGAACGGCTGGTTGGTGTTACTGATCCTGAAGAGAAACGTAAAATTATCGGCGGCACCTTTATTGATGTCTTTGAAAACGAGGCGGCAAAGGTTGGACAAATCGATTTCCTCGCCCAGGGAACGCTATACCCCGATGTGATTGAGTCAGTGTCATTCAAAGGACCATCAGCGACAATTAAATCGCACCACAACGTCGGGGGGTTGAAAGGACGGATGAAGCTAAAGCTGGTGGAGCCGCTTCGGGAGCTGTTCAAGGATGAAGTCCGCTCCCTGGGACGGATGCTTGGTTTGCCGGAGACATTCATTCGCCGCCATCCCTTTCCCGGCCCTGGTCTGGCAGTGCGTATCCTTGGCGAAGTAACACAACAGCGGTGTGATCTTCTACGCGAGGTGGACGCCATCTTTATCGAAGAACTCTACCAGAAGGGCATCTACGACGATATCTGGCAGGCGTTCGCGGTGCTTTTGCCGATCAAGGCAGTGGGTGTAATGGGAGACGAGCGCACCTATGAGCATGTTGTATCCCTGCGAGCAGTGACCTCAGTTGACGGTATGACGGCAGACTGGGCGCATATCGACCATGATATCCTTGACTCAATTGCCAATAGGATCATTCGCACCGTCAAAGGTGTTAACCGGGTCGTCTACGACATCTCCTCCAAACCACCGGCAACGATTGAATGGGAGTAAGCAGCAGACAAAGACTCACAGTGCTGGAAACGCGTGGCCGCGATCTCTGATCGCGGCGTTAGCAGATGAATGTCAAACCCCGAGTAGGCTTGACCTACGGTAGCTATGAATCGAAAAAACCGTCTACAAACAAGTTTGAGAGCTCCGCGATCGCAGATCGCGGCCACACAACCGTGGGCGGCAGATGTCCATATCTGACCCGTCTTGGATTGAATTGGCGTACGAGGGCGTACGCCAACTGCAAAGATTTTTTTTGCTAAAGGAGGTACCGTGAGAAAGCACCTGATCTCTCTGTTCACCTTGCTGATTGTCATCGGCTGCGGCAAAGTCGAAAAGGACGCGGATACACATCAGGCGCTCATAGATGAGCTAAAGGTCTACATTCTTGCACATCAGCAGTCCCCTGAGGGCTACGTTATCAGCAAGTTCAAAGATCATGACGTGGTTTTCTTAGGCGAAATGCATCGTGTTAAGCATGACCCAGAACTGGTTCAAAGACTAATACCATTGTTGCATGAAGACGGCATTTATATCCTAGCGATTGAATTCGCCCGCAGTGAGGACCAGCCATTGATAGACAGTTTATTGAGTGGCGACACGTATGATGAACAATTGGCGTGTCTGATTGCTTTCGGAGGAGGCGTACACTGGGCATATCAGGAGTATGTCGACATCTACAAGGCGGCGTGGACGTTGAACCGATCCTTACCAAAAGGTACACGCAAGTTTCGGGTACTTGGGGTGAACTGTTCATATGATTGGAGTTTTATCGAAACTCCGGAAGACTGGAGAGTTTTTGAGATTCCGACAGGCAACAAGACCGACTCCCTGAGGGCATTAGTCCGGCGCGGCTGCACTGAAAAGAATTGGGCGGACGTAATACTCGAGCAGGTTGACAGGAGTGAAAAGGTACTGGTCTATTCCGGTATGCATCATGCCTTTTCAGAGTATTTGCAGCCTATTGTCAACAAAGACTATGAATTCACAGGATATAGAGAAGATCGCATGGGACGGCATGTCTATAACGCCATTGGTAAGCGAGCCATCACCATCTTCCTCCATAGTGTTTGGCTGCCACCGCGAGTATATGACGACCCGCTCGTGCGTCCCGTAGATGGTATTATCGATGAGGTAATGGATTCCCTCGGCGAACAGTCTGCTGCGCCCGTGGGTTTTGACGTAATCGGTACACCGTTCGGACGGTTGACGCCAAAAAACGCTTATTACTGTTTCGGTTATGATCGCTTCACACTGGTTGATTATTGCGACGGTTACATCTACCAGAAGCCGTTTCGGGAATATGAGCCAGTGACATTTATCGACAGCTTTGTCACTGAAGAGAACCTTGACTATGCTCGTCGGCAAACACCGAACCCATCGTATCGCAATTTTACAGTAGAGATCTACCATAGTGTCGGCAGAGAGGAACTCGCCAAAAAACGGCGGCTATGGCATGGGATGTAGGTGGCCAATGTGTACAGGGGTAATGAAGTAGGTCAGGTTCCGAATTTCGCCGAAGGCGAATGGATGAGAAGTCCGACAATTGCTAAGCAGAGATTGTTTGATAGAAAGGGCAGATGTGGAGAGGTTGTCTCAAAAGTTGGTTCCAGTTGAATTAGGTCTACACCAAATGAGGTCGCCATTCTCTAACTCCGCGTAGCGGCGGGCTTTATGTCCGCCGTTAATCGGTGGGAGACAAGACAGTTACCTTTTGAGACAGCCCCTGGACATCTGCCGTCCACGGAAAATCGGCATAAGTGAGAGTTCTGCGAGTGCTTCTCTGGGCGGTCATAGTTGTTGTAGGGGCTTTTTTTGTCTCTTGCACCGCTCTTTATTTCTTACAGACACAATTGGTTTTCCACCCCACCCGTGAATTCGCGGCATCGCCGAGTGAGCTGGGCATTCCTTTTGAAGATGTATATCTCCACGTGACACAGGAGCACTGCATACATGGCTGGTACTTCGCCTCACGCGGTCCGGACAGTGGCGAAAAGAGGCCCGTGGTTCTATTTTGCCATGGGAATGCAGGCAATATCTCACACCGGCTCGAGACTGCCGAGTTTATCCTGAGTTTGGGTGCCGACGTCCTATTGTATGATTATCGCGGCTATGGCAAGTCGGATGGTTTCCCCAGTGAAGAAAATGTCTATGCCGATGCCGAGACGTGTTACAACTGGCTGATCGAGGAAAAAAAGGCTGACCCCCAGCACATCTTCATTTTTGGCCGTTCGCTGGGGGGAGCGGTGGCGATTGAACTGGCCCGGCGGGTCAAATGTGGGGGGCTGATTGTCGAGTCCTCGTTTACTTCGGTGTCGGGAATGGCGAAAAAGATGTTTCCCTTAATCACCATTAAGCACCTGCTGAAACACAAATTCGATTCGATTGCGAAAATCGGCTCTTTAACCTGCCCGGTTCTGGTGACGCATTCGCCTGATGATGACCTCGTCCCCTTTGAAATGGGCCGGCGGCTTTTCGCAGCCGCCAATGAGCCAAAGTGGTTTGTCGCTTTACGCGGTGGGCACAACGACCGGGGGTATCTTGCTGACAGCACTTACATGGGGACTTTGTACGACCTGATTCACGTCCGGCTGGGTCCGTTAAGATAGCGTTGCCGGTGGAGCAAGCAGTTGACCTGACGTAACATACAAATGGCGACTTGCTGTCTTCAACTGCTCTTGTTCGACGACGCAAATCAATTGACAATACAAACCGGACTCCATATTTTTGTTCTCTTGACGGATGTTGGAAAAGGAACAGTCCGAAACAATGCTTGACATTACGAAAATGCTTGAATACATCAGTCCGGTTCATGCCGATCTGGATGAATTCAACCAAAAGCTTACCGACTATTTAAGAGGGGACTCGCCGCTAATCAGCTCCATTGCTCGGCACCTGCTGCGGACCAAAGGAAAACGCATCAGGCCTGCCTTTCTCTTTTTGTCTTCGCGGGCGGCCGACAACTTTACAGAGCACTCCGTTGATACTTCTCTTGCCATTGAGTTTATACATACCGCCACCCTCCTGCACGACGACGTCGTCGACGAATCAGAGATGCGGCGGGGACAGGAAACAGTCAATGCCCAGTGGACAAATCTTATTTCTGTTCTAATGGGAGACTACCTGCTCGCTAAAGCCTTTCGCAT